>Ga0256786_1000502_pt1 | contig 19399 bp, 41 predicted proteins | sample MC6MC0937MT_FD_186053 | JGI IMG/M metagenome (GOLD analysis project Ga0256786, IMG submission 186053) | Metatranscriptome of enriched soil aggregate microbial communities from Iowa State University, Ames, United States - MC6-MC0937-MT... | ecosystem: Environmental > Terrestrial > Soil >...
AGCAGAAATGGAGTTAACAGCCGAGAAATTACAAAAGGCTAGGAAGTACTTGGATTTAGCAGAACAGCATTTAGCTGACGGAAACAAACGGATGGCTATAGGGTCTCTCGACCATGTGAAAGATCATGTTCGAGGGGCAATTTACATAACGATCGCTGAAATCGAACATGAAGAAGGTGAGTATTGATGTCAACGAACAAAAAGCTTGCTAAAGACCTAACATTAGGTGACCTTATCGAATGGGCTATGGAAACTCCTGACGTGGATATGACGACCCGAGTAATGCTCGGTGTTGTTAGAAAGGACGAGCCTAAGTTAAACTGTCCACAGAACCAGTACCATATTCAAAGATTAACTGTTAGTCCTTATGCAAATGAATTATTCTTAGTAAACGAAGACCAATAAAAAAACAATTAAAGGGAGAGATTGAAATGGAATTCAAACAATTTAAAAAGGCGCTTAAAAAGAACTTTAAGGAATTAGTAAAGGATACAGACCATTTATTCGAAGTAGAAGTGGACAAGGATGTAATGTGGGACTTATATCTAAATAGCTATCCTGAAGGAACTAACGAAGTCTACAGAGAACGTAGAGAGTATGATTGCAGCGCTTGCCGCCAATTCATCCGTAACATGGGTAACCTGGTTGTTATCAAAGACAACACAGTACATACTATTTGGGACTTCCAAGTGGAAAGCACAACATACCAACCAGTACTAGATGCTTTATCACGCTTCATTAAAGGACATGTAGTTACAGACGTATGGGTGAACAAGTTTAAAAACATCGGAACGGATAGTAACTTAGAAGATTACCAAGGACAAGTCTTAACATGGCAACATATGCATGTAGATATCCCTGAGAAGTTTGTTACTCGTAGCAGCAGCAGCTCAGAAGCTGAAATCCGTGGTGGACTTCGAGATACACGAAACGTATTCAAACGATCACTAGATGAGATTTCAATGGATAGTCTGAACGTAGTATTAGAACTTATTCAATCAAATACATTATACAAAGGTACAGAATGGAAAACTGTTCTAACTCAATTCCGTAACTTTAAACAAGCGTACGATGCATTACAACCCGCAGCAGGTGTAGTACAAACAGTAGCAGAAGCGGCACAAACAGAAGAAAGAAAAGCTAACTTCGCTTGGGAACAGTCAGTACGCATCGGTAGCGCTATGGGTCGTATCCGTAACCACAGTATCGGTACACTACTTGTCAATATCAGTGAAGGCATGGAGTTAGAAACAGCAGTTAAAAAATACGAAGACATTGTAGCTCCTCATAACTACAAGCGTACAAAAGCAATCTTCACTAAGAAACAAGGCGAAGATGCTGTGAAAATCAGTAAAGAGTTAGGATTCGAAGATTCATTCGGTAGACGACATGCAACATTAGATGACATCACTGTAAATAACATCTTGTTCTCTAATAAAGATGCGGCTAAACGAATTGAAGGCGGTACTATCTTTGACAAGTTACTAAATGACGTAGCTGTGACTCCTAAACAGTTTGCACGAGTTGAAGAAATCTCAGTCGAAGCATTTGTAGCTAATGTATTACCTACAGCACAGAAGTTAGAAGTACTATTAGAAAACAAACATGCAAAGAACATGGTTTCTCTGATCGCACCTGAAATTAAGGATGCGAAGACAATGTTCAAATGGAATAACGGTTTCAGTTGGGCTTATGCAGGTAACATCACTGATAGCTCTATGAAAGAAAATGTAAAGTCTGCGGGTGGTAACGTAGAAGGTGACTTACGATTCTCTATCGGTTGGAACGATGACGAGCGTGACGCAAATGATTTAGATGCCCATTGCTACGAGCCTAATGGATTCAAAATCTACTATGGTAACAAAGGTCGCTTATCTCCTACTTGCGGTGTGTTAGATGTAGATATTATCCATCCAAAAGCGGGTGAGCCTGCTGTAGAGAATATTACTTGGGCTAACAGAAATACAATGGAGAAAGGCGTATACACATTCGCAGTTCATAACTACAACAACCGTGGTGGACGTAGCGGCTTCAAAGCTGAGATTGAGTTCGATGGTGTAATCCACTCATTCGAATACACTAAGCCATTACGTGACGGTGAGCGAGTTATCGTTGCAGAAGTACACTATGATGGTGCTAACTTCCGTATCGTAGAACGACTACCATCTAGCGTATCATCTAAGAATGTATGGGGAATTAAAACAAACCAGTTCGTTCCTGTATCAGTAATGATGTTCTCTCCTAACTATTGGGACGAGCAGCAAGGAATTGGGCACAAGCATTACTTCTTCATGCTGAAAGATTGCGTGAACCCTGAACAACCAAATGGTTTCTACAATGAGTTCTTACAAGAAGCATTAATGCCACATAGACGAGCATTCGAATACCTTGGTAACCTTGCAGCAGTTAAAGAGGTTGAAGACCAATTATCAGGTGTTGGTTTCTCATCTACTAAGCGTAATGAAGTAGTTGTTAAAGTCACTGGTCAAACAGAACGAGTAGTAAAAGTAAAATTCTAATAAAACTAAACTAATAACAGAGGAGTAGTGAATTATTATGACAAACACAATCGAAAAATTATTTGAGGTAGCTACACGTACGAAAATGCGTTTCCCATTCCGTGGATTGGTTTCTGTAGAGGACTTATGGGACTTAACACCAACTCAGTTAGACTCAATATTCCAAACACTTAACGCTGAGTTGAAAAAAGCGACAGAAGAAAGCTTACTTAAAGTGAAAACACCTGCTGATAAAGTAGTCGAAGTACAAATCGAGATCGTAAAATACATCGTGGCTGTGAAGGTAGCAGAGCAAGAAGCTAAGTCACAAGCTAAAGCTAAGAAAGAAGAAAAACAGAAGTTAATGGCAATCTTAGCTAACAAAGAAGACGAAGAGTTACAAAAGATGTCTGCTGAGGATATCCGAGCTAAAATCGAAGAGTTAGACAAGTAATATGAGTAGGGGGTAACTCCCCCTGCTTCACTAAATAAAAACTAAACCCATATGAAGAGGAGAAATTTAAATGAAAATTGTTAGCGTTGGAACTACATACAGAATCTACGGGGATGACTTAAAAACTTACGATAAATTACCTGCTGCTACATACAAAGTAGAGTTCCACCCACGAGCAGGCTTTGCATTAGAGCGTATTGACAACTTCGAATCAAAAGAAGAAAAGATTTATGGTAGCCACCAGGAGAAGATTGATAAAGTTCTAAAGTCATACAGCAAGTTTGAACGAAGCTTAGGTATCATTTTAAGTGGTCACAAAGGTATGGGTAAATCCATGTTTGTTCAGTTAATCGCTGAAAGAGTTGTAAAAGAGTTAGATATTCCTGTTATCATGGTTCCGAAAGCATATCCAGGGATTGCAGACTTCATTGAAGAAATTGACCAGGAAGCACTAATAGTGTTTGATGAGTTCGAGAAGATGTTCAACCCACGTAATGAGGATGCAGAAAAGCAAGATAGCTTACTAGGACTATTCGATGGTACATCTCAGAAGAAACGTATGTATGCGATCACAGTAAACGACCTGCACAAAGTAAACAGCTTCATGCTTAGTCGCCCTGGTCGATTCCATTACCACATTCGTTTCGATTACCCATCATCTGCTGAAGTTGAAATTTACTTACGTGACAAATTGGACAAGCAGTATCATGGTGAAATCAAACATGTTGTATCGTTTGCAAATCGTGTGAAGCTTAACTACGATAGCTTACGTGCGATCGCATTCGAACTAAATGAAGGCTATACATTCCGTTCTTCTATCGGTGACTTAAACATCTTAACAACTGAGACACAACGTTATGATGTAAAGGTTACTCTAAGTGGCGGTAGAGTTATCGACTTCAAAGACCGAAACCTTAGCCTGTTCAGTGAAGAGATTCGCCTTGATAAGTACATTGACCGTGATGACTACCTTGTTATTACATTCGACCCAGGTAACATTGTAGAAGGCACAAATTGCATGACACTCGATGGTGAGTATGTACAAACAGAACTTCAATCTGATAATGAGGACGTAGCACAAGTTGTCGTTGAGTCCGTAGTCATTACTCATGTGAGAGAAGTTGGCGTTAACTACAACTTAGCATAAAAGTAGGGGGCTTTCCCCTACTTCTTTTAAATAAAGGAGGACAAGCCTTTGATGGTGTTACTAGCAGCATACTTACTCTGCTCCCCGCTGATTTTAATAGCAGCCTTTGGAATATGGCTATCTTATCAGTTAGGGAAAAGCAAGTTTATAAAAGTCATAATGATATTATTCCTGATCTATACACTGTGTATGCCTTGGGTAGCAACATACCAGGATATACCAGTTTATGAAATTATATTTGGTTGAGGAGGAACAACATGCTAAAATTTACAGGTATCGGTAGCGCACTTAACACAGGACTAGGTAACAACACTGCTTTTATTAAGGATAGAGACACGCTATTCCTAATTGACTGCGGTAGTACTACATTTGACAGAGTGATGCGTAGCGGGCTACTAGAAGGCGTAGAGCACATTGTCGTGCTGCTTACACATACACACGATGACCATATCGGGTCTCTAGGTGGACTAATTGCTCACGGTTACTATTCAATGGGAGAACTTATGGTACCAAACGTGACTGTATACGCTCCTTATGATCTAAAAATTGGCAAAATTCTAAAGAGTATGGGTGTAGAGAAGGAAGTTTACAAGCTTGTTCAGTTCGACAATGCGAATGGTTACCCGTTAGATCATACTTCAGGTGGGTTCCAAATTCACTTCCAGGCTGTACCTACACGACATGTACCTGAGCTACAGTGTTACGGTTACCTACTTACATACTTAGGCAAGACAATATACTATAGTGGGGACTCTAACTTTATCTCTCCATACATACTAAATATGCACAAAGAGGGAAGAATCGACTACTTCTATCAGGACACTTGTAAGGCTGACTACAAGGGAAATGTCCATCTATCTCTTAGAGAATTAGAGGAACTTATTCGTCCTTGGGATAACCGTGACCGAGTATACTGTATGCATCTAGATAAAGGCTTCGACCGTGCAGAAGCAGAAGGCAAAGGTTTTAATGTTGTACATTCTATCCCAGTTAAAGATGCGGAGGAAAACTAATGAAAACTCATTTAAAGGTGCCTGACAAGCTTAGGATAGGGTTTAAGAAAGACAACACTACATACGATGGTAACCTATCCTATATCATTTACTATGATGAAAAAGGTAAGTTACGTAAAGAAGATTCCTGGGAAAGTTGGAGAAACAAACAGATTGAGCCTATCGAGGTGGACAATATACCAACTTCAGGTATAGTCCTGAACAAGAAGGTAGGCGGGTACGCTTCAGGTTGGAATCATAGGAAGACTTATGTACGTGTCTACGATCCTCGTGGCTTCGAGTTTGAGATTTCTGTACCCAACCTAATGTTCATCCTAGAAAACTGCGTGTGTAATAAAGGAAAGGGCTTAGAAGGCGAATTTGTATACGCATGGGAAGGAACAGAGCTTGTATTGCTTCCTGTAGACTCTCCTGATTATAAAGAGGTCATGGAGTATAATACAATGGTCAAGGAAGACACATTCGTAAAGCCTAAAGAATTAAAGCCTGGCTTCACGTACATTACAACAAGCGGTAAAGAGGAAGTATTCTTAGGTAAACACCCTCACTGGGATAGTTGGAAGGGGAAAAAGAAGAGTGCGAAACACTTTTACTTCGGGAATGTATGGACGAATGACAAAGGTGAAAAAAAGCTTGAAGTTACAGCCACAAGTAAGATTGATAAAAGGTTTGTGAGTGCTGCTTCTGATGTACCGCATGAGCGCTATGCAGATATGGTTGACCTTATGGAACACTGGGAATGTTACTCACCAATTGACAAGGATGCCTATGTGTACACAGACTTATCAGTAGAAGAGCTAAATAACGCTCTAGAAAAGAGAATAAAAGAGGATAATGCATGTCTATACTTCTACGTCACAGAAGGCACTCAGAAGAATGAGATAGTTAGACTCTTTAAAGAACCTGTCTATAACTACCCTCGTTGGAACAGAGATAGAGAAGTTATAGGGTATGAGTACCAAGCACGTTATTGGGATCACAGTAGACATTACTCGGATAGGGATGTCTTATTAGACAAAGGTACACTAGAAGAGCTAGTTGAAAGACTAAAACCTGCGTTGCACCGTAAAGTATACCTAGCTAATGGTAACTTCCTTAAGGAGGGACGAGCATAATGGAACCATGTAAATGTTGCAATGGTACAGGCACAGAGGAGACCGCTTCAGGCGGTTTCCAGTGCAAGGTATGTAGAGGTACTGGTAAGCGTCCAATCACAGTTAAAATGGAATGTGTGAGCGGAGATGGGTACTATGCAAAGCTAAAGATAGATGATGTGTCAGACGACACTGATTCGTATGTAGCAATTGAAGTGTTCCGACCTTACGATGGTAAGCAAGAGCAGCGTGTATCTCATATAGCATTAAATTTACCATTGTTAGAACTAACAATAGACTACTTGAAACGAGGAGGAAAATAGATGGACAAACTTAAAGTGATCGTAGGGTTGTGCTTCCTGGCATTAATCATGTCATTCTCTATCTTTAGTTACTATCATGTAACTGAGGTAGAGGGTGTAGTTACAGAGAAGTATAACAAACGTAAAGGTGATTCAGACCACTTCTATGTAGTCGTACAGGAGAAGGATGAGGAAGAACGAGTATTAGTGAACAAAGATAGCTTACTGATGCTTAAATGGGACTCAGCAGACATCCAGGCTAAAGTACATACAGGTAAGAAATACAAAGTGAAGATGCGTGGCTTCCGAGTTCCTATCTTCTCAATGTACCCTAATATAGATACTATTAAGGAGGTAAAGTAGTATGAAAAGACTGATTTCCTTAGGTTTACTAGCTATTATGGCAATGGTAGGTTTGGTAGGATGTAGTACAGAAGCAGATACAGTTTCACAGAACTTGTCAAAATCAGCAGATTCATTTGAAGTACAGCGTAGAGTAGTCTTTGTTAATGGTATCACTGATAAGTATTTACTATCAGTTGAAGGATTATGTGCGCTTGATGCTAGTAGTGATAAAAAAGTAAGCATCACTTGCAAGGTTGGGAAAGACCAATATAAAAAGCACTATCTTGGATTGAGTGATAATGTCACCTACTTCATCGAACAGACAGATGCAAAGTATGAAGATGCGTACCATTACAAAGTAATATTTAGACCTGAAACAATTATCCCTGATATCGACTTGCAAACAAGTAATAAATAATAGGAGGAAACCATAATGACAAAGAAGAATGATGCTCGTATTTTAGAACTAAAGAAAATTGTAGATGCAAAACGTGAGAGATTAGGTAACTATGACTCAATTGCTAAGTTCAACCCTGAAACTAACTGTGTATTCATTTGGAAGAATGAGAAAAAGAATATCCGTGTACTACGTGAGGATGAGCTACCCTTCTTTATCTCCCTGTTCCACTCGTTAGTTGTATCGGCTGAAGCACAAGACTTACCTTTAGCTGATGTAAAGATGGACGGTAACCCTGTACAAGGTTTACTTAAAGACTGCAAAACAAGATACTATAGCTTAATCAAAGCAGAACAGCTCCGTGATCTACAGCGTGCAGAGCACCAGTTAAATGAGCTGTTGTCAGAAGATAAGCAAACTGAGCTAAAGGTAGATGCCTTAGAAGCTCTATTGAAAGGGGACAAAGAATAACCTTGACTAAACGTGTTACTGCTATTACACTAGTATTGGAAAATTGTTTATCAGTAACGTTTAAAATAGAGAGTGTATTTTTCGCTCTCTCTAATATTACTGAGAAGGTTCATGGGTGGGGCGCTCACATGTCTTATAGGAAAGAAGCAAAAGAGATGTTAATGAAGATACAGCCCGAAGCTAATACAATTAAAGCTTTCAGTGATATGCGCCTTGCAGAAGGGATTACTCCTTTTGACCGTCTTAGACAGTTTAATGACATTGTAGCTGTTCATATCTATTACGATGATGACTCAGAGGATTATGTCTACCTAGATTGGGGCGGAGACGCTGACGAGATAAATGAATATCAGTCAACAGGTCTACATACTAAGACAGGCGAACTATGTATCGTTGTAAGCAAGAACAACAAGGTGCATAAACAATTCTATATCGACAGTGCAGGAGGAGAGGTTATATAATGAGCCATTTATGGTACAAAATTAAACGAGCATTCAGGAATTTAAAGCACTGGTTACCGATCATTCTAAAAGATGACCAGTTCCAGGAGTCCTTCATGTTTACTATTATGTACAAGAAATTAGAACTAATGGAAGAGTTCTTTAGAAGTGACGATACAAACATCGCTGATGCTATCAAGGTAGCAGACGAAATCCAGGAAGTTAGAGAAGCCCTGGGTCGTGTAATGGCAGATGATTACGTTACAATGGAAGAACTACTAGAAGACTCAACTGCTGCAAGAAAGAAAGCAGAAGAACTATTACAACGTGACTTAGACATCGTATTCGATGGTATGAAGAATAAATCATTAGGGTGGTGGGACTGATGAGAGAAGTATTCGTACTATTGTCAGATGGTGATGGAACACTAAGGTCTAAGGATGAGCCATTCGGAGTTGCAGTTAGCACTGAAGCAGAAGCCAAACGATTCGTAGAAGAAGGTAACTGTGGGTATACGCAATCATACCAAAAATTAATAGTATTTGATGATAAGGACGAAGCACTTAAACATGCTTTCAATAAGTATAAGAATTAAGGATACAGGGTTAACACTCTGTATCTTTTTTTATTTATATTTTTTGTTGACACTTGGACAACCTCTATGATATTCTTTGGTTACAAGGTTATGAGGGGGTGGATACATGAAGAGCTTAGGGATGAAAATTGGCGTATGTGTTATTGTAGCAGCTTTAGCAATAGTTGGTTCAGTAGTCGTAGTTAGTAAAGTAGGCTTAGGTGCTGCGGTCGTATTTGCACTAGCTATTGTAGGAGCTTGTAACTTACTCGATTGGTTCTCTGAATGGCTAATCGACTAAACGATAGAAAGGGAGGTTAGTATGGCGGATAACAGAGAGACAATCAAAGTTATTAAGGATTCTATCTTTGAAATTGTAATGTCAGGTGCAGGAGATGTCAGGTTTGCAGCGAACTATCTACATCATGAGGACAAGTTCTCTAAAGAAGATATCCTGCAAGCAATTAACGAAATGCAAGCAGAAATGGAGGAGGAATAATGGAAAAGCTACCTATACTTGTAGGTTGTATGTTCCTCATAGCAGTAGCAGTTCTGATCGGATGCGGATTCGTAATAGCAACGTTTGGTTGGTTAGGTGTTGTGTATGTGTTTGCAGGGTTCGGAGTGCTTATGGTAATTGGGATGCTGCTAGGCATTGTAGCAAGTCTATTTGGATTTTAAGGAGGTGAGTTTATGCATAAAATATACACAACAGTAGATGTAAGTCATTTTCGTGAGGACATAACAGGAATCCCTTACACAGGATTAAGCTTTGAAATGGCAAAAGAACGATCTAATTATGGTAGTTCTTCTAAAATTGAAGTTTGGCTAGAAGGTGTCCATATTGAAACGTACATGTTCCGAAGAGTTAAAGGTGAAGGAGACAAGTACGAATGGCAAAAAACATATGATCGCAAAGAAAAGCTCGAAGAACAAATTAGAAAGGCTAACTTAGAGCTCGATGCACTAACAGCCGCACACATCTTATTACAGGAGGAAAACTAATGGGTATTAATTTCTTTGGAAGAAATAGCAAAATAGTAATCAACGGTAAAACGTATGTAGGTAATACTATCATCACACAGAATGGACAAGTCATTGTAGATGGTAAGGTACAAGACGGTACACTGGATGACAAAGTTCGAATCGTTGTAGAGTGTAATGTAGAACGCATTACTAGCACAGAAGATATACATATTGAAGGCGATGTTACAGGAAGCATTGAGTCTGACACTAGTGTAAATTGTAATAACGTTACAGGCAACGTTAAAGCAGGGACAAGCGTTAACTGTAATAACATAGGCGGCAATGCTGTCTCAGGTACATCTATCAATTGTAACAATATCAAAGGCAATGCTACTGCCAAAGTTATTAATAGGGGGTAACAGAATGGAGACTTATTTAGTTGAGCTAACAGGAGTTAACCAAAAGAAAAAGTTCATGGAAAATGTTCTATACACAGGTGAGAACATCGAAGCAGCAAAGGCTAGTGCAGACCAATACAAAGAAGCAGTGTATCTTCATGTATGGAACGGTGGAATCCTAGTCCGAACGTATATCAAGATGACAGTGAACTTCGGTAGAGACATCCGATGGAAGCTTGTAAGGGATTATCTACACGTAATGAAGTTACAGGCGCTTGAGTTGGAGAAGAAACTAGGCAAGATAACTGAAGTTACTGACCATAGAGTCGGGCACAAGGATGATGGAGAAGGCGGATTTTACCTATAATACAAAAATAAGTTGAGGAGTGATCGCATGTTTATGTGGATTATGTTATTATTAGCAGCAATTTGGGTTGGATTAGCAATTTGGGGTTACTTAGATAACCAAAAGCCGAAAAAGAAAAAGGTAGAAATTAAGGTAGAGATTAAGAAAGTTGATAAAGGTAAAGAAAGCTTAGAGAAAGCTAAACAAGAAGCTAACACATATCTTAGTGAGCAAGGTTACAAATCTTCGATTCATGTTTCAGCAAGCACACCAAAGACATTTACGTCTACTGCAACACCTAGCAAGAAGTTTACTGATAGCTCTGTAGCAGCACGTAAGCAAACAAACACTAGCACATCAAGCCGAAGCACTAGCCGAGACCGCTACGATGATGACTATAACTCAGGTTTAACGTTTGGGGCACTTAACAGCACGTATACGGACGATGATTCATCTAGAAGTAGTAGCAGTAGTTCTAGTTCTTGCAGCAGCCACAGCAGCTCGTGGAGCGATCATAGCTCATCTAGTAGTTCAAGCAGTAGTTACAGCAGTTCTGATAGCGGTTCAAGTTATAGTAGCTCAGATAGTAGCTCTAGCAGTTCATTCTGTGATTAAGGAGATTGCTCATGAAACTTATTATAATAGATGACCCTTATTTTATACACAGGGAAAAAGATGAGGATGTAATTAAGTTTACTCCTCGTCTCCCTAAAAAAGTGATCCCTATTGAAATTGATAACTCTAAGGTGAAAGGCTTAGTATACTTTCACACATTTAAACCTGGTGCAGAACCATTTGACTACCGTTTACATACCATAAGCGTTACAACCTTAGCTCAAATGCTCCTAAACCAGTATTACAAGGAGGACGTTATGGAAGCTAAAAAAGTTAACGAACCCACAATAGAAGAAAAGATTAACTTCTGTTATAAGATAGCTGCAATGAAAGGTGACGAAGTAGAGTGTTGCTTCGAAGACATGTTACCTAAGAATTTAGAGAAGGCTTATAACTATTATGTTCAATGGGAGTATAACCTACGACATGGGGAGGAATAAGAATGGCTATCGTAAGTGATTATATGGTGTATGGAAACTGTAAGTCTTGTGGTAAGTATCTAGCACAAGGTACATTCTGCTGTGAAGGTATCGTCCAAAGTAACTATTCAGTATGGCTAGAAGGCATGATGAACAAGAATAAAGATGAAATACCTTTCACAATAGTATCTGCACCAGGTATTGGTGTAAGACAACTAAAAACATTTATTGATAAAAATAGTAAAGGCTTCTTTGGCAAGGTTGTAGAGGATAATAACAGGATCAGAGAAACGTATCCTCTAGTATTTGCAAAAGACAAAGACAACCCTGCTTACTACCACATTATACTGACAGAGCTATTCAATAACAACTTAGTTACACTAGAGCAGTATGAAGCTGTTGTAGAAAGTATTCGTGTTAAGTTCAGTAACAAGGAGGAGAAGGGGAATGAGTGATAAAGCAGTCAATTGGTTAATGGATAGGGCGGACAAGTTAGGCGGGTTCATCGATGAGTTAGCAAAGCAGCTAGGAGTAGCAGCAACACATGTGTATGAAGTACTAGTGAAGCAACAGTTTGTAGACGGGGTTAGTTTATTAATAAAAGCAATAATTTGGGTAGCAATTGTATCGTTAGTATGGTTCATTGTCAATAAGTTTGTTATTAAAAATTGGAAACGGTGGGATAGACACGAAGAAGTACAGTTCTTACTAGGGATTGTAATAGCAGCCGCAATTGTTATGTCATGTATTGTAGGTTGGAATGTAGTAGACTGGGTGACATTAGGCATCAAAAAACTATTAAATCCTGAGTACTATGCATTACAAGACTTAATGGACTTTATACAAGGTCAGGTAGATAAGAAATAGGGGGGATATCATGTTTGTACTGTCTAAATGGAAACGTTGGTGCCTAGATGCACGGAAGGATATAGCTAGTTTCAGAAAGAAGTTAGCAAAGGCAGAAGAGAATGTTGAGTTCTATAAAGATAAAGTACGTGATCTAGAAATTAGTTTCAGTCGTATTCATCCTAGATGGGGCGAGTACGAATATGTAGAAATGGCAATGGACTTGTTTAACAAATATTGTGGACAAGTTAGTCAAGCAGGTAAGTTAAAAGATGGTAGAATGAGTTACTGGTACTACCCTAGAGGTCGTAGCGGTCAGAGCATGTTAGTTGTACCTAATAAAGAGTTACCTGACGGATATATGCGCTATTTGCAAAAGTATGAGGAACCAAACCGTGAATGTGCATACTGTAAGAAAAAATTCGTATTAGTTAGTGGTTACCCTGCTAAAAACGCTAAATTCTGTAATGAAAGCTGCTTCAACAATCTTGTGTGGGAGCAAGAAGACCGCAGGGAGAAAGAGGAATGGCATGAAGGAAAAGACACTGATTGAGAAGATTAAGAGTAGAAAGACCTTTCTTGAGAAGCAGATAGTACGTATAGAAGCTCGTGTAAATAACTACGAAAGCATGGAAGATAAGCTAACCAAACACGGTATGCGAGAATGGGGCAAAGAAAGTGGTAGGATTGTAGCAAAGGAAATGGAGATATCTTTCCTGGAAGAACTATTAGAAATAGAGGAGGATAAGCATGAGGGATAAGATTACTAAACGAATACAATTTATTAAAACAAGAATTGAGGAACTGGACGAACTTGACGACACGGTGGGCTATGATGCTGAGGACATTAATCAGCCTATAGGTTCTCATGTTTCATTTGGCTTACGAGTAGGAGAACTACAGTCTAAAACAATGGAGCTTATGTTCCTGGAAGGCTTAGTGAAAGAGGAGGGTTGACATGGCAGCAGCTAAGGTACCGTTCAATGCAGCATTTCATGATAAGACGGTGAAGCTAGGTGATGTATTTTTATACAGTGGCAGCTACTATGAGATTTACAAGGTCGAACAGGTAACTGTTACTAATAGTGGCAGGTTGCGAGTACAAGGTAAGGCTAGAAGAATTAGAAGCCCATTCGAAACTGGCGATAACGCTGTACTATTAACACCTGCATTCTAAACTATATGAGGAGGAACACAGTATGAAATATTTTCTCTATAAACTTCTTGGGGTATGTCTCATCGCAGCAGGGGGAGCTGTAACAGCAATAAAACAACCTTATGCGTTTGTAATTACTGTAGTATGTATCTTATTCGGACAAGTATTATATGATAAATCATTCAGTATTAAGGAGGAAAAATAATGAACCATTACTTATGCACTAAAACTAGAGGTACAAACACAATCCATTATTTCATTCAAGGAAAGGTGTATAGTGCGTATCCAGGTAAAGAACCTAAGTATATGGTATTTACTGATGAGTACGGAGATAAGCACCCGATTGAAGTTGGTAACCTAGAAGAGAACTTTAAAGAGGTACATGTGAAAGAAAAGCAGGATATAACACTAGCGGACAAACAAGCATTTGTACAAGAAAAGATCAGAGGGTATAAGAAACTAAGAGCTACAGGTGCTTTCACACCACAAGGTATAGCTAGGGCTAATAGAACTATTGAGGTTGGTGAAGCATTGCTGAAAGACTTACAACAGCCTGAATACGAGCCACCTATGAAAGAAGAACCAGTAAAGGAACAGATATTATCAGTAGAAGAGTATGAAGGCATGATGGGGCAGCTAGACCAGTTAAAACACACAGGACAATTAAAGCAAATAGGTCACACCCAGGTAAGAGCAATGATAACAGAATTATATAAAAGGCAGGGAAAGTAATATGACCACAGACTACTACAACTTCATGCACGATCGTATAACACAAGCATATGAAAGAGGAGACATCGACTACGAGGTCTACATAACATGTATAAACAACTTAAATGATAATAACAAGGAGAGGTAATCATGGAATGTCCTACTCACGGAACGCATCTCATACCAGGTGACGGTACACACTACTGTCCACACTTAAGCTGCAACTACTATATACATGATAGAGTAATACCACAGGTTAAGCAAGACCAGTATAAGGCGTATGAGAAACTACTTGACGAACAGTATCAAGCAGGGCAGATACCAGGTGAAGTATACTCAGATATACTTATACTATTACGAACAAAATACATATTACCTGAAGGGAGCTAACAAAATGGTACCAAATAACAATTTGTATACATTGAAAACAGCTATGGTTGAGGAAAAGGATAAAAAGAAATTCCTTATAGAAGTGTCCAAGGTACAAAATAACCTATTAAACGAAGGATGCGAAGTAACATTACAGTATCAAGCAGTAACACAAGGCTTCCAAAACATGACAACCGTACACTACATGTATATAGAAGGTAAGAAGCTTAAGAAGGAACCTAAAACGATATGAGTAAGCATGAAGTAGTAATGTATATAGTAAGCGGAGACGAAGAGCAAAACGTAGCAAGACAAGCAGCAGATAAAGTAACTGAGCTTATGAATGAGGGATACACAGTAAAATCTCAATACCAATCATCACCTACAGGTAAAGACAATTGGAGAGTAAACCACCAGGTGTATATAGAAGGTAGAAGAGAAGTTAAAGAAGAAATACCTTATGTAATGACACACGAGGAATACAACGACATCATGAGGTCTATAGATGCATTCCATAGAGGAGACCAAATGGATCATAATTCTCACCTACACATGATACGATTCATTAATAAGATATATCAAAGACAACAGACACACAGGAGGGGATAGTATGAGCACAGCCCAATTAGCAATAATCATCTCAATGTCCATATCAGGAGGTATTATAGGTTACCTAGCAGCTAGACTAAACCAGGAAAAGACTAAGGTAAAACTACTAGAAGCTCTGAAGCAGGAGTATAAGGGGCAAATACTTATGCTAGAAGAATGTAGAAGAGTAGCAGGAGAAGTATCATATGACACAATGATTAAAAAACTACACAAAGACTACATAGACGGAAAGATCACACACGAAGTATACCAAGACAAACTAGCAACAGTAAACAGAGTATACGGAAGGGATGATATATAACAATGGACATCATGCCAACTGAACAAGGTAAAGAGTATGACACCCTAGTAGAACTGTATATGAAAGTAATATCAGAATACACATCTCTAAAACATGTATCAGGTATGTACACACTAATGGAAAACTACTGTGCAAAGTATAATACACCATTCAACGAACTAGTAAGAGACATACATCTAGCAGCGATCATGACAATCTCAGTAAATAGTAAACAAAAGTAGTTGACGATATGAATACAATATGCTACTATAATAAACGTAAGACAAATTCACTACTAACGTACAAGCAATATACTATATAGGGACAGCCTATAGCAGAGGAGTATACATACAACGAGTAGAGTATGAAACATAACAGCACATGTAAGCAACACATGTAAGAGTGAGTATACTTCAAAGCACCTATATAGTATAGAGTAAGTATGGAACGTAGAAATCCCTAACAGTAACATTTAGTATATAGAGCAGTATGAGATAACAGTCAGAGAGCATACTATATAGTATATAAGGATCGCAGGTATAACTATAATAAACTACAACTAATGTATAGGATAGAACGAATTACACATCAACCTAATACACACCCAAAAGTCGAAAGTTGAGTCAAGTTGTAAGTATACGATAGAACCTTCATGTTTTCAACCGTATATACTATATAGGAACCACATTACCTTACACATACACATACACATACACATATAGAATGGAACCCATATAGTATATAGGAACCAGTGACTACTATAATGCAAAACACAAAACACAGCACTTACGTACTGACACCCAAAAATAGTTCAGTCACACTGGAACCCAACCAGGAAATCGATGGATAGGACTGGAACCCCAGGTTTTGTGTTTCAGGTGCTCTTCAGACTAGACTCTCATAACTGCATCTATAAACTAAATGGACAGGCAGGTGAATTACAATATGATATCTAATGCATATACAGTACATTGTGACGAATGCGCTGATAGTAAGCCGCTACTAGCACAGTTACTGACAGAAGCACGATCAGAAGCTGCTAACATGGGATGGACGAGCGAGAAGATGGGCACAGGGGCTCAACAATGGTATTGTCCTACGTGTTCTGCTAAGAAGGCAGAGGAACAGGCTAACGGCGCTACTTCAGAAGAATAATACATAGTATAAGGGCTGCTCTTAACGGGGCAGTTCTTTTTTGTGTTATTTGAGGGTAACTGAGTAGTATATGCTTATAATTCCCCTTATATGTATAGTATATGTGTTTAATTGCTAATTAGTTGTTGACTGTGCGTATACAGTGTTGTAGTATATAGAGTATATAGAGGGGAGGTTATACGATGCTTACGAACGAACAACCTGTATACATAGTTAACGAGCCCAAGCAGTTTGACATAGGGGGAGTGTTCACCTTATGGCTGATCGCAGGGGAAGATGGTTTGCACGGTCACTATACGAACCATGCAACGAACACGACTTTCTCCTATGACGGAGCAGGGCTGTCACAGAAGAAGATACTTAAGCAGTTTTGGGACAAGGCTAAGAAGATTAACCCATCTGCTGCTACAAAGTATAGAGGATTCAAACGATAGGAGGTATATAGTATGGACAGAGATAATATCAATTCATACACTGGGCGCTGCTTCGCACATTTCATATTTGAACGTGTTGTAAGTAACCATGATGAATTTCTGATTATCAAAGATAGTCCGCAAACCTTTACGGAGAAGCGAGTGAATAGGGAGACAGTTACTTGGTATCTGAAGTCTAGGTATAATGTAATCGTCCAGGATCATCACAGGCACGTAATAGCTAAGAACTATATAGGAGGTAAACAAGATGACTAAGGAGAAAGTATATAAAGGTGTAGATGCAATAGCTATGATGAAAGAACACTGGATGGTGAACTTATTAGGTTATAAGACATGCAGTTATCGCCCGATCAAAATTATTAATAACAAACTGTGCTTATTAGCTGAAGACGGTAAGCCTACAGAAGCCTGCCACCATCTTACAGAGATTCTACAAGGTGAGTATGTAGTATATGCTCCTGTAGAGGAAGGTGACTGGGTTAAGGTTGAATACAATGAACAATTCATATACGGGAAAGTATATCACATACGAGATAATTCACATGTAGGTATTGTAGGTCACGAGGGTACCTGGTTCGGTTTATCATACTGTACAAAGGTTCCTAGAGAGGAAGCATATACAAAACGATTGACTTCTTTATTCCAGGCTAACAACCGTAGGCTGCATGAGTATAAGAAGGGTGACATTGTACGCACTAAGGGTGGCACGATCACAGAGGTTATTCAGATAACGGAGCAGGGTATGGTTAATGTGTATGATACTAAGTCATTCCATGATAGACAGTCGTTAACTATTATAGCATTCGCAGAGGATAGAGCCGAGGTACCTATGTGTGTAGCTCATCGTAAGCCTATACCTTGCGCTGCTCCAATGGCAATGCCTATAACGGAAGGATTAGTAAAGGATGACCCAAACTATAACCCATATGGACGAGGAGGAGTACTATAATGGCTAAACAATTTGCATGGGACACAGAGAACGTGATCGGAGAGGTAAATGTATCTGATAAAGTAAAGCATGAGGTAATACACTGTACGCTTAAGGAGCAGCCTTACATAGCGATCGTAGAATGGAAGTTAGGTAATGAGGGTTGGAAGCGTTCAAAGAACCGTACGGTCAAACTAGACGTGTTAAAAGAGACGATGAGTATTGTAGAAGCAGCAGGACTATAGTAGCTCCCTGCACCACATAGTAAAATCACTAGTAGCTCCCTGCACCAAGTAGGGAGTTTCTTTTTATATAGGCAATTTACTAGTAGCTCCCTGCACCAGGATTGGACGAGCCGCCCGAGGGAAATTGTCAGAATATTTCGACATCTTTCAATTCAGGAAGCCCGTATAGCCAATTGTCAGATAATTCACACTATTCATACAATTCAGTTAACTATAATAATTATAATTGTCAGACTATTCTGTATACTATATATGTTCTTACTTTATAATCATTCAAATTAACTGACAATTCAGAATAAACTATTTACTTGACACTAGCTATTATATGTGGTAGCAGGTGCATGTCTAATTGTCAGACTATTCAGAATATATTAACTACTTGACTTATTACTATATCCATGAAACTAAATTGACTGAATATTTAATTAGTTGACAATATACTATATCTATGATTGTAAATAGTCTGAATATTATTTTTACTTGACATCGTACTATATTTATGATTCTAAATTAACTGACTATTCATAATACACTGTTTACTTGACATATACGGTCGGGTGTGGTATGGAGCTGCTCCAATTGTCAGAATATTTAGAATATACTGTTTACTTGACATATCGCTGAAAGTATGAAACTAATTGTCAGTAAATTATAGTATGTATAACGAGCAGAATATTCTGACAATTTGTGAACGCCTGGTATTAGTGGGTTTTACTACCTCATTTTGCCCAGGTGCCTTTCTACGGGTCTATCTAATACAAATACTAGGGGGTGGGGGTTAAAATTCCGTGTGCGGGCTGCTAGGGGTCTCAAAATGGATTTTAGGAAAGTGTATCCTGGGCTATATTGCGCCTATAGGCTACAGGTCATTGTACACACTAGTCCGAAGAGTCAGACAATTCAGAATATTCAGTCAATTTATAAATCATGTTTTTACGATATAAATACGGATCATAAACTATATGCAGAAAGTACGATATAGTTAATGATTTATTTTCCCTATAATAGAAGGAAAAGTTTTTTAAAGAAATTTGCATTTTGTTGTTGACCTTTAGAAAACAATACTGTAAAGTAAGAGACAGATAAGCGAGACACAAACAACTAAATAAAAGGAGCGTGCCGAACATGAATAACGAAGGCATTAAACGTTTTAAAGCTGCTGCACAGGTCGGTGAGGTAATAAGCAT
>Ga0256786_1000515_pt1 | contig 19187 bp, 33 predicted proteins | sample MC6MC0937MT_FD_186053 | JGI IMG/M metagenome (GOLD analysis project Ga0256786, IMG submission 186053) | Metatranscriptome of enriched soil aggregate microbial communities from Iowa State University, Ames, United States - MC6-MC0937-MT... | ecosystem: Environmental > Terrestrial > Soil >...
GGGAAAGCGATACTTAAGTGTCGGGATGCCGCTTTGTAGATGATGCAAACTTACAGCAAATCCGCTTTTTTGAGATTGTATTATATAGTAGATAAACGTTACTTTTATTGGGTGTTTATTTATGCTTGCAATTTGTTTTCATTTTTTATATAATAATGAGCGTTGGTCTGTGACGTTGCGATGAAGTGAGAGGTTGCTGATACACCCGGCCCCTTTGCCATGGGAGGTTATCAGAGAATTTTCGCGGAGTATGTCCGATACAAAATTGGGCGATAGAAGGAGGGGACTCAAATGGCAAAACAAAAGATTCGTATCCGTTTAAAGGCGTACGATCACAGAATTCTTGACCAGTCCGCAGAGAAAATCGTGGAGACGGCGAAACGTTCCGGTGCAGGTGTGTCCGGTCCGATTCCGCTTCCGACTGAGAAGCAAATCATTACGATTCTGCGTGCGGTGCATAAGTACAAGGATTCGCGGGAGCAATTCGAAATGCGCACACATAAGCGTTTGATCGACATTGTCAACCCGACACCACAAACCGTTGACGCGCTTATGCGTTTGGATTTGCCGTCCGGCGTGGACATTGAGATCAAACTATAATATCGGAGTAGCAAACGTAAAGGAAAAGAGGTGTCAACATGACAAAGGGTATCTTAGGCAAAAAGCTGGGCATGACTCAGGTGTTTACGCCAGAAGGTAACGTGGTTCCGGTAACCGTAATCCAAGCAGGTCCTTGCGTGGTTCTGCAGAAGAAGGATTCCGAGAATGACGGCTACGAAGCCATTCAAATCGGCTACAGCGACAAGAAAGAAAAGAATGCGACGAAACCGGAAATCGGTCACGCTAAGAAAGCGGGCGCCGCTCCTAAGCGCTACATTAAAGAAATTCGTGGTGTTGAGTTGACAGCATACGAGGTTGGCCAAGAAATTAAAGCTGATCTGTTTGCAGAAGGCGAATTCGTTGATGTAACGGGTATTTCCAAAGGTAAAGGCTTCACCGGTACGATCAAAAGATGGGGACAATCCCGCGGTCCTATGAGTCACGGTTCGCGTTATCACCGTGGTCCAGGTTCGATGGGTTCGATCCAAGCTAACCGTGTACCTAAAGGCAAGCACTTGCCAGGACATATGGGGAACGAAACGGTAACATTGCAAAACCTGCAAGTCGTTAAAGTCGATGCAGAGCGTAACGTTCTTCTGGTTAAAGGTTCTATTCCAGGCCCTAAAAACAGCTTCGTTACTGTAAAGTCGACTGTTAAAAAGTAAGAAAGCAGGAAAGGAGGATTTCACATGCCAAAAGTAGCAGTATACAACGTGAGCGGAGCGCAAGTTGGGGAAATCGAATTGTCCGAAGCAGTATTCGGCATCGAACCGAACAAACATGTGCTGCATGATGCGGTTGTCATGCAACAGGCTTCCCTTCGTCAAGGAACACATGACACCAAGGGTCGTTCTGAAGTTCGTGGCGGCGGTCGCAAACCGTGGAAACAAAAAGGAACTGGACGTGCTCGTCAAGGAAGCATTCGTGCGCCTCAATGGAAAGGCGGCGGTATCGTTTTCGGACCGACACCTCGCAGCTATGCTTATAAACTGCCGAGAAAAGTTCGCCGTTTGGCAATCAAATCGGCGCTTTCTTCGAAAGTCATTGCGAATGAAATCATCGTTCTTGATCAGCTGGCATTGGCGCAGCCGAAAACGAAAGAATTCGCGAATATCCTTAATAACCTGAAGGTGGAGCGCAAAGCGCTTGTAGTCGCATCGCAATTCGACGACAACGTGGCATTGTCCGCGCGCAACATTCCAGGCGTGAAATTTGTCAGCGCAGAAGGCATCAACGTTCTTGATGTTCTTGTACATGATAAATTGATCATTACGAAAGATGCCGTTCAGAAGGTAGAGGAGGTGCTTGCGTAATGAAAAATCCTCGTGATATTATCAAGCGTCCGCTGATTACGGAGCGCTCCAGCGACTTGATGGCTAATAAGAAATACGTTTTTGAAGTTGACATTCGTGCCAACAAAACGGAAATCAAGCAGGCGATCGAGCAAATTTTCAAAGTGAAAGTGACGAATGTCAACACATTGAGAATGCCTGCGAAACCTAAACGCTACGGCCGCCATTCCGGTTATACGTCCGAATGGAAAAAAGCGGTTGTTAGCTTGAGTGCGGAAAGCAAAGAGCTCGAGTTCTTTGAATCGGTGCAATAAGACTTCTGTGAAGTAAGGAGGGAAACGACGTGCCAGTAAAAAAGTATAAACCAACCTCGCCGGCAAGACGTGCGATGTCCGTTTCGACATTCGAAGAAATTACGACATCCACGCCGGAGAAATCGTTGCTTGCGCCGCTTAGCAAGAAAGCAGGCCGTAACAACCAAGGTAAAATTACGATCCGTCACCAAGGCGGCGGTCATAAGCGTAAATACCGGATTATCGATTTCAAACGTACTAAAGATGGAATACCAGGACGCGTTGCTACGATCGAATACGATCCGAACCGTTCTGCAAACATCGCGCTGATCAATTATGCCGATGGAGAGAAGCGCTACATCATCGCTCCTAAAGGTCTGAAGGTGGACGACGTGATTACGTCCGGTCCGAATTCCGACATTAAAATCGGTAACGCGCTTCCGCTTGAGAACATCCCTGTAGGTACCGTTATCCACAACATTGAGTTGAAGCCTGGCAAAGGCGGACAATTGGTGCGTGCTGCAGGTACGGAAGCACAATTGCTCGGTAAAGAAGAGGAATATGTAACGATTCGCTTGTCCTCTGGCGAAATGCGCAAAATTTTGAAAACCTGCCGTGCGACTGTCGGCTCCGTAGGTAACGGAGATCACGAGCTCGTCAAAATCGGTAAAGCAGGCCGTTCCCGCTGGCTCGGCAAGCGTCCTGAAGTGCGCGGGGTAGTTATGAACCCTGTCGATCACCCGCACGGTGGTGGTGAAGGCCGCGCTCCTATCGGACGTAAATCTCCGATGTCTCCATGGGGCAAACCGACCTTGGGCTTCAAAACGCGCAAGAAGAAGAAAGCATCGAATAAGTACATTGTTCGTCGTCGTACGAAATAATTTACGATATTGCGTAAGGTTGGATGAAGGGAGGATTTATCCATGGGTCGCAGCTTGAAAAAAGGACCGTTTATTGACGGTTACCTGATGAAAAAAGTCGAAGTGATGAACGAATCGAGCAAGAAGGTCGTCATCAAAACGTGGTCCCGTCGTTCTACGATATTCCCACAATTCGTTGGGCATACGTTCGGTGTATACGACGGCAAGAAACACGTTCCGGTATATGTGACGGAAGATATGGTTGGTCACAAGCTCGGTGAGTTCGCGCCAACCCGTTCCTACAAAGGTCACACGGACGACGATAAGAAAACCGGCAAGCGCTAATACTGGCGCTGCCTCTGAAATGTTCGAGAGGAGGTACTACTATGCAAGCAACTGCTAATGCAAGATATATCCGGATTGCTCCTCGGAAGGTTCAATTGGTTATTGATCTGATTCGCGGCAAGCAAGTCGGCGAAGCGATCGCAATTTTGCGTCACACGCCGAAAGCAGCATCTCCGGTACTGGAGAAAGTGTTGAACGCGGCGATTGCAAATGCCGAGCACAACCATTCGCTCGATCCGAGCAAGCTTGTGATTTCGCAAGCTTTCGTGAACCACGGACCGGTCATGAAACGGTTCCAACAACGTGCGATGGGCCGCGCAAGCGCCATTCGCAAACGGACTAGCCACATTACGTTAGTGGTATCTGAAAAATAAGGAGGGATAACGTGTGGGTCAAAAAGTAAGTCCGATTGGACTACGGGTTGGTATTATTCGCGACTGGGAATCGAAATGGTACGCGGAGAAGGAATACGGCACGCTTTTGCTTGAAGACGTCAAGATTCGCGAGTACTTGAAGGGTAAACTCAAGGATTCCGCAGTTTCCCGTTTTGAGATCGAACGTGCGGCTAACCGCGTTAACGTAACGATTCACACTGCTAAGCCGGGTATGGTTATCGGCAAAGGCGGCGCTGAAGTTGAAGTTATTCGCGGCTACCTGACGAAGCTCACGGGCAAAAAGGTTCACATCAACATCTCCGAGATCAAAACGCCAGATTTGGATGCGATTCTCGTAGCTGAAAGCATTGCGCAACAATTGGAGCGTCGCGTTTCGTTCCGCCGCGCTATGAAGCAAGCGATCCAACGCACGATGCGTATGGGTGCTAAAGGTATCAAAGTTTCGACTAGCGGCCGTCTGGGCGGCGCTGAGATCGCTCGTACGGAAGGTTACAGCGAAGGTACGGTTCCGCTGCATACACTGCGTGCGGACATCGACTACGGAACTGCTGAAGCACACACGACATACGGCCGTATCGGCGTTAAAGTATGGATTTATCGTGGAGAAGTTCTTCCTACTGCGAAGAAGAAAGCTGCTCCGGAAGGAGGAAAATAAATCATGTTGGTACCTAAGCGTGTCAAACACCGGAAAGAACATCGCGGCAACATGAAAGGTCGCGCAAAAGGCGGTACGGAAGTAGCGTTCGGCGAATACGGCCTTCAAGCGATGGAACCGGCTTGGGTTACGAACCGCCAAATCGAAGCGGCTCGTATTGCCATGACCCGTTACATTAAACGGGGCGGTAAAGTATGGATCAAAATTTTCCCTTCCAAGCCGATTACGCAAAAGCCGCTTGAAGTTCGGATGGGTAGCGGTAAAGGTAACGTTGAGAAGTGGGTTTCGGTCGTTAAACCGGGTAAAATTCTGTTTGAATTGGCCGGCGTAAGCGAAGAAATCGCGCGTGAAGCAATGCGTCTTGCCGCTCACAAGCTGCCGATCAAGACGAAATTCGTGAAACGCGAAGAATTGGGTGGTGAAGCAAATGAAGGCTAGTGATATTCGCAACTTAACCACTGCTGAGATCGAACTGAAAATTTCCGGATTTAAAGAAGAACTCTTTAACCTCCGTTTTCAACTGGCTACCGGCCAACTGGATAACCCTACTCGCATTCGTGACGTGCGTAAAGAAATTGCTCGTGCCAAAACGATTTTGCGTGAAAGAGAACTGGGGATCGGTTAATCGACCAGAAACCTAGAGAGGAGGATGTACCATGAGCGAACGCAATGAACGCAAAGTACAAATCGGCAAAGTCGTTAGCGACAAAATGGATAAAACGATCGTAGTTGCCGTTGAAACGTACAAAAAGCATGACTTGTACCACAAACGGATCAAATACACGAAGAAATTCAAAGCGCATGACGAGAACAACCAAGCTAAAATCGGGGACACCGTAAAAATTATGGAAACTCGTCCGCTGTCGAAAGACAAGCGTTGGAGATTGGTTGAAGTCGTAGAAGTTGCGGTAATTGTATAAAAACAAAATGACTCGGAACAACAAGTTTGAAGGGAGGGTTATCGAATGATTCAACCTCTTACGCGGTTACAAGTAGCTGACAATTCCGGCGCGAAGCAACTGATGTGCATTCGTGTCCTGGGTGGTACTGGACGTCGGGTAGGTCATATCGGCGATTTGATCATCTGCTCCGTTAAAGAAGCAACACCAGGCGGCGTTGTCAAAAAGGGTGACGTAGTAAAAGCTGTTATCGTTCGTACGAAGAGCGGTGCTCGCCGTAAAGACGGATCTTACATCACGTTTGACGAAAATGCGGCAGTTATCGTTAAGGACGACAGAAGCCCGCGCGGCACGCGGATTTTCGGGCCAGTCGCACGCGAACTTCGCGATAAAGATTTCATGAAAATCGTTTCTCTGGCTCCGGAAGTTATCTAATCGGACAGAGTCTTGAGCAACTCAGGTTTAGGAGGTGTAATCGAACATGCCGAAAACAGGTAAGAAGCTGGAGTCTCACAACAACAAGCTTCATGTCAAAAAAGACGACACGGTATTCGTTATTACCGGTAAAGATAAAGGTAAAAAAGGCCGCGTTATCGCAGCGTATCCACGTGAAAACCGCGTTCTCATCGAGGGCGTGAACATGGTGAAGAAGCATGCGAAGCCAACGCAGCAAAACCCGCAAGGCGGAATCCTTACGCAAGAGGCACCGATTCATGTGTCGAACGTAATGCTGATCGATCCGAAGAGCGGCCAACCGACTCGCGTCGGGTACAAAGTACTCGAGGACGGCAAAAAAGTGCGGGTTGCCAAAAAATCTGGCGAAGTAATCGACTAATCGTTAGCTGGAAAGGAGGTACGTGAATCATGGCAGCAAGAATGAAAGATCGTTATTTGAACGATATTACCCCTGCGTTGATGCAGAAGTTTACTTATACAAGCGTCATGCAAGTTCCGAAAATCGAGAAAGTCGTCATCAACATGGGTGTCGGCGAAGCTACTGGCAACTCGAAAATTTTGGACAATGCCGTTGAAGATCTCCGTTTGATCTCCGGTCAAAAACCGGTTATCACTCGGGCTAAAAAATCCATCGCGGGCTTTAAGCTTCGTGAAGGAATGCCAATCGGCGTGAAAGTGACACTGCGCGGCGAGCGCATGTACCACTTCCTCGACAAGCTGTTCAACGTAACGCTTCCGCGCGTTCGCGACTTCCGCGGCGTTTCGGCAAAAGCGTTCGATGGCCGCGGTAACTATACGCTTGGCTTGAAAGAGCAATTGATCTTCCCGGAAATCGAGTATGACAAAGTGGACAAAGTCCGCGGTATGGACATTGTTATTGTCACTACGGCTAAATCGGACGAAGAATCGCGCGAATTGCTGGCTCAACTGGGCATGCCGTTCGTGAAGTAAATCGCAATGAACTTTACGGAGGTGGAAAAATAAGTGGCAAAAACTTCGATGATCGTCAAGCAACAGCGCAAACCGAAGTTTAAGGTGCAAGCCTATACGCGCTGCGAACGTTGTGGACGTCCGCATTCCGTGTTGCGCAAATTCAAAATTTGCAGAATATGTTTCCGTGAATTAGCATACAAAGGCCAGATCCCTGGCGTTCGTAAAGCAAGCTGGTAATGACTTATAGTTCGGGAAGGAGGTTCGCAATATGGTTATGTCAGATCCGATTGCAGATATGTTAACTCGTATTCGCAACGCAAATATCGTTCGTCACGAAACCGTAGAAATTCCGGCTTCCAAGATCAAGAGGGAGATCGCGGAAATCCTGAAAAAGGAAGGTTTCATCCGTGACGCCGAATATGTTCAAGACAACAAGCACGGGATCATCCGTTTGTTCTTGAAATACGGTCCTAACAATGAACGTGTAATCACGGGATTGAAACGGATCAGCAAGCCGGGACTTCGCGTGTACACGAAGTCGATGGAAGTTCCGCGCGTTCTGGGCGGACTCGGCTTAGCGATCATCTCGACGTCGAAAGGCGTTATGACAGACAAAGAAGCTCGTCAGTCGAAATCCGGCGGCGAAGTAGTCTGCTACGTTTGGTAATGAACTAGATAGCGATTGGAGGTGTAAGCATGTCTCGTATTGGACGCAAACCCATTACTGTACCTGGCGGCGTTAACGTTACTTTGGACAACACGGTTATTACCGTGAAAGGACCAAAAGGGACGCTATCCCGTGAGCTGCATAAAGATATGAAAGTTATTGTTGAAGAAAACGTGATTTCGGTAGAACGCCCGTCCGACAACAAATTGCATCGTGCCCTTCACGGAACGACTCGCAGCGTAGTTGCCAACATGGTAAACGGCGTAACGGAAGGCTTCTCGAAAACGTTGGAACTCGTTGGTGTCGGTTACCGTGCGAACAAAACCGGAACGAAGCTCGTTCTGAACGTAGGTTACTCGCATCCGGTTGAAATCCAGCCGGAAGAAGGCATCGAATTCGAGGTTCCGTCGAACACTCGTATCATCGTTAGAGGTATCGATAAAGAGCGCGTAGGCGCAACTGCTGCACAAGTACGTGCCGTTCGTGAACCTGAGCCGTATAAAGGCAAAGGGATCAAGTACGAAGGCGAACGTATTCTTCGTAAAGAAGGTAAGGCAGGCAAGAAGAAGTAAGAACGGCCTAGCGGCTTAAAGTAAGCGGAAAGGAGTGAATTTCCCGATGATTACTAAAAGCGATAAAAACAAATCGCGTCTGAAAAGACATCTCCGGGTTCGTAAGAAAATCAACGGTACGGCTGTTCGCCCCCGGTTGAACGTATTCCGTTCCTCGAAACATATGTACGCTCAAATCATCGACGATGTGAAAGGCGTAACGATCGCTGCAGCATCGACGCAGGATAAAGAGCTTCAAGAAGCGGTGAAAAACGGCGGTAACATTGACGCAGCTCGTCAAGTTGGCGCATTGATCGCAAAACGCGCTAAAGAAAGCGGCATTGATCATGTTGTTTTCGACCGCGGAGGTTACCTGTACCATGGACGTATTCAAGCACTTGCTGACGCAGCGCGCGAAGCAGGGCTTGAATTCTAACCGCAACTTTCAATGATAAGGAGGTAAAAGACTTGCGTGTAGATCCGAATACGTTAGATCTTAAAGATAAAACCGTACACATTAACCGCGTAGCGAAAGTCGTAAAAGGCGGACGCCGGTTTAGCTTCAGCGCACTCGTTGTTGTCGGTGACGGAAACGGTTGGGTCGGTGCCGGAATCGGTAAAGCTGGCGAAGTCGGCGATGCCATCAAGAAAGGTATCGAGGACGCCAAGAAAAACCTGATCCACATTCCGATCGTAGGAACTTCCATCCCGCATTTGGTTACCGGTAAGTTTGGCGCAGGCCGCGTTCTTCTGAAGCCGGCTTCCCAAGGTACGGGCGTTATTGCCGGCGGTCCTGTTCGTGCAGTACTCGAACTTGCAGGTATCGGCGACATTTTGACAAAATCGTTGGGCTCATCGAACTCCATCAACATGGTGAATGCTACGTTGGAAGGCTTGCAACGCTTGAAAAGAGCGGATGAGGTAGCTAAACTTCGCGGCAAAACCGTTGAAGAGCTCTTGGGTTAGGAGGGGAAAAGAATGGCTAACCAATTGCAAATTACCCTCAAACGCAGTTTGATCGGTCGTCCGGAAGTACAACGCGTAACGGTGAAAACATTGGGTCTGTCCAAATTGCATCAAACCGTTACCCACCAGGACAACGCGGCAATTCGCGGCATGGTCAACAAAGTAAGTCACCTGGTTGAAGTAAAAGAAGTTTAAGCCTGTCACGGCTTTGAATAACATACCCAATGCTAAGGAGGTGCACAACGATGAAATTGCATGAGTTAGCTCCAGCTCCTGGTTCCCGTCAAACCCGTAAACGTATCGGTCGCGGTATCGGTAGCGGTACTGGCAAAACGGCGGGCAAAGGTCATAAAGGTCAAAATGCACGCTCGGGTGGCGGCGTTCGTCCGGGATTCGAGGGTGGACAAAACCCATTGTACCGTCGTCTGCCTAAGCGCGGATTCAACAACATCTCCCGCAAGGAGTATGCGATTGTCAACATCGAGGAACTGAATAAATTCGCAGCAGGTACTGAAGTAACTCCGGAATTGCTGATGGAGTCCGGTATCGTAAAAGCTCCGAAGAGCGGCATTAAAGTTCTCGGAAACGGAGAAATTACTGTTAAATTGACAGTGAAGGCGAATAAGTTCTCTCAATCTGCGGTAGATAAAATCACGGCTGCCGGCGGTCAAACCGAGGTGATTTGATGTTTAGAACGATCTCCAACATCATGAAAGTAGACGATCTTCGCAAGCGCATCGTGTTTACGCTGCTCGTACTGATCGTCTACCGGATCGGTGCTTTTATTCCAGTACCTAACATCGACTCGCAATTTCTGAAGGCCATTGACCAGCAATCCAATGATGTTTTCGGTTTGCTTAATACATTCTCGGGCGGCGCATTGTTCCAGTTCTCGATCTTCGCGATGGGGATCATGCCGTACATCACCGCCTCGATTATCGTACAGCTGCTGTCGATGGACGTCATTCCTAGGTTTGCGCAATGGGCCAAAGAAGGCGAAGTCGGAAGAAAGAAGCTGGCACAAATCACGAGATACGGCACGATCGTTCTGGGGCTCATTCAGGGTTACGGCGTTTCGATCGGCTTTAACAACTACTACGGTTCGCTCGTCAAAGACCCGTCGTTTACGACTTATACGGTAATTGCGATCGTGTTAACCGCAGGCGTTGCGTTTCTCATGTGGTTGGGTGAACAGATTACCGAGAACGGTATCGGCAACGGGATCTCAATCATCATTTTTTCGGGGATCGTTGCCGCATTTCCAACTTCGATCAAGCAGATTTATCAAAAGCTGTTTGTCGATGCGGGCGATGCACTGTTTTTAAACATTATTCTAGCCGTGTTGATCGTCGTAGCGATTATTTTGATTATTGCCGGTACGATTTACGTACAGCAAGGCGTACGGAAAATACCGGTCCAGTATGCAAAGCGTGTCGTTGGACGTAAAATGTACGGTGGTCAATCGACGCATATTCCGATGAAAGTTAACGCTGCAGGCGTTATTCCGGTCATCTTCGCGATGTCCCTGCTCGTTTTCCCGGCGACGATCGCCCAGTTCTGGAGCGGTAACAGTGTGGCGGACTGGATTATCAAGCACTTCAGCTTGACTAGCAACTCGCCGCTTGCCGTAGTCCTTTACGTGCTTCTGATTATCGGGTTTACTTATTTCTACACGTTCGTGCAGATCAATCCGATGCAGATGGCCGATCAGATGAAGAAAAACGGCGGCTACATTCCGGGTATTCGTCCAGGTAAAACGACAGCGATGTATCTGACTCGCGTGATGACGCGCATTACGCTTTCCGGCGCGCTATTCTTGGCTGCGATATCGATTCTGCCAATGATATTTACCAAGATTGCCGATTTGCCAAACTCCGTACAAATCGGAGGCACGTCGCTGCTGATCGTCATCGGCGTCGGTTTGGAGACGATGAAGCAGATCGAAAGCCAATTGATCAAACGTCACTACAAAGGTTTTATCAACAAATAAACGGCAGCTTCTGCTTTTCATAACAGCGACAGCTGTTCGTTTATTTAAGGATAAGAAAGTATATGGTTTCTCATTATACGGTTCTTATCTTTCAATGCGAAACGCGTCGCTATGGAAGACCGGGAAGCCGTTTCTGCTTGATAGGCCGGAACGGGTGATGTACGGGGAGGTAACGCAAGGTGAATATCCTGTTTATGGGCCCTCCGGGAGCAGGTAAGGGCACGCAGGCTGAACGGATTGTCAGTGAATTCGGAATTCCGCATATCTCGACAGGCGACGCCTTCCGGCTCGCGATGAGCCAGGGGACGGCGCTTGGAGTGGAAGCGAAAAAATATGTCGATCAAGGATTGCTCGTACCGGACGAAATTACGAACGGTATCGTTCGCGAAAGGCTTCAACAGCCCGATGCGGACAAAGGCTTCCTGCTCGACGGCTTTCCCCGCACGATCGCGCAGGCCGAAGCGCTTGACGAGATGCTGCGGGTTATGGGGAGAAGCATCGATCACGTCATCAACCTTGCGGTTGATCGCGACAAACTTCTAGCCAGATTGACAGGACGCAGAATTTGCAAATCGTGCGGTGCAACGTATCACGTCATCTTCAATCCGTCTAAATCGGATGGAGTATGCGATCGCTGTTCCGGCGAGTTGTACCAACGTTCCGATGATACCGAAGAGAAGGTCGGTACGCGGCTTGATGAATATTTGACAAAAACCGCTCCGCTGCTTGCTTATTACGAGAAGCAGGGCATTTTGCGTCAAGTGGACGGAGAGCAGGAAATCGATACGGTTTCGAAGGACATCCAAACGTTGCTGCGAGGTCAAGCATAATGATCATTTGTAAGACCGACAGCGAATTGAAGCTTATGCGGGAAGCCGGCCGTATTGTTGCGGAAACGCACAAGACGCTTGAGAAAGCGATCGTGCCGGGAATCACAACAAGGGAACTTGATGCGATTGCCGAAGCGTTTATTCGCAGTCAGGATGCAATTCCGTCTTTTAAAGGTCTCTATGGTTTTCCAGCCAGTATATGTGCTTCCATTAACGAACAATTGGTTCACGGTATACCAAGCGACCGGAAATTAAACGAAGGCGACATCATCAGCATCGATATTGGTGCTCAATATCGGGGCTACCACGGCGACTCGGCATGGACCTATCCGGTAGGCAACGTATCGGATACGGCAAAGAAGCTTTTGGAGGTTTCCGAACGCTCTTTGTACACGGGCCTTGAAGAGGCAAAGTCGGGTGTCCGTCTGTATGCAATCTCGCACGCGATCCAAAAATGCATTGAAGCAGAAGGGTTTTCCGTCGTCCGCGAATATGCCGGGCACGGAATCGGCAAACAATTGCACGAAGAACCGCAGATCCCGAATTACGGACTTCCGAATCACGGGCCGCGGCTCAAAACGGGCATGGTATTGGCGGTAGAGCCGATGGTCAATGCCGGCCAGCGTTATGTCAAGACGCTGCAGGACAACTGGACGGTCGTTACGGTAGACGGCTCGCTGTGCGCGCATTTCGAGCATACGATTGCGATTACCGATGACGGCTGCGAAATTCTGACGAAGCCGTGAATGTAGGAGATGATTCCGTGATTGAACGAAACCAGGCTCAGCTCGGACAAATCGTCAAAGTACTACGCGGCAGAGATACGGAGAAGGTTGCCGTCATAGTCGGCATTGTGGATGAACGTTTCGTTCTCCTGGCTGACGGCGACAAACGAAAGTTTGACCAGCCGAAAAGAAAAAACCTGCTTCATCTTCAATTGCAAAACGTGATCAGCCGTGAAGTTGTGGATAGTTTAAAGGAAACCGGTCGTGTGACCAACGGCAAGTTGCGGTATGCTGTTAATAAATTTGTCGAGAATGAACAAGCAGAAGCACTGGAGGGAAGAGAATAACCATGGCCAAAGAAGATGTGATTGAAGTGGAAGGAACGGTTATCGAACCGCTTCCGAACGCGATGTTTAAGGTGGAGCTCGAGAACGGCCACAGAATCCTAGCGCATGTTTCCGGTAAAATCCGCATGCATTTCATTCGAATTTTGCCGGGCGATAAAGTGACCGTGGAGCTTTCTCCGTACGACCTGACAAGAGGCCGGATCACGTATCGATTCAAATAGATCGGATCCGATATCGTTTTTTAACCGTATTTCGGGCTTTCTGCGAAAAAGCTTACAGCTTAAGGATTCGATGCAAGCTTTGTCAGGCAAAGCTTGCGGATGCTTACGATGCGAGCTTTGCTGCTCAAAGCTTAGCGAATGCTTACGAAGCTGGCTTTGCAACGCAAAGCTTTTAGGAGGTAACAACAATGAAGGTGAGACCATCGGTTAAACCGATTTGTGAGAAATGCAAGGTAATCAAGCGCAATGGCAACGTAATGGTCATCTGCGAAAATCCGAAGCATAAACAAAAACAAGGGTAAGGAGGTGCATCTTAAAAGATGGCTCGTATAGCTGGAGTAGACTTGCCGCGTGACAAACGTGTAGAAATCGCGTTGACTTACATTTTCGGCATCGGCAAAACAACGGCGCAAGGCATTCTTGCGAAAACTGGCGTTAACTCGAACACCCGCGTTCGTGATCTGACTGAAGACGAAGTAAGCAAACTTCGTGAAGAAATCGACAAAAACGTTAAGGTGGAAGGCGATCTTCGTCGTGAAATCGCGCTTAACATCAAACGTCTGATCGAAATCGGTTCGTACCGTGGAATTCGTCACCGTCGTGGCTTGCCTGTTCGCGGTCAACGTACGAAAACGAATGCGCGCACGCGCAAAGGTCCTCGTCGTACTGTAGCGAACAAGAAGAAATAATAAGGGGGGATAAAGCAAATGGCAAAACCGAAAAAAGTAGTCCGTACAAAGCGTCGTGACCGTAAAAACATTGAATCCGGAGTAGCGCACATCCGCTCCACATTCAACAATACGATCGTTACCATTACGGATCCGCACGGCAACGCCATCTCCTGGGCAAGCTCCGGTAACCTTGGTTTCAGAGGTTCCAAAAAGAGCACGCCTTTCGCAGCTCAAATGGCGGCGGAGACAGCGGCTAAAGCTGCAATGGAGCATGGTATGAAAACTGTTGAGGTCATGGTTAAAGGTCCAGGCGCAGGCCGTGAAGCGGCGATTCGCTCCCTGCAAGCAGCCGGTCTTGAAGTGAACCTGATTAAAGACGTAACTCCAGTCCCGCATAATGGCTGCCGCCCACCAAAACGTCGTCGTGTCTAATTCAGGATCGCTCGGTGGTATAAATATTCTCAACATGTGAATAATGTGTGGGAGGATAGGCATACTACTAGTTTTGGATAACTAGGGAATCCAGAGGAAGCGACGTTCGAAGGAGGGTTAATTTCATGATTGAGATTGAAAAGCCTAAAATAGAGACCGTATCGATAAGCGAGGAAGGCACGTACGGCAAATTTGTCGTAGAACCGCTGGAACGCGGCTACGGCACAACGCTCGGGAACTCGCTGCGGCGGATCCTCCTTTCGTCTTTGCCTGGAGCGGCAGTAAACTCCGTGCAAATCGTTGGAGTATTGCATGAATTTTCGACGGTACCTGGAGTTGTGGAGGATGTAACGGAAATCATCCTCAATCTCAAAGGATTATCGTTGAAAATTCATTCCGACGAAGATAAAGTGCTGGAAATTGATGCGGAAGGCGAAGGGAAAGTTCTTGCCGGCGATATTCGCGCTGACAGCGACGTGGAGATTCTTAATCCGGATCTTCATATTGCTACGCTTGCACCGGACGCGCGTTTGCAAATGCGCATTCTTGCAAGCCGCGGGCGCGGTTATGTACAAGCCGACAAAAACAAGAAAGACGATCAACCGATCGGCGTTATTCCGATCGATTCGATCTATACCCCGATCACGCGCGTTAATTACTCGGTAGAAAATACCCGCGTTGGCCAAGTGACCAACTACGATAAATTAACCCTCGAGGTATGGACCGACGGGAGCATTCGTCCGGAAGAAGCGGTTAGCTTAGGCGCCAAAATTTTGACTGAACATCTTATGTTGTTCGTCGGATTGACGGATGAAGCTCGCGATGCGGAAATCATGGTCGAGAAAGAAGAAGACAAGAAAGAGAAAGTATTGGAAATGACCATCGAAGAGCTGGATCTTTCCGTACGTTCTTATAACTGTCTGAAGCGTGCCGGCATTAACACGGTTCAAGAGCTGATTACGAAAACCGAAGAGGACATGATGAAGGTTCGTAACCTGGGCCGGAAATCGCTCGAGGAAGTTCAAGAGAAGCTTGAAGAACTCGGTTTAGGTCTTCGTGTAGAGGATTAAGCCGCAACGATTAAAGAAGGAGGGAACAACATGGCATACCAAAAGCTTGGTCGCGATTCCAGCGCACGTAAAGCATTATTCCGTGATCTGGTAACCGACTTGTTCATACAGGAACGCATTCAAACGACCGAAGCGAAAGCGAAGGAGCTTCGCCCTATCGCTGAGAAGCTGATTACGCTGGCTAAACGCGGCGATCTGGCTGCTCGTCGTCAAGTAGCTTCGTTCGTACGTCGCGAGCCTGCAAACGGCGAACAGGATGCGATCCAAAAGCTGTTTTCGGAGCTTGCTACCCGTTATTCCGAGCGTCAAGGCGGATATACCCGCATTTTGAAGCTGGGACCTCGTCGCGGGGATGCAGCGCCTATGGTTTATATAGAGCTTGTCGATCGTGCGTAAATGACGGATGGGAAAGGGTGGACAGAATCGTTAGATTCTGGTGAAGCCCTTTTTTTGTAGGTTTGGGAGAAGCGTTATATATGCGTAATGTCAAGCTTAACGTCAGCTATGAGGGAACGGCATATTCGGGATTTCAAACACAGCCGCATCGCAATACGATTCAGGATAAGCTGGAGGAAGCGATAACCGCGCTTACCGGCCGAACGGTCAAAGTGACCGGCTCCGGACGTACAGATGCAGGCGTTCACGCCAGAGCACAGATCGTGAATTTCGCAACCGATTCGAAAATCCCGATCGAACGGTGGTGTCTGGCGATGAACGCTAGGCTGCCTAACGATATCGTCGTTTATGCAGCGGAGGAAGTACCTTTCGACTTCCACGCAAGAAGGTCGGCCAAGCGCAAAACATATCGGTATGCCATCCGGTTCGGAAGGCTGCCTGATCTGTTCACACGCCGTACGACATTGCATCATCCGACTCCTCTGAACAGGGAAGCGATGCGGCAAGCTCTTGCGGTACTGGAAGGCGAACATGATTTCACTTCGTTCTGTTCGATCCATTCGTCGGTAGAATCACACGTGCGGACCATTTTCGAAACACGTTTGGAGACTCTGGTCGATGATGGGGTGGAAGATGGTCAAGCAGGTGTGATCCACTTGTATATTACCGGCAATGGCTTTCTGTACAACATGGTTCGCATTATTGTGGGAACGCTTATCGAAATAGGCGAAGGCAAGCGCAGCCCGGATGAGATGCAGCATATTTTGGATGCTCAAGATCGTTTGGCGGCAGGCCCGACAGCAGAGCCGCACGGCCTTATGTTATGGGATGTTGTATATTGATTTTTGCATCGAAAATTTGCCTCAAGGCCTTGCTAAGCTCTTCGTTTTATAGTAAGATAATAGTTGGTTTTCATCACTGGCTATCCCACAGCCCCGAGTGTGAAACCGCCAAAAAGCAGCATATGATTCCGGGTATTTATAACCCGTTAAAGCACGACAAGGTAAAACACAAACGTAGTGAACTATGCGTTCGCTTGGTTTAGGAGGATTAACGCTAATGAGTACCACATATATGGCCAAACCGCTTGAAGTTGAGCGTAAATGGTACGTTATCGACGCTACGGGCAAAACGCTCGGACGTTTGGCAAGCGAAGCGGCAAGCATTATCCGCGGTAAGCATAAGCCGCAATTTACACCGCATGTTGATACAGGCGACTTCGTAGTCGTAATCAACGCTAGCAAAATAGTTCTTACGGGCAAGAAGCTCCAAAACAAAAAATACTACACGCACTCCATGTATTCGGGCGGTTTGAAAGTAACTGTCGCTCAAGACATGCTTGCGAATAAACCAGAGCGTATGCTCGAGCTTGCCATTCACGGCATGCTGCCGAAAACACGTCTTGGTAACAGCATGAAGTTGAAATTGAAAGTGTATGCCGGTGCCGAGCATCCGCACCAAGCACAACAACCTGAAGTCTGGGAACTTCGCGGGTAATTAAAGGGAGGACAGTTTCATGGCTCAAGTTCAATACTATGGAACGGGTCGTCGTAAACATTCGGTAGCGCGCGTGCGTCTTGTACCGGGTGAAGGACGAATCGTCATCAATAAGCGTGACCTGAACGAATACTTCGGTCTCGAAACGTTGAAGCTGATCGTAAAACAACCGCTTACGCTGACTGAAACGACTGATAAATACGACGTTTTAGTTATCGCTCACGGCGGCGGTACTACAGGACAAGCTGGAGCAATCCGTCACGGTATTTCCCGTGCATTGCTTAAAGCAGACCCTGAGTTCCGTGGCTCGCTTAAGAAAGCCGGATTCCTGACGCGCGATCCGCGTATGAAGGAACGTAAAAAATACGGCTTGAAAGCAGCTCGTCGCGCTCCACAATTCTCCAAACGTTAATTTGGAGCCGGCTTTTCCAGTTTGTCATTCAAAGCCTTTTCTGTCATCGGACAGGAAAGGCTTTTTTTGTATGTCGGAAGGTAATCAAGGAAGCGGCTCTCCATGAATTAAACTAACCGGGATCGATGACGCAGGAGATGTTTTCTTTGTTTTCGGAAGAAAGTATGCCGCATATCGCAGTGACTTGTAGTCCTTGCACCACCTGGGGTAATGCCCAATACACTAACATAACGATCTTTTGTTCATTATAAGAAAAACATTGACAATTCATAGGGAACATTTATAATTGTGCTATAAGTTGTTAAATCGCATAGTAATAGTCGGAATTAATGGCGTATGGAAATAAAGGAGGATGCGGCATGAATTTGTTCGAGAAAGAAGCTCTAATCGCTCAAGCCAGCGTTGATTTGGAGCATGAAACACCTGAAGCGGTTATTCAGTGGGCCATTGAAAGGTTTCCTAATATAACGTTTGCGTGCAGCTTTGGCGCCGAGGATGTCGTACTTGTCGATATGGTACAGAAAATCAGCCCCCAAACGGATATTTTTTATTTGGATACCGACTTTCATTTCAAGGAGACTTACGAGACGAGAGATCGGCTTGAGCAGCATTACGGACTTAAATTCGTACAAGTCAAGCCGGCGATCACACCGGAAGAGCAAGCGGAGAAGCATGGCGAAGCTTTGTGGAAATCCGAGCCTACCGCATGCTGCAACATCCGTAAAGTGGAGCCGCTTACCCGGATTCTCGGCAATTACGAAGCATGGATTACGGGTATCCGCCGCGACCAGGCGCCGACTAGAGCCAACGCGAAGAAGATCGAATACGATACGAAGTTCGGACTCGTTAAGTTTAACCCTATTGCACACTGGACTTCCGACGACGTATGGGAATATATTCGCGCAAACAATATTTACTATAATCCGCTGCACGATCAAGATTACCCGAGCATCGGCTGCGAACATTGCACGCGTCAAGTGAAGGCGGGCGAGGACCCGCGGGCCGGCCGCTGGTCCGGCTTCGAGAAGACGGAATGCGGATTGCATAAATAACATATGAAGAACTTTTGGGGACAGTAAGCTTCGAATAAGTGATGCTTTAAAATATAGGATAAACGCCGGCGTTTTCGGATGCTCGCATGCGTTTATCCTTGTAATATTCAGGGTTCATGATAGTATGGTGGAATAAGGATGTAACTTCCAATTTACTTCGGGATGGAAAATACGGGAGGAACGACAATGGGAGAAACGATTCAGGCACATGGCGGCACGCTGATCAACAGATTGGTTCAAGGGGAAGCTAGAGAGCAATTGCTCGAGAAAGCGAAGCAGCTTGTGCAAATTCCAATCAACGCTTGGGCAATTTCCGATCTGGATCTTATCGGAGTGGGGGCATTCTCGCCGTTAACGGGTTTCATGGACGAGGCGGATTATACATCAGTCGTTCAGCGCATGCGTTTGGCCGACGGTCAAGTTTGGAGCATCCCCATCACGCTAGGTGTCGAGAAGGCTCTTGCGGCGCGTATTCAAGTCGGAGAACAAGTTGCATTGGTCGGAGAGTCCGATAACGTCGTATACGCGATTCTTGACGTCAGCAGCGTTTATGAGGCCGATCAGAAGCTGGAAGCAGTTAACGTATTCAAAACGGACAGCGACGAGCATCCGGGCGTACAGAAGCTGTTTAC
>Ga0256786_1000521_pt1 | contig 19091 bp, 10 predicted proteins | sample MC6MC0937MT_FD_186053 | JGI IMG/M metagenome (GOLD analysis project Ga0256786, IMG submission 186053) | Metatranscriptome of enriched soil aggregate microbial communities from Iowa State University, Ames, United States - MC6-MC0937-MT... | ecosystem: Environmental > Terrestrial > Soil >...
CTTATTATATGTTGGATTTCGTTTTAATAAAAAGGAAAAGAATCAGCAGGATATATTTTTGGGTGGACGCACACTGAAATGGTGGCAGATCGGTTTTTCTATTTTTGGAGCTAATGCTGGTCCTATGATGTTGATCGGTTTTGCCAGTATAGGTTTTACACATGGTATTGTTGCCAGTAATTTTGAATTATTGGCCTGGGTATTTCTGATGCTGCTCGCGATGGTTTTTCTTCCCTATTATTTGAAAACCAAGATCAGTACAATTCCGCAATTTTTAATGATACGTTTTGGTAAGAGATCTTATAATTTCTTAATTGTATATAGTTTGATCTCTATATTGGTGGTTTGGTTAGGAAGTGCACTTTATGCAGGCGGCTTGCTCATATCTGGAATATTCGGTATTTCGTTATTTACTGCGATCGCCGTGATCGCGGTTATTGCAACAAGCTTTACGGCAATTGGAGGGTTGAAAGCAGTGGTACGGACCGGTGTATTTCAATCTGTTATCATTATCATCTCTTCTGTTATACTTACCTTTTTAGGGTTTCAGAAAATTGGCAGTGTTGACGCATTGGTAAGTCAAACGCCAGAATCTTATTGGAAACTTTTTCTGCCGGCATCCAATGAGGCATATTCTTGGGTAGGAATTTTATTAGGTTATCCTGTCGTCGCAATTTACTATTGGTGTGCCGATCAGACAATTGTTCAGAAAGTGTTGGCGGCTAGAGATCTGAAAGAAGGTCAGTACGGTGCTATCTTTATTGGAACCCTAAAAGTGATTATGCCGATTATATTTATCTTGCCGGGTATTATGTGTTATGTTTTGTTTCGAGATACAGCGCCTGATAATGCTTATATCACAATGATCAAAGAATTGATGCCCCACGGTCTTCTTGGTTTAAGTATTGCCGCATTGATTGCTTCGTTGGTCGATACTGTATCATCAAGCTTGAATTCATTTTGTACTGTTTTTACGTTGGATGTTGTCAAGCAATTTAAGGTGCTTAATCGGGAACAGCAGGTCAGGATGGGCAAATGGGTTACGGTGGTCGCAGCGATTGTTGGGGTAGGTATTGCACTTTTATTTTCGTATTCCGGTAAAGGATTTTTCGATCTAACACAAGGATTAGTGTCCATTCTTTCGCCACCGCTCGCTGTGGTTTTTCTATGGGGCATTTTTTGGAAGCGTATTAATGGTAAAGCGGCTGAAGTCGTACTCTACGGTGGAGGATTCATTTGCTTGGTGCTAGGTGCTTGTCATGTACTTAATTATCCTTATGAAGGATATTGGCCTCATTTTTTAATGCTTTCTTTTTATATTTTTGTAGCATTGAGTGTCGTTATTGTTGCTGTAACTTTATTAACAAAGTCTGAAGTTAAGACGGAGATCCCTACATTATTGGACGTTAAAGATAAAATGGGCAGTTCTACTTCTATTTGGTGGACATGGGCTGCTCTTGCTACGGTTATGATGGCGATATATATTTATTTTAATTGATATAGTTATGAAAAATTTTAGGATAAGTTTTGTTTTATTATGTAGTTCTATCTTATTTGTCATGTGCAAGCAACCTGAAAATAATCAGGGTTCTACAACATTTGAAGAGAAAGTATTTGTTGTGAATACGGTTGATAATGATGAAAAGCTTCAGGAATATTTAACATATCATAAGCAGGTATGGCCTGAAGTTGAAGCTGGATTTAAAAAAGCAGGCTATAAACGGATCACACTTTATCATTTTAAAGATCTCATTGTAATGGCGATATCTGTACCTGTGGGTGCTGATCTAGATGAAATGGGAAAAGTAGCTGAAGCCCATAATCCCAAATGTGCTTCATGGAATAAGTTAATGAATACCTATCAAAAGGGCGTCAATGGAACAGAAGAAGGGGAAAAGTGGGTGGAGGCTTTGCCCTTCTATGAATTTAACAATTAAAGTGTTTCAATCTCGGCTGTAATTTTGTATTTCTTGGCAAAATCTCGAGGTGAACTTCCCTTGACATCTTTAAAATGCTTGTTGAAGTTGGAAATATTATTATAACCACTTTTATAGCAGGTTTCCGTGATGTTGTAATTCCCTTCCATTAATAATTTGGCGGCATGCCCGATACGTATTTCCTTGATGAAATCAACTAATGTCCGGTTAGTCTGCATTTTGAAAAATCGACAAAAAGCAGAGGTGGACATTGGTACGACAGAAGCCACATCCTGAAGAGAAATATCTTCTTTAAAATGCTTAAATATATAGTCGAATACACGATTAATTCGATTGGCCTCAGTTGAAGTTTCGATAATATGAAATGAGGGTGATGATAGTGTTTTGCATGTAGTCGATAAAGCCAATTTGTCCAATAGTTGTAACATTAGAACTGCGCGTGTAAGTCCAGTGGCAGTCAACATTTGGTATAATATTTCCTTAGCATCAACCACAATTGTACCGGTGAACAATACACCTTTTGATGCATTTTCGAAAAGTTGATTCAAGTGTACTGCCTCAGGTTTTGTCAATAGATCTTTTCCGAGGAAATCGGGATAGAAATGTACAATAATAGCATCAGCAGGACGCTTGCTATTTATCGTATTGTAATATTGCCAACAATGTGGCAAATAGCTTCCCATAAGCACGAGTTCGTCCCCCTTGAAATCTTCAATATGGTCACCTATAAAGCGCTTTCCTGTACAGTTTTCCAATAAGGCAATCTCGAAATTTACATGCGATTTTAAGGAAGTATATTTCTTGATTTCCAATTCTTCTGCACGAATCGTAAATGATTGATCCGGCGGAAAGGTGAAATTTTCGTAGATGTGTTGCATAATATTAGTAATAAATTCTGGTAGAAGAGCAGATATTATAACGGGTTATATTCTTAGTGCACCTAAAGATATATAAAAAATGTAACTAAATAAAGTTGTTCTGCTTAAATATAATTGTGCGCAAAAATAACATTATAAAATAGCAAATTATTGGTGGTTATCCCTTTATATAATATTGAGATTTATTCCGATAAACAATCTGTGACTACAGGTTAGCATATCAAAACCAAATTATGAATTATACTATGGGAAGACAGGCCTAAACTAAAGACTATGCAATTCTTTAGGTATAAATACTCTAATGAAAAATATAATTGCCTATGGATAAGAATATAGACGAATGAAAAAACAATGAAGGAATGCGACTCCTTCATTGCCCATTAATTTCCTAATTAACTAATCAAGAATATACTAAATTATGAAAAATGTCAAATTAATACACATTCTAAATTTTGGCAAAAAGACAAAGAATATAACACTATTATGTGCGCTGGCTACGATCAATAACTCGACCCATGCAGCAACAGAATTTGTTACTTTAAATACTGGTCAAATTGAGCTTGAAAACAAGAAAAATAATCAACAAGAAATAATTGTTTCCGGTAGGATTGTTGATGTAAATGGAAATCCTTTGAAAGGAGTTACTGTAGCTGAAAAAGGGAAACGAAACCAACAGAAAACACAAGAGGACGGTAAATATCAAATAAGAGTTTCCTCTTCAAGTTTTTTAGTTTATACCTACATCGGATATGAGACTCTTGAGCGTGCAGTTCAGGGTAAAAGTGTCCACGATGTCACAATGAAAGTGGGAATTAGTGATTTAGATGAGGTCGTGGTTATTGGTTATACTTCACAAAAGAAATCATTATTAACAGGAGCTGTTTCTACAATGAAGGTTGATGAAACATTAAATACAATTCCTACAACATCAGCGGGGAATTTACTGATTGGAAAATTACCTGGTGTAAATGTTAGTACCGTAAATGCGATTCCTGGATCGCAACCAAGTATAACCATTAGGACAGGATCATCTCTTAATGATCAAAATGTAACGTACGTGATTGATGGTGTAGTGAGGGGCGGAGGGGATTTTAACAATTTAAGCCCTAACGAGATTGATGATATTACTGTTTTGAAAGATGCCTCATCAGCAGCTATATATGGTTCTAGATCTGCTGGTGGTGTTATTTTAGTTACAACAAAAAAGGGAAGTTTAGGGAAACCAACTTTTAATTTTTCGACAGGATATAGTATCGATACTCGCACTAAAAATATGAGCTTAACCAGCGCAGTACAGGCGGGGGAATTATATTCGCGCATCAATGGATCAGCAGATCCTGCTGGTTGGGCTTGGTCACAGGAAGAATTGGATCATTATAAAAATATTAATAATGGGTGGGGGTACGATCAGTTGGCGGATGTCTGGCAAAATCCAACAACGCAAACCAATAATTTAAGTGTTAATGGTGGAAGTGAAAGGGTGCGTTATTTTGGGGCAGGGTCTTACGTAAAGCAAAAGGGATTTTTAGAACCGATGACTTACGATAAGTATAATGTTAGAATGAATGTGACAGCAGATATTACTAAAGATTTAGAAATTTTCACAGGATTTGCGTTGTACAATGATATGACAGGACGCATTGCTGATAATGCCGATCCTGCTGATACTTATGGTAAATTACGGATATGGCAACCTGATCAGCCCGTTTATACAAATAATGGACAGTTTATAGATTATGGATGGATCGGTAATGTAGGAGCTCGTGTTGCAGGCGCTAGTGGTTACGATAAGGAGAACCATTTGAAGCCACAATTGATTTTGAGCGGTACTTATAAAGCTCCTTTTTTAAAAGGTCTGAGTGCAAAGGCGATGTATAGTAGAAGTTGGGTTAATAATATGAGAAATCGCTTTTTTACAAATTATGATATGATGGTGATGAAGAGAAGCGGAACGAATAATCGTATTGTGTCTACCGATGATAATGATATTACAGGTGTGAGGAGATCAACATGGGTAGGTAAAGATTTTATTGAGCGTAAATCAACTTGGAGCGATGACAAACAGTTTAATATGCAATTGAACTATGCAAATGTTTTTAATGAAAAACATCGCGTATCTGCAGCCTTAGTTACTGAATGGTATGAAGGTGCTGGTTCTGGTGTAACGGGGGGACGCGAAACCTTTCCTGTTTATAGAACGGATCAATTTTGGGCAGCGAGTGGTGCTAGGGCAGACACGTGGGGAGATGGAGATACGGATTGGGTGAGTGGACGAATGTCGTATATAGGTCAGTTTAATTATACTTATGCTGATAAGTATTTGTTTAACTTTTCTTTTCGTGAAGACGGTTCTATGAATTTTGCACCTGAACAACGTTGGGGCTTTTTTCCCGCTGGCTCTGCTGGTTGGGTGATTTCTGAAGAAAACTTCTTTAATAAGTCCATCGTTCAGATCTTAAAATTGCGTGGATCCGTAGGCTTAACTGGTAACGATGCTGTAGGAGGTTGGCAATGGCAACAATCGTATCAATCGGGTAGTTCAGCATATTTTGGTACTAGCCCATCGCGATCAGTAGGGTTAACTTATGGAAACGTAGTTAATCCAAATCTAACTTGGGAGAAAGCACTGAGTTACAATTTTGGTGTGGATATGAATTTTTTGAAAAAATGGAATTTATCTGCGGATTACTGGTTCCGTAATTCTTATGATATTTTAGGAAACCGTCAAAATACATTACCATCAACCTATAGTTTATCAATGCCTGCGGAAAATTATGGTGAGATTGATGCGCAGGGAATGGATTTGCAACTGGGGTACCGCGATGGAGATGACAAAGTAAGTTATTTTGCAAACTTAACAATGTCCTACGGCTGGAATAAAGTAATTAAACAGGATTATGCCGAGAATGCGCAATGGATTGATATTCCTGTCGGTAAATCTAGAAGCAATATTACGGGGTGGGCGTTCGATCAGATTATCCGTACTCAGGAACAATTAGATGCTTTTAATCAAGCCAATCCTAAATATAAACATAATGGATTATCGCCTGAATTAGGAATGATGGTCTATAAAGATTTAAATGGATCTGATGGTGTTCCTGACGGAATTATAAACGATTGGGACCGGGTTATGCTCCGGTCAAAAAATTTCCCTGTCATATTTGGTCTGAATCTAGGAATAAGTTGGAAAGGGTTTCATTTGGAAACGATGTTATCTGGACGTTTAGGGGAAAAGAAATGGATGTCAGATTTAGCAGGTGGGGTAGAATGGAACCGAATGTGGGATCAATGGTATGATGATAGCTGGACTTCAGAAAATCCAAATGCAACCTTGCCGAAACGTATTGGAGCAAATAATGCAAAGACATACCAAACGAATAGTGAATACTGGTTAAAAGACGCCAGTTTCATGCGCATGAAATATTTAACACTGAGTTATAATCTGCCAAAGAATGGAGCATTTTACAATAAAGTATTTGAGAATGTACGCTTGTTTGCTACAGGTACGAATCTATTTGTGTTGAGCAAATTTAATAAATATTATGATCCGGAGATCGGTAATGGGAATGCTTTTCCAGTGTTAAGGTCCTACAATTTTGGTATCGATGTTAAATTCTAAACCTAAGACGATATGAAACTTAAGAATATTATATATAGTACTGCTTTTGCATTGCTGTTAAGCAGCTGTAGTTTAGATTATGAAAATACGGCTACAATTAGTCCAGAAAATGTATGGTCTGATAAAGTGATGATCAATGCTTTTATGACAGATATTTATGGAAGGATGTTGCCAGAGTGGCCAATAGCTGCTAATGGGACAGATGAAGGTATGAATGGTCCTACAGATATGGGAAACTTGGTTAGGGGATTGATTGACGTAGATAATCAAGGTCAAAAGTGGGATTATGCAAATATAGATCGTATTAATTTCTTTTTGAAACAATTGGAGACCGTGACGGTATTGTCCGATTCAGAAAAGAAAATGATGATCGGTCAAGCTAAATTTTGGAGAGCCTGGGATTATTGGGGTAAGGTATGGGCAACAGGAGGCGTTCCACTTATTTTGGATGTTCAAGATATTACAAATGTGCCTTCCTTATTTGTCTCTCGCAATACTACCTCAGAATGCGTTGCTCAAATATTAAAGGACTTGGACGAAGCAATTGCCGTATTACCTGATACTTGGACCGGTGCAGATTATGGGAAAATTGATAAAGGAGTTGCATTGGCTTTTAAGGGACGTCTATTGTTGCAGTATGCAAGCCCGCTATTCAATCCATCTAATGATAAGGTACGATGGGAACAAGCTTATTTAGCAAATAAAGTGGCTGTTGATTTTCTAAAGACAGTAGGAAAAGGATTGTTTAATGGCAAATTTGAAGATATTTGGTATAGCGAACGTAATAATGAAGTAATTATGGTCAATCAGTATTACTATCCTGATCATAGATTGGATCAAAAGAATATTCGTCCTGAGCCATTGACTAAAGATAATGCCAATTTTAATCAAGCTATTTTACCCTTATTAATGGCTTATCCTAAAAAGGATGGATCGAAACTTGTTTTGGATGAAAATCGTTTGAAAAACGATCCAGCCTATAACGAACAGTTTATGACCGATTTTTATGTGGATCGAGATCCCCGCTTCTATGCTACCGTTTTTTCTCCGGGTACAGCTTATCCAGCAAGCGATGTTCTGTCAGGAGGGATGAAGTATTGGAATGCCTGGCGCAAAGTGACCGATCCGAAAGCAGAATCTGGGTTTAAGTATACCAGTCTGATATTTGATCAGTTAGGTAAGGGAGTAGGTGGTAGTGCTTCCGGATACTTTCAACTCAAAGGTATTGATAAGGCATTGACCATACCTACAGTATATGATGCACAGACAGATTGGGTTGAAATCCGCTTTGCAGAAGTGCTCATGAACTATGGTGAATGTGCCAATGAGGTTGGAAAAAGTGCAGAGGCATTACAGGTACTGTATGACATACGTAAACGAGCGGGAATTGAGCTTGGATTAGGAAATTATGGTATTACAGCTACTGATCAAGCTGGCATACGCAAAGCCTATATGGATGAAAGGTTCATTGAATTTGCTTATGAAGGTAAACGTTGGACTGACATTCGTCGATGGAAAAGATACGATTTGTTGAATACCATTAAATTTCGTTCTGGACTTAATGCTGTAATTAAAAATGAACAAGATTTGAAAAATTTTGATTGGACTAAAGATATGTATGATCCATCAGTACGCAAGTTATTCCGTTTTGAATTTGTAGAATGCCTAGATGGTGATAAACAATATCAATTTAAATTGGATTTAAACCATTGGTTTTACCCGGTCCACAAGGATGTATTGAATCGGAATTCCAAAATACAACAAAACAAAGAATGGGGAGGAACATTTGATCCTCTACTTTAAGTTTTTTTAACTAAGATAAAACGGCGACTTATTCACAAAATAAGTCGCCATTTTATTTCATTAGAGGCCATCATTCGTTCTGATCATAAGTATAAGTGCAAAATAACATTATAATAGATCAAATTATTGGTGGTAATCAAGATAAAATAGAGTGAAGTTTACAGTTGAATCGTTTGAGATGAAGTCTTTAGAGGAAAGTCAAAGCTTTATTTCTCGATTTTAACCGGTAATAAAAACCCATTGTTATTTTAATGGGGTGTTAACAATTGATTATGAAAAGAATATGGATCCTTTTATTTTTTATTGTCCTTCACACCGTCGAGGTCAATCCGGATATTACTGCTGGAGTTATTGAAGATGCGCAAAAGAAATAACCAATGAAAATAAGTGAAGTAGTAGCAATAGCCTGCGGGTGTTTAATTTCCATATCTGTATCTGGGCAAGGTTGGTTGCCTGAGAAAAGAGATAGCCAAGTAAAATTACGTTTGCTGGACTGCAGGTATGATAAAGCGAAATTAGTAAAGAGCCAAGTTATCGGATCAAATTCGGATAATTGGGAGGTTAAGCAAACAGTAGAAACGATAAAGGATGGTGAGGAGTCGATCTATCGTTTTACTTTTAAAGCTAAAAGAACAATGGACAATGTTGGTGTTGCGGTAGCTTTTGATGAATACGATTGGAACAGCGACAATTTTGTGATGATACCGGCAGTGGTTTATAACGGAAATAGACAGCGCATTGTGAACCGCGAATATGCAACAGGATTGGATAAATCGGATTATTTTAGAAAAGATCTGGCTCTAACGTCTAATCCGATCCCGCAACTGTCACCTGAATTTGGAGCTAAATCCCGCATCGAAGTTAACGTGAGCAACACAGCAACTCCACTGATCGCCTATTTGAACAGAAATATAAGAAAAGGGACTTTCTTATTTACAGATCAAGGTATAAATTGGAAAGGGGAAGTGAAAGATCATGCCTTGATTATTGAAGAGAGTTTAGATCGTCGTGTGGCCAGCTTCATTATCAGTGCACCTGGAGTAAGGGAAAAGAAACCTGAATTTATTGGTTTTAGTGAAAGTCCAGATCGAGGGATAGCTGTCACCGCTGGTGAAGAAATTACGATTCGAGTAACAAAGATTAATTTTCTAAGTCAAGATGTTGCGACATTATATAAACGTTTTATGCGTGAAAGAAAGGCACATGTGACAGCGAAAAAACCAAGGAATCTGATGCCGATGAGTGAGGTGCTGATCAAGATGGCTAAAAATATTGACGAGCGTTATTATGTTGGAAAGGATGAAGCTTTTTATTGTCCAGAAAACGCTGATTGGATGTCATATGGCTGGGTTGGAGGATTGATAAACACGTACCCCATGTTAGCGCTTGGGGATACCGAACATTTGCAAAAGGTGAAGAATACATTTGATTTTGCTCTTCCTCGAGGAAAGGGTGAAAGCGGATACTATTATGATGTACTTGGTGCTGATGGAAAAGTCATAAACCGTGATGCTGCGAAGTGGGTTCCTGGAATCGGGCTGACACGTAAGAATGCAGATGTTTTGTACTGGATGATCAAACAATTTATGTTGCTGGAAAGACAGGGCCGATCCAATGCGATTGCAGATGAATGGAAAACAAATATACGCCAGCTTGCTGATGCTTTTGTGAAAACCTGGAAAGAAGAGGGAACATGGGGTAATTATTTTGCTATTGAATCGGGAAAGGTAGCCGCATATAACACAACGGGCGGTGCTATGGCAGTAGGTGGCCTAGCGCTTGCTTCGTTGTATTTTAATGTTCCGGAATATTTGGAAGTAGCTCACTTGGCTGCTAAAGAATATTACGATGGTTTTGCATTGGTCGGTTTTACTTCTGGTGCTTGTGGGGATATCCTTCAGAATGCTGATTCAGAAACAGCTATTGCACTGACGACATCTTTAATGACGATGTATGAAGTGACAGGTGAACAGAAGTATCTGGATCAGACAAAACAATTGGCAGATTACGCAGCATCATGGACCGTTTCATTTCCGTATATTCTTCCAGAAAATACGGCATTGGCAAAGTTAGGAGCAAATTTAACTGGAGCTATTTGGGCCAGCACACAGAATAAGCATGGTGCTCCGGGATTTTGTACTCAATCTGGCGATGTACTTTTTAAACTATACCGTATAACGCAAGATACGCTATACGCAGATTTTATACGTGATGTCACTCATGCACATGCAGAGGGAATACAACCCAATGGAAAAATAACAGAAAGGTTGACTTATTGTGATGCGGATAGTCGTGGTTCACGTGGAGATGGTGGTAAAACGGGATGGAATGAGACAAATGGAGCCTTAATGGCTTTGGAAATACCTGGAATTTATATACGTAAGGATCTGGGAACAGCTTATACATTTGATCATGTTGTTGTTAAGCAGATTAAAAAAACGAAAACTGGTATGACGTTGACAATTTTTAATCCAACGGCATTTGATGCATCAGTAACGCTATTAACAGAAGATAAGCAACAGGCTTCTGTACCTTTGGGTGAAAATGCATTTTTGGATTGGAACAATAAGGTAATCATTAAAGCAGGCAAGTCTGTGACAGTAAAAATTTAGTAAATTAAACTTATAAAATAATTGATGATGTACGATAATAAGAGTTTTTTAAAGAGTTGTGCTTTGTTTCTGCTTCTGATTGGAATCGGAATAAGTCTACAGGCACAGACCGTATTACAAACGGACTATTTTAAAATCACTATTGATGGCCGAGGGTATATTACCAGTATGCTAAATATAACGAAAAAACCTTTCCGTGAATTTAGTCCTGCGGACAAACCCTCTCCTCTAATGACGCTTTATAATGCAAAAAAAAGAGTCTATTCTTACCCAGAGAAAGCTGTTTATTCAAAAACAGAGAAAATCATAACGGTTGTCTATTCAAATGGATCTTCTGCCAGGATTCGTATAGAGCCTCATACTAAATATTTTAAAATGAAGCTTTTGTCTTTGACGAATTCTCAAGATATAGAAGCGATTCAATGGGGCTCATATCATACGAATATCACGAACTTAATGGGTGAAATTATAGGCGTGAGCAGGGATACAAGCGAGTCGGTTAACTTTGCAATTGGTATGATGGCTTTGAATGATAATACGCTAGGCGGAACAGCAGATATTCAGGGTGATGCAGCACCGTTTCAATATATCATCCATTCACCGGATGCGAACCGTTTTCCATTACCTAATCATTTGCATGAAGGACAAGTATTTACTTTAGGAGGTAATGGAATCAGTGATGTTGCTTTCTATGCGCATAAAGAACCTTATTATCGTATCCTTTATGGAAATGCGGCAGAAGTTGATAAAAATGGAAGAATCTCCATTACATATCAGTCACGGGACAGAAGGGGGAAACGTGAAGTTTACTATTCATTGATTCCAAATATGCCTTCTAATAAGCCTAATCATTTACAGGTACAGCCATTGCCTGGTGTGGATTACATCGGATCTGCCATTGCATTTTATGGAAGTCCAGATAGTACAGCACTAATGGATGTTGTTCAAAATATTGTGAAGACGGAAGGTTTACCTTACCCAACGGTGAACGGTAAATGGATAAAAGATCCTGCGGCCTATGTACCAGATGTGCTGACTGAGGGAGGATTATATGATAAAATGATTGACTATACCCATCAGCTAGGTTTTAAAGCAATCAGTCTGTACGATCAAGCTTTCTTAAGACCTGACCGTGGAAATAAGGGATATCTTGATGGAAAGAATTTTGAAAATAAACCTTTAAAACTAACAAGTGGAAATCTGTCACATAAAGAATACGGAGATATTGCAAAGAAATATAATATTGTGATCGGTAGAACACCAATTACCAACTCTCTTGCTCCTGGGACATTGGATGCGAGTCCAGTACCAAGTGACAGTTTATGGTATCAGCAAAAACGTTTATTGGCAAAGGAAATTAATGCAACAGATACCATCATCTTAGTCGATGATCCGACTTACTTAGATGAGATCGGAAGTTGGCAAGGACATGTAAAAAGCTTGAACATCATTAAAATTGGTAAGGAGCTCATTCATTATTTGGGTGTCAGCGACACAAAACCCTATCGTCTATTGAATGTGAAACGAGGTTATTGGAAAACAACAGCTTCGGCACATAAAGCAATGGATACTTTGTATAAATTGCAGGTGACTATTGATTATGGCTATGATGGATTAATCCCGAATATGCAGTTGCAAGATAAGATTGCGGAATATTATGCAGATGTATGTTATTTAAATGGTCTGGGCTATTATGATTTTGATGGACAAGAATTTTTATTTAATAACGGACATGGTTACTACTCAACGAAGCGTTTTTTTGGTAAAATGTTTGCAAAGGCAAAACAGCATGGTATTCCAGATATCCGTTTTACAGGCGCTACACTTTCGGAAGGTTCGTGGCATTATCAGAGTATTTGGAATGTTGGTGGAGGTAAAAATCTGTACGATGCGGAAACGCGTGAGTGGGGAAGTGAGACGAGTCAGGGAAAAGATTTGAGAGATGTGTCTTATGCTAATTATTTTCCTGTAGGAATGGGCGGTAACTTTCCAATTACTGAAAAATCTACGGTAGAAGAGTATGAACATATTCAAGCGATGGCTGTGGGTACCGGAGCTACATACAGCCTTAAGTTGAATCAAAAAAATGTGGAAAGTTGCCCACAGAAGGATCAGATTTTTAAAGTGATCCGTACTTGGGAAAATGCACGTGCAGCGAATGCTTTTCCACGCTGGATCAAGCAACATCTAGTAGATCCAACGCAAAGTTTTAGATTAGAAGAGTTGGATGTAAATACCTGGAATCTTTACCGCGTCAATAATAAAACTTCGAGCAAGCAATTATTAGCGAAGTTGACAAGAGCTAAGGGGTATTAAGTTTAGGCGAATTAAAATGATGAGGTATCGTGATCTACATATTGTCTACGCTATTTGTAGATGAAGAGTAATATTTAAAAAAATCAATATTTTGAACTATTAAAATAAAAACAGCTTACTTACAAATAATTCAAATGTAGTAAATAGTATTAAAGTATGGATAAGGATGGATCTGAAGAGATTTATACTTTATTTACGTGCCCCTATGAAAAACTCTATTCTTTTTTAAAAAAGAATAGAGTTTTTTTATGGAAAGCTATCTTTTCACTATGGGAAGGTGAATGATCATATTTTTTTATTATTTAAAGATTTGATAATGAATTTGTTATTTATTGTTTAAATTGGACTATGATTATCTTTTTGAATTAGCAGTCAAATAGACTTTTTCTAATCTTCTGTTTAGGGTAATAGTTCTTATTTCAGGTTATTTGTTGTACACGCGGATTGTTAATTTAAGAAAATTAGACTTTTTAAAGATAGCCGATATATCTGCTATGTTTGAAAGTTGCTAAAATAGCGTCATAATAAGTTAATATATAGCTTCTAAACGAAAGTTGATTTGTTGAAATTTATAGGTTAGAAACGAGTTGCATAAATGCGATACGTAGAAAACCAATAATATTGGTCAAGGGATAGAAACATAGTATTATACGATTCTAAACTAACATACCAGATCCAAATTATATCCTCAGTAATTTAATCTTCAAATAGAAGTAGCCTAAATTAATAAAGAGGCCATCTAATTTAAAAAATACGATAGAAAGAAACGACTAGCGTTGGAGAGGTATATTAATTTACTTGATTCTGTATGGATGTTTAATTGACCAGGTTAAGATGAAATGGTATATAAAAATAATTTTGAATAAATATGTTGTTATTGGGAATAGACCTGGGTACTTCTTCGATTAAAGTATCTGTTATTGATGCCGTTACAAATAAGAAAATTATCTCTTGTCATTTTCCTGAAACGGAAGCAGAGATTTTATCATTAAATACAGGTTGGGCAGAGCAGGACCCTAATCTGTGGTGGACAAATACACAATTGGCCATTAAAAAAGCAAATGCATCTGGATTATACGACCCTTTGGATATTAAGGCTATCGGTATCGCTTATCAGATGCATGGGCTAGTAGTGGTAGATAAAGAGCAACGCGCACTACGTAACGCCATTATCTGGTGCGACAGCCGTGCTGTAAATATTGGTCAAAATGCCTTTTCTGTATTAGAAGGAAAGGGATTCTTGAATAGTCATCTCAATTCACCGGGTAATTTTACAGCTTCAAAATTAGCATGGGTGAAAGAACATGAACCAAATGTTTATGAAAAAATAGACAAGTTTATGCTACCTGGAGATTATCTGAGCATGCGCTTAACTGGTGAAATCAATACAAATGTAAGTTCGATATCAGAAGGAATTCTATGGGATTTTGAACAACAGCAAATTTCAGATACGTTACTAACTTTTTACGGTATTGATCGCGAATTGGTGCCTAAAGTACAACCTGTATTTTCTAATTATGGATCGCTTCGTTGGGATGTAGCAAATGAACTGGGATTATCACCGCAAGCAGTGGTTTGTTACAAGTCCGGTGATCAGCCCAACAATGCATTATCCCTAAATGTTTTTGAACCAGGCGAAGTGGCCGCTACTGCTGGTACATCTGGCGTTATCTATGCGGTTACTGATCAAAGAGCTCATGATCCGCAATCTAGGGTAAATACTTTCGCGCATGTTAATTATGAATCCGAATCGGAACGGTTGGGTGTGCTATTATGCATCAATGGGACAGGTATACAAAATAGTTGGATCAGTCAGGTCACTGGTAATGGAAATGATTACGAAAGTATGAATGCGAAAGCTTCACGTATACCCATTGGATCTGAAGGTGTAAATATACTGCCTTTTGGAAATGGTGCCGAGCGGATGTTGAATAACAAAACGATAGGAGCACATATCCAAAACTTAGATTTCCTCAGACATGGCACGGCTCATCTTTGGAGGGCATCACAAGAGGGAATAGCATTTTCCTTTCGCTATGGATTAGATCTGTTAAGGGAAAACGGTATCACACCGCAAGTGATTAAAGCTGGTCATGCCAATATGTTTTTGAGTCCTGTTTTTCAAGAAGCATTTGCAGGAGTAACGAATACACCGGTAGAGCTTTATGATAATGATGGAAGTGTAGGGGCTGCTTTAGGAGCGGGTTTGGGTATTGGCATATTTGCGAATCGACAAGAAGCTTTTAAGGGACTTCAAAAATATAAAACGATCGAACCGGAACATATTTCAAAATATGATGAGGCATATAAAAAATGGAAACAATTATTAGAAGACAAACTATAAATTAAGATAAAATGAAAATTTTGACAGGAAATCATGTGTTCTTTAAACATGTAGAACAAGTTCAATTTGAGGGTGTAAATTCAGACAATCCGTTGGCCTTTCGTTGGTATGATCCAACACGAGTTGTCGCAGGAAGAACCATGGCAGATCATTTTAAATTTGCTTGTGCATATTGGCATTCTTTTAATGGTAATGGGGCAGATCCATTTGGTGGTCCAACGCATTTTTTTCCATGGGATAAGAAAGCAACGATCATGGAGCGTGCAAAAGATAAAATGGATGCTGCCTTTGAATTTATGACGAAAATGCAGTTGCCCTATTACTGTTTTCATGATGTTGATTTAGTGGATTATACCGATGATATTCACGAAAATGAACGCCATCTCGATGAGATCGTTGCTTATGCAAAAGAGAAACAACAACAGAGCGGTGTGAAATTGCTTTGGGGGACAGCAAATTTATTCAGTCACCATCGCTACATGAATGGTGCTTCTACCAATCCTGATTTTCATGTTTTGGCCCATTCAGGTGCTCAGGTTAAAGCTGCAATTGATGCAACGATTGCATTGGGCGGTGAGAATTATGTATTCTGGGGTGGTCGTGAAGGGTATATGTCTTTGCTTAATACAAATATGAAAAGAGAGAAAGAGCATTTAGCGAAATTTCTACATATGTCAAAAGATTATGCACGTAAAAATGGATTTAAAGGGACGTTTTTCATTGAGCCAAAGCCATGTGAACCTACAAAACACCAATATGACTATGATGCAGCAACAGTGATTGGATTTCTTCGTGAATTTGATTTAATGGATGATTTTAAACTTAATCTTGAAGTTAATCATGCAACATTAGCAGGTCATACCTTCCAGCATGAATTACAGGTAGCTGCCGATGCTGGTTTATTGGGATCAATTGATGCAAACCGTGGTGATTATCAGAATGGATGGGATACCGATCAATTTCCAACGGACTTAACCGAATTAACAGAATCACTGATGATTATTCTTGAAGCAGGAGGCTTACAGGGTGGAGGTGTCAATTTTGATGCTAAAGTGAGACGTAATTCGACAGATCCTTTGGATCTATTCTACGCACATATCGGTGGTATGGACAATTTTGCACGCGCATTGGTTACTGCAGATAATTTACTACAAAATTCCCCATATAGAGAATTGAGAAAAGAGCGTTATAGCAGTTTCGACACAGGTGCAGGAGTAGATTTTGAACAAGGGAAACTGTCTCTTGAAGATCTTCGTGCATATGCTATTCGTGAAGGAGAACCAAAGTTGGTGAGTGGTCAACAGGAATTTATGGAGAATTTGATCAACCGTTATATATAACACATTATTCATTTATTATAAACCTACTTCTAATTATATGAATAATATCTTGGCGACCAAAGATTATTTGGTTTTTTTCATCTACTTTATCATCGTATCGGGGTACGGTATTTGGGTCTATCGGCAAAAGAAGACCAAACTCAATGGTACCGATTCTAAAGATTATTTTTTAGCAGAGGGCTCACTAACTTGGTGGGCCATCGGCGCATCTTTGATTGCATCTAATATCTCTGCCGAACAGTTTATCGGTATGAGCGGCTCGGGCTTTAAGATGGGGCTTGCTATTGCGACGTACGAATGGATGGCCGCTGTGACATTGATTATTGTTGCGGTGTTTTTTATTCCGGTATATCTTAAAAATAAGATATTTACGATGCCTCAATTTCTGCATCAACGCTATAACGGCACCGTTGCTATGATTATGGCTGTATTTTGGTTGATGTTGTACGTAGTCGTTAATCTAACCTCAATTTTGTATTTGGGAGCACTCGCCGTCAGTAGCATTTCGGGTTTCGATTTAGAGGTGTGTATGTATGCTATCGCTTGCTTTGCTGTTATTATTACATTAGGAGGAATGCGGGTTATTGGGTTTACAGATGTGATTCAGGTTTTCTTCTTGATTCTAGGAGGTCTGGCAACCACGTATTTGGCGCTGAAATTAGTGGCAGAAAATTACGGTGGAGAAGGAGTGCTAGAAGGATATCAGATTATGGCTACTAAAGCCACGGATCATTTTCACATGATCCTACATCAGGATAATGAAAATTATTTGGATTTACCAGGGCTTACGGTCTTGATTGGTGGTATGTGGATTGTAAACCTCAATTATTGGGGCTGTAATCAGTATATCACGCAACGCGCTTTAGGAGCAGATCTTAAAACGGCTAGAAACGGAATTTTATTTGCCGCTTTCCTAAAGCTTTTGATGCCCATCATTGTTGTACTTCCAGGAATTGCAGCTTATGTGCTATGGAAGGATGGCTTATTCCAACCTGAAATGCTTCAGAATGGTGAGGTAAATCCAGATCGGGCATATCCAGTATTATTGAACTTACTTCCTTCGGGTTTAAAAGGTCTATCATTTGCCGCTTTGACTGCCGCAGTAGTTGCTTCATTAGCCGGTAAATCGAATAGTATTGCAACTATCTTTTCATTGGACATTTACCAGAAGGTATTCAATAAAAAAGCAAGTGAAAAGCAATTGGTTAATGTCGGTAAGATAACCATTATATTTTCGATGGTACTTGCGGTGATCATAGCACCTCATTTAGGGATAGATAGTAAAGGTGGTTTTCAATATATTCAAGAATATACCGGATTTGTTTCACCAGGTATTTTTGCCATGTTCATTTTAGGATTCTTCTGGAAGAAAACAACTTCAAATGCAGCTTTATTTGCAACAATAGGCGGGTTTATTTTATCCGTTCTATTTAAATTTTTACCGCATATAGCAGATCTATCGTTTTTAAGTTCGACTGGTTTTTCTGTTTTAAATAAAGCGTCAGGACTGTACGAAATTCCATTTTTAGATCGCATGGGTTTTGTTTTTGTCATCTGTATTATGGGTATGTTGATCATTAGTTTAATCGATCAGCGAAATGGAGTTGTATCAAAAGGATTGGAAGTGGATCGAACAATGTTCAAGCCACATACAGGTTTCGTCATTGGAGCATTGTTGATTATTTTGTTAACGACCGCGCTATATATGATTTATTGGTAGAGTTGACGATAAATATTAAAAATAAAACAAAAAAAAGGTCTGCTACAGTTAGCGGACCTTTTTTATATATCATTTCTTACTAATATGAGTTTTTTATATCATCCAACGGAATAAGCTTGCGCCCCAAGAGAAACCAGCCCCAAAAGCTGTTAACATTACAAGATCTCCAGTCTTCATCTGTTTTACATTTTCCCAGATACATAAGGGAATTGTCGCTGCGATTGTATTCCCAAGGTACTCAATATTACTTAAGGTACGGCCTTCAGGAATATTTAATGATCGACCTACAGCATCGATAATACGTTGGTTTGCTTGATGTGGTACTACCCAGTTGATATCCTCAACGGTTAAGTTGTTGCGCTGCATGACCTGCGTGCAGGCATCACTCATTGATTGTACTGCTTGTTTAAATACGGTTTTACCGTCTTGACGTAAGTATCTTTTTTGTGTATCATTATCCGATAAGCTTATTGGATATTGGGTTCCACCTGCTTCAATATTTAGGAAAGCGCGACCATCTCC
>Ga0256786_1000534_pt1 | contig 18667 bp, 19 predicted proteins | sample MC6MC0937MT_FD_186053 | JGI IMG/M metagenome (GOLD analysis project Ga0256786, IMG submission 186053) | Metatranscriptome of enriched soil aggregate microbial communities from Iowa State University, Ames, United States - MC6-MC0937-MT... | ecosystem: Environmental > Terrestrial > Soil >...
ATTATAGGTTGCCAATTTAGCTTATCAACTTACTCTTAAGAATAATTGAAAATACCATTGATTGGCCCTTTTCGGTCCCTATCTACCGTCAAAAAATTTAAAGTTATTTTAAGAGTTTATTCTAGTACGAAAGGACCGAAAAGGGCCAATCAATGGTATTTTCAATTATTCTTAAGAGTAAGTTGATAAGCTAAATTGGCAACCTATAATCACTGAATGCATCTAAGTGAGAAGAGAACTTAATTAAAAAACTTTATGATATGGTCTAATATTAGGACTTTAATAGGCTAAAATTACAAAAAGCATATAAGTGATGAATGGTTAATTTGCTTAATTGTGGGCTTAAAATGAATAAAAGTACTAAAATATCAATAAATACAAAATAATATGCCATATAGATTAGTGGAAGATCCACAGGCTCATGACCTGAAGAGGCTGGTTCAAATCCAGCTATGGCACCTAAAAATTTTTAAAATATTTTTTATAGTATAAAGTATTTATAATTTATATAAAATTATAGTTTTTTTAAACTAAAAAATTAAAAAATATTTGGGAGGAGTTTTTATTTGAATTTATTTATACTTAAAAATAAAAAAAAATTGAATCCTATTGAAAGGTTTGTTAATGGGCATTTTAGAAGCTTACTAATTTCTAGATTTAACTATACAACAGCTTCGCATTTGGTAAGGATAAGGAGTTGTAAAATATTAGCTCTAGTACCGCCAAGCCACTACGATGTGGTAGCTTCAACAATGTTTATGGGTACTGGCATATGGCCCTATAGTAAAATTTTTATTAAAAAAAGAAAAAAAAAGGGTGGTAAATTTTTTTTACTTATGCTAGTTGTACATATTTCAAAATTATGACCTATTTTTGGAAATTCGTTTTTATGAAAATCTTCAGAATTATATTATCCATGTATAGACGCAGCAGACCCCGGCGCTGATTATGTTTTTGTTATAAGAAGTGTTTTTAATAACGCGTCTGTGTATAGTGCTCCGTATTTAATTGAGGGCATAATTGAGCTCATGTATATGATGGGATTTTCAGCGAGAATAGTAAAAAGTTTAAGTTTTTTTTGAAACATTAAATGAATATTTACAACTTCAAATTGCTCTAGTATAGCAGAACATACAACACCTATGAGAATTTATGCGTTTGGCGCAACAAATATAAAACCATTTGTATCAGTATTTGATAAATAACTTTTTAATTAAAAGGGCTTATAACTTAATAGGTAGAGTAGACGCTTGATAAGCGTTTGGTGACGGTTCGAGTCCGACTAGGCCTATTAAACTTTTACGTTAATTGCTTAAATATTTAAAAAAAATAAATAACTTAATTATACGAACACAATAGGACTCGAACCTATGGCCTTGGAGTTAACAGCTCCCTGCTCTACCAACTAAGCTATGCGTTCATTTTAAAATACAAGCAAAGATGGGTTTGAACCATCGTTAGTAATTTTGGAAATTACTGTTCTACCATTAAACTATTTGCCTATTCTTTTATAAAACTTAAATATATTAACTAAATAATATCATAAATGTTATCATTAAACCAAATAAAGCGATAGCTTCTGTTAAAGCAAAACCTAAAACAGCATAAGTAAATAATAATTTACCTAATTCAGGATTTTCAGCAGTTCCTATAACTAATGAACCAAACACCAAACCTATACCAACACCTGAACCTGCTAAAGATACTGTTGCTAATCCTGCACCAATTAATTGTCCTACTTTAACCATTTTTTTAGTTCTAGTTGTTGTTATTTTTTAAATTAAGCAAAGTTAGTTATAACCTAACATCTTTGAAAATTACATATCAACGCTTTGTTTAAGCTATTTACTTTTTTTTTGAGCATACTGAGATTCGAACCCAGGACCTATAGGTTAAAAGCCTACAGCTCTACCAATTGAGCTATATGCCCACCATTTATATATAAAAAAAAATAGCAATATTTAACAAATTTTAATAAAAAAATATTGAAATACAAAGCAAGTAAAAGGGACGGGATTCGAACCCGCGGTACTTACGTACGATAGTTTAGCAAACTAGTGCTTTTAGCCACTCAGCCACCCTTTTTAATTTTTTTTCGGGCAAAACCGGACTTGAACCGATAGCCATTGGTTTTGAAAACCACAGCTCTGCCAATTGAGCTACTCGCCCGTTTTGTATAAATTCACTCTTGAGCATACTGAGATTCGAACCCAGGACCTATAGGTTAAAAGCCTACAGCTCTACCAATTGAGCTATATGCCCTTTAAGAGGTAAATGAGGAGGATGGGATTCGAACCCATGAAGGATATCCGTTAGATTTACAGTCTAATGCCTTTAACCACTCAGCAACCGCCTCTTAAATTTTTTTATTTAAAATTCCCACTATCGGACTCGAACCGATACTCTTATAAAGAAATAGATTTTAAGTCTACCGCGGCTACCAATTACACCAAGTAGGAGTTATTTTTTATAATTTCCCCAATAACGGACTCGAACCGTTACTCTTATAAAGAAATAGTTTTTGAAACTACCGCGGCTACCAATTACACCAATTAGGGTTTTTTATTTTTATTTAAAATTCCCACTATCGGACTCGAACCGATACTCTTATAAAGAAATAGATTTTAAGTCTACCGCGGCTACCAATTACACCAAGTAGGATTTTATACGCACAGAACGGGACTCGAACCCGTAACATTCAACGTGACAGGCTGATACTCTAACCAATTGAGCTACCTATGCCTTAAAATATCCTTTATGGGATTCGAACCCATATTGACGTCGTGAAAGGACGATATCCTACCATTAGATGAAAAGGACTGTTTTTTAGTTAATTTAATAAGGTTTCAATGGGATTCGAACCCATATTTACGAGTTTGCAACTCATAGTACTGAGCCGTTATACGATAAAACCAAATTCGTAAACCATAAATCAACAGTAGATTAAATACTTAGATTAAAAATAAAAATAATCGTTAGGGAACAGCGGGATTCGAACCCGCGATACTAATAGTATGTTTGTTTTCAAGACAAATGCTTTCAACCACTCAGCCATATTCCCAATTTATTTTTAAAAAAAAATAAAATATTTTTTAATATTTAAAAAAAAAATAAAATATTTTTTATTTATATGCCCAGAATTCTTTAATAATTTATAAAAATATTATACAATTACAGTTATAATTACTATTATTAACGTACAAGCTTGTAAAATAGCACTTAAAAAGTACATAGATGGTGTATCTAATATGCCAAATTTTAAATAATAAAATACACTTCAAACTGAGCTTGCATTTTTTGAAACATCTGAGTTAAATTTACTATTACTTATAAAATATTTTTGATAATTATGTTTTGAATATTTTAAACTATTAACATTTTCAAATTTTGATATTTTAAAAATAGAAACCCTTAGTTGATATTCGTGCATTATTTCATACATAATAAATTGGTATATCAGATATAGAAACGATATTTGAAAAAATTTGCTTAATACAAATAAATCAAAATTTTTTGAATTATACTTTATATTTTTTGTTGTAGAACTAGATTCAACTCTCTCTTTATCAAATACTGATTCACAAGTTGTCAACGCTAAATATATTAAAAATAACATAAGAGTAGCAGTTATGTATACGTATAGTAATAATATTCCTTGATCAGAAACATCAGAAATATCGGAAGATAATAAAAACAAACACTGTAATAAAATAGCAATTATAGATATAACATAAGTTAAAAAATAAATTTTTTTACTTCTTTCGTTGGTTAGTAGTGATTTTAAAAATAAAGATATTTTTGAAAAAGAAACAACGGATATGAATAATATAGTTAAAAATTTTATATTAAATATATCAAATATTTGTGAAATTATATAAAAAATTAAAATTATTTGATTTTTTAAATTTATGGAAATTTTTTTAATAATTTCGTTTGTTATTTCATATTTAAAAAATAATGATTCAATTGATATATATGAATTGCATATTAAATCAAAAAAATACATAATTTTTTAAATTAAAAGAAATATCTTTAATTTAGATATAACTAAAAATAATTCTGAATTTAATAATTTTATTTTTTTGATTGTGGTACTAAGCTTAATGATATTAAAAACATTTTTAGCCAAATCAATCAAGATATTTAATACTGTTGAATACTTTTTTAATTTTAATATTATTAAACTATTTATTTGTTTTTTTATTTTTTTTAATAAATTTAACATTATATTAAATATCTGGAAAGTAGTACTATTTTTTGAACTAAAGATTCTTCAAGTTTTTTAATTCTCAAAGCCTCCCTTTGCAATGTTCCATATATACGAGTTCCCAATAATTTTTTTTTGTTATCTGATAACATCAGTATTGCATTATCTGGGAACTGAATATTATAATCACATGCTCTTTGCGTATATTGATTAACACCTATACATGCAACTGTATAGTGTTTTTTTCTTTGCAATTTATTTTTATTCGGATTAAAAATATGCAATACCCCCCTAAAACTTTCCCCACCCCTGTTTGTTAATGTTGAATAAAGTTGAATTATTTTAAATGAGTTACATCCAGAATTATCGTAACAAAAAACAATAGATCCCTTAAGAAGCATACAAAAATATCATATTTACAATATTTTTTTAAATAATTTTAAATATACCCCCCAAACCCCACCCTACATTTTTTTTTAAAAAAAAATATTATTATTAATAAAATTTAACATTAATTTTAAAATATGCCCAAAATACTTTAAAATTATTTAAAAAAATATACTATATTTAGGCATATATAAATATATATTAAAAAACAATGTACATACTTTTTAATAGTAGTTGTTTTTTTTATAAAACATAAATTTTATGTTTTTATTTTTTTTATAAATGTTATATAATAAGGAATTATTTTCTTCAGTTAAAAAACAAAAAATGACTACTAATGCATTTTTTTGTTATGTTGGCCAAATTACAAATAATAATATAATGAATATTTTACTAGTCGATGAACGTTTTGTTAATAGCGTAATAGATTCGGATAAGGTTTATCAATTTAGGTTAAATCTTAAATATAAAAAAAAAAAATTATTTCAAACTAAACCTAAATGTATAATTACGGGTAGACATAGAGCAAAAATAAGATTTTTTGGACATATTTCAAGATTTCAACTAAAAGAAATGGTTTGTGAAGGTAAATTTTTAATAGGAATTTCACGATTTGGTTGATAAATTTAGTTTATATTTTAATATTTAATTATAATTTATATGAAAAAAGGATTAGCATTTTCATATGGTTTATTAAAACAGGCACATCATCAAAAAAAAGTTTATTGTGAAGTTAAAAATAGTAAACAAACAATATTTTATTTAAAATCATTGAGAAAAAATTCATTTATTTATGGATATTCTTTAATACCTGAAACAAATAGAGTTTTTGTGTATTTAAGATATTATAGAAATAGGCCAACATTAAGAGGTATAAAACTGTATTCTAAACCTGGACATAAAAGAACAATTACTAAAAAAAACATTTTTGAAATTGCCAGAAGAACAAATCCTGGTAATTCCGTAATTGTAGGTACATCTAAAACAGCAACATTAGAAATAACTAGTATGTTTAAACACGATAAATATTTACAATTTGCCAATACACATTTTGGTGAATTAATGTCAATGGTTTGATAAAAACAATCCTATTAAATGACAAATAAGACAATTTTAAAAAGAAGAATTATAAAAACATGACAATTTTGAATACCAAAAATGAGCTTTGTTGGTTACAGTTTATTTTATTTACCAAAAATTAATAGATCAAAATGATCTAATTCTAGATTTTTAGTTAAATTATTTTATACCGGCAAGGGTTCATTTACTTACACCATGCCAAAATGAATTTTTCCACAAGTATTTAAATATTTTAATTTAATGATATTTACAGGTAATAAAAAAACAAGATATATTTTAAAACCATACTTTACAAGTTTAGTAATAAATTTATTAGGTTTAACTTTCAGATTTAAAGTTTTTGTTAGAGTAAAAGGTTTGGGTTATAAAGCCTATGTTTTAAATTCGGGTAATACAATTAATTTAAAATTAGGATTAAGCCACATGGTTAAATTTAATTTTTTTAGGGGCATGTTTGCAACAAAATTAGGACAAAAAGATAGAATGTTTTCTGTTGAAGGGAATAATTGAATAATGCTAACAAATACATTAGCCCGTATACGAAGTATGAGAAAAATAGATTATTACAGAGGTAAGGGTATTTTTAAAAAATTTTACAAATGTAAAATAAGGGTAGGTAAAAAAAAAAAAAAATAATGCCAACAAGTACACAATTAGGTAAAACACCTAGAAGAAGATACAGAAAAAGAAGAAAAACTGTTGCATTAAGAAGAAGACCACAAAGAAAGGGTGTTTGTTTGAGAGTTCTTACAATGTCGCCAAAAAAACCAAATTCAGCTTCTAGAAAAATAGCTAAAATAAGATTTTTTCAACCGTATGCTAGAATAACTGCCCATATACCAGGTATAGGGCATAATATACAAAAGCATAGTCAAGTTTTAGTTAGAGGTGGTAGGGCTAAAGATTTACCTGGTGTTAATTATAGATTAATAAGGGGTAAATATGATTTAAGTCCAATAATTTTAAGAAGAAAAGGTCGTTCTAAATATGGTATGAAAAAATTTTAAAAAAAATAATAATAAAAATATTTTAAAAACAAATGTAGTTTCAAAAAAAAAATATATAAATAATTTAGAATACAAGTTGTTTTTAAAGGAAAATCTATTAAAGAAAAAATCAGGTATTATTCACGGTATAAATAGTGTTACTGGTGATAAGGTAAAAGATGCTTTTGTTATGACACAATTAAAAAATCTATATAAACCAAAAATTTTAAGAAAATCGTTAAGGTTTAAAAATAGAAAAGGTATGGCATCTATACTTAAAAATTTTATAAATTTAGAAGATAGTAATAAATTAACGTCTAATAACATAGAAAATGACTTAGTTTATTCTAAAAATTTTTTAAATTTTAAAAAAAATAAATTTACACCACCATTATTTAATAGAAAATGAATAGCAATGCATTTAGGCACTTTTGTAGATACAAAACAAGTATCCTATTTACAGTCAAAAGATGATATTAGGTATAAAGATTATGATAAAAAAGTAACCGATTTTAATAATAAAGCAAAAAAAATAGAAGATTTAAATACTCTTTTAGGAACTTTTAATGACGTTTTAATTTTTGCTGAAGGAGAACAAGATCGTGGTGATTATAATAAATTCATAAGATACTTTAATTATAAAAATTTACTGTTTAGGTCTTTTTGGTTTAATAAGTTTGTAAGTACGCTAGTAAGATGTGGTAAAAAATACAGAGTTTGGAATTATATATTGAAGGGTTTTTCTTTTTTAAAAACTGAATTTGGAAGAAATCCGATAGTAATGCTTTTTGAAATTTTAGAAATGTATAGAATGCCTATAAGAGGTTTAGCTCCTAAAAGTACAACTAGAAAATCAGTTGTTAGGACTCATATGGTTCCTTGATGAAAGCAGTATACTCAAATTTTGAGATGAATAAGACATGCTATGGTAGGTTCTGTTAAAAATTTTACCTCATGAAATACTAGAATAAGGGTAGAGTTACTTAATTTAATGACTGAAAATAACTCAAGTTTAGTAAAAAAACGTATCGAGGCAAATTTTCAACTAATAGCTTTTGGTAGAATATCAATTCATTTTAGATGACATAGAAGGTATAATAAAAGAGCTGTCAAGGCAATAAAAATTTCTGATAAAAAACTTTACAATTCTTAATAATATTATTATACTAGAATTTCGGGTAATCGTGTAGAGGCCTATCACACCTGTTTTGGGAACAGGGTTTCGGGGGTTCAAATCCCTCTTATCCGATTTTTTTTTATTTTTAGAGCATCGCCAAATTGGTAAGGCAACGGTTTTTGATACCGTCATTTGTGGGTTCGAGTCCCGCTGCTCTAAATTTTAAGTTTAAAGTTAACATGATAAAAGTTAGTTATGTGTATTAGGTCACTTTTTTAATATTTTATTTTTAATTTTTTTTTTATATTCTTTAATTATTATATTGTATCGAATTTGTATATATAGAGGTGGCCAAGAATTGTAAAAATATGTAAAAATAATTTAAGCCTAGGTGGCGGAATTGGTAGACGCGGTAGGTTTAGGCCCTATAAACTGTGGGTTCAATTCCCACCCCAGGTATTGTATATATGTAGTAAATGCCAAATATAAGTAAATGAAATAATATTTTATTAGCTTTTAATTTATTAACATCTGAAAAAATTGAAAAAAGAATGATAGTATTTACAAATTATTATATTTTAGGACAGAGGGCTAGTTATTTTTTAGTAAATCCTTATGCTGTAGCCGATACTTTAAATAGAATTTTCATTTTAATTAAAGGAATAACGGTTGAAAATAATTTATACCAAAAGTGAGTTTTTAGTTTTACAATTAGACACGCCCCGGTAAGTAGATGATTTGGGTGAACTATAGGTGCAAATGTTTTTTCTAGATTATCAAAAAACAATGGTTTTATTTCAAACGGGGGTATGTTGTTATACATTAGAAGTTCAATGGTAGTTTACACATTTTTAAGTTATGTTGGAGTTGATCTAGCTTTTGTTTTATCATCTAAAGATGGTGGAGGTCGTGCAGAAATGTTAACTCAAAAATCACTTTTAGCTATTGGTTTTGATGGTACTGATGTTTGAACTTATGCTTATAACATGCCAGGTGTTAAGTCAATAAGGTCAGTTGTCCTTTATTCTAGAATATTTTCTTTGTTACTTTCAAAACTTATGGCTGTTGTTTAATTAATTGTTAAATAACTTTGCTCGGTTATTGTAGCTCAATTGGTAGAGTAATTGATTGTGATTCAACTGGTTACGGGTTCAAATCCCGTTAATAACCCAAAACTTATTAATTTTTAATACTTAAAGTGGGATTTAATTTTTTTAACTCAAAAACAAATAAAGTTGACTTAAATTTAGATTACATAAAATTTAATTCTCTTAGAAATAACGATTTAGGATTAGTACATTATTCACTAACAGATAGGGGTAGTGCATTATATTTTCAGAAATTAATAATAACAAAAATTTTTAGAATGTCTTTAAACTCTATAAATGGTATAGATAAGTACGGTTATTCTGAACATAATAGACTTTTAGATTTTGGGGGGGAATTTCAAATTAAGTATAGTTTGGTTACTACTGTTAATCAGTTAAGGAGGGGCATGTCTTCAACTATGTTTGGAAATGATTCAGCTAGTGTTGGGAGTTTTAAGAATTTTTTTTATAAATCAAGTATTATTGGTAACGACTCGTTTATAAAACATAATATTGAACCAAAAGATACGCAAGCATTAAAAGAAAAAAAAATAGATTATTTACATAATTTAGGTTGTCACTCACTTTATCTGTATAATAAAGTTCCATCAGGTTGAAAATTTTCAGAATTTAAAAGTATGTATATAAATAATACGTTTAGTGAATTTATTACTTTTAACAGCGGAATATCATCTAACAGGGTTAAGGAAAAAATGATAAAAACATTAACAAATTTAACATTTTTTATACGTACTGTTTGGTACAGGATAAATATGTTTTTAGCAAATTTTCAATATCCGTTTACATTTTTTGATTATAATGGTAATTATAGACGAAAGTTGGGATTTACTGGAAAATTTTTTGAATCTTTTTCGGCCGACTCTTTTATAGGAAGTTTTTCCGCGTTAGGTACAAAAAGTTACAATAAAATGGATATTGCTAGAGAAGTAGGAATTATCCATAGGGGTGGTATGTATAAAAAACTTATGAAAAGATATTCTATGTGAAGAATGGGTATTGTTCATTGGGGTAAAAAAATGCTATCATTTAAAAAAAATTATTCATTTTGAAAATATGCTAGAGGTCTTTCTAATTATTATTACAGAGGTTTTTATCTTTTTTCAATTTTTAATTGTAGAGCAGATGTTTTTATTATGAAATCTTTTGGTATTAAAACATTAAAATTTGCAAGACTTTTGATTTGGGGACGACATGTGTTTAGCGGAAATTACGCATTGCCAGATCCTAGATCAAGAGTTTTTAGATATAACGTTATTACAATTTCAGAAAAAGCAAATATATATTTAACAAAAAAAAAGTTTTTTAAATATTGAAAAAATGATGAAAAAAGGACAAATAAAAAAATTAAAAGTAGGTTAATAAAAATGACACCTTTAATATTTTGTAGACAACAAAAACAATCTATTTTTTGAGGCGATGTACATTCTTTAAAATACACAATGTTTTTTGGAAATAGCTTATCTATCTTAAATGCCGAGAATAGAAAAACTAGATACTTTTCTTTAAATTACTATTTTACCCAAAGAATAGTATCTACTTCTTGGTGATAGAAGTATTTAAATATTATTTAAAAAAAAGGCATATTTAGTACATAATTTATATTATATAATATAAATTATATTCTTCTGGTATGTGGAAACTTACACCCATTAAAAGGCCTTCTTATTTTATTTATAACATAAAATAGTGGTATTCTTCATGTTTTAAATTCTTTTGATAGAGGTTTTATCCTATTTCTACCTTTTCCTACTAATTTAAAAATTATTTGTCTATATTTTAAGGTGAAAGCTACAACCTCGGTAAACATTTTTTTAAGAGAAAAGAAATTATTAAATTTTAAAAAATTATACCTTTCCCTACCTCTAGATATTCAGTAAAAAAGAATACTTTTTTTTTTACCACAAACAGCAATAAAAAGATTATTAGGTGTTGTTCGTGTTGTTAATAAAACTTCTGCACGTAAACGTATTTTTTTTTGATTTTTAGGAATTTTTATATTTTCATTTAAAAATTCTAAAGCGCTGTTTATATTAAAAATTACCATATATTTTTATATAACTTTATATTTTTTTAATACACGTATTCTATGCCAGCATCTCTAACAATACAAGTTAGGTTAGGTTTTTCTATGGGTTGACGTATTTGAACACCTAACGAGGTTGGGTTCTATGCTAAAACCTTAGCACATTCTTACTTTATTTTAGTTATTTTAAAAGCAAAATTTTTAAAAGAAAAAATATGAATTGTAAATTATAATTTGTTCTTAGGAAAAAGAAAATACTATATTTTTATTGAATTTTTAAAATTTGGTATGAAAACTAAAGAAGAGAGATCTTTTTGAAGAAAAATGATATATATTTCTGTTGTTACGAGGTCTAATAAATTTAAAAAAAATGTATTCATACCTAGGAGAAACAGACATTTTAGAGTTAAACTTTTAAGAAAAAGCATACAAGCTAGTTTCCCCAAAAGAGATTGAAGGCGTAAATGAAAGAAAGTTAATATTACAATATATAAAAAAGTATTACCTATGATTAAAAAACAACATATTTTAAATCTTAAAAATACATTGAGTGAGGTTAATAAAAAACCTTACAACGAGGAATTTATTAATACTCGTAAAATTAATATTATAAAAAAAATAAATAAATATAAAATTTTTATTTACAACTTTAAGTTAAATAAAAAAAAGCATAGAAAATTACTTAAAATAAAAAAATTAAGTAAAAAAAATAAAAATTACACAGCTAATTTATTTTTTAATAAAAACCTTAAATTTATTAATAAATCGTTTAATGGTTTTATTAATGATAAGGACCCAAGTACCGCATATATGTTACAAAATTACGACGATGCTTCAAGAGAAGAGGATTTTAAAATGGTAGAATATATAAAAAGGAGTTTTTCATTCCCAAAAAAACCCTTACCTTGGAAGTTGTCTATATACGGAGGACCTAGAAAAAGATTATCTAGAAATTTGAAAAGAAGTTTTAAGGGTAAATATATAAAACACTTAATAAATTTAATATGATTTTGAGAAAAAGTTTCAAGACTTTTATCGTATACTATTAGGAGAATGTATAATAATTTTGATTCGGACATAATTTAGTAAAATTTAAGTAAATAATGTATATGCCTAAAACTTAAAATAAAAAAATGAAAATTAATTCAAAATATGAAGTAAATAGTGATAGTTTAAATTTAACTTTATTAAAAAATAGCTTAAATTGCTTAAAATTAAAAAAAAATTTTAGCCCAAAGGGTTTAAATAGCAAAAAACAATTTTATAGTAACAACAATTCTGGATTTATATTATACGTAAACGAAGTTTGAAAATTTACTGAAAAGTATAAGAGTATTTTTGATAGCGGTTACAAGCATGAATTTTCAAAAAAACTTAAATTTAATTTTTTAAAAAAAAATTATGAAAATTCAAGTTCTTTTGATATTTATTTAAAAAGAGGCTCTTTGGTATCAGGATCTCAGATAAGAGATAGCATAGAATCCAGTATAGGTTTGGAATTAGTTGAAACAGCAAGACTTTTATTTTATGGGTTTAAAGATTACAGAAATTTTTTATTAAAAGATTTGGTAAATATTCAAGAAACTTCAAGGTTTTTATACAGAGAACGTTTAATATTTAAACTGTTTAAATCCAAAAATTTCAATATCGTAAATTATCAAAAAAAAAATATTATAAGAAAAACTTTAAATCAAGATTTTTTAATTACAAAATTAAATTATATTTTTAAAAATTATAATACTTCTAAAAATATAAAAGAAAAGTTAAAATATAAAAGACTGTTAAGAGATAATGTTAAAATTGCCCACTCAAAGTTAAATTTTCCAATATTCGGATTTTTAAAAAAAACTATTGGAATGTTTAGTTTTTCGATGAATAAACCTACTAGAAATTACGACTCATACGAATTGTATAGACAATACTTAAGACACCCAAGTACTCAGTTGAGAACACTGACTAAATATATAAAAAATTCGCTTAGTATAGAAAATTATAGGTCCGGTAAAATTAAAATAGAATATGTTGATATGACAGCACAATTTTTTAGAATTTATTGAAGATATTTTAAGTTTAAAATAGAAAGATTTTTTTACAATCATTTACACGTAAGAGTTCATATTTGATTTTTAAACATTTGAGATGTTTTTTTAAGCGGAGTAGACGCATTGTGGAGATGATTTAGGTATGAAAACAAAACTACTTATTTTTTAACAAAAAAAGGACAACGGTTTTTAATTGAAGATAGGGAAAATGCAAAATTTTACGTTCGAACTATGACATTAACTTTAACAATGGTTGGTGGGGTAAAATTATTCATGGATAATGTATCATTACTAATGAAAAAATATAGAAATAATTGAGCATTTATATTGCATACTACAAAATCATTGAGGTTTTGTATTAATTATTTTTGGTTTAGATTTTTTGTTAATTATAAGGTTACGCTTCAAGGGAAAATTGGTGGATTTTTAAGAGCTCAGAAAAAAACATTTAAAAAGGGTAATGTTTCAATAGAAAATAAATCTTCTGCAATAACTTATTATAGGGGTTTTCCTGTTACCAGATTTGGTTCTTACAATTTAAGTTTTTGATTACAGTATAGAATACCTAATTTGGTTGAAAAATACGGAGATCTTGAATATGTAGATACAATGAAAGTTCTTTTAAATATGTACTCTGTGCCTTGACTAGTTTCTAGGCTATCTGTAATAATTCAACACATGCTAATGGAAAGGGTATATAGAACAAATAGAAAATTAGCACAGTATGCTAGAAGAATTGAATCAAGACAAATAATGGTTTATCAAGCATTGGGATTTAAAAAATATCATTTTAAAAATATGTCTCTTAAAGTGGGTAATATTACAAGATTTAATAAATTAAAAGATATTGTTTTAAAAAAAAAATATAAAAAAATATTTAATAGGTCGATAAGAAAAAATATTACAAAAAAATGATTTTCTAGAAAAATTAATAAACAACAAATTAAAAAAAATAATTTAATAAAAAAATTATAATTTTTTTTTATTAATATGCCAAAAAGAGGTATAATAAAGTATAAAAAATACCATAAGAGTTGTATTAAAGACGTTTCAGCGATACGAATTTTTTGCTGTCCTGACATCCCAGTTACTGAAGTAGTTATAAAGGAGCCTATTAGAATAACAACTAGGCATTTAAATTCTATAAGAAAAACAGTTAGAAGGCTTATTAAAAAACAAGGTAGATTACAGAGATTAATGTTAAATTTTTGGCCAATAACTGCAAAACCTGCTCAAATTCGTATGGGTAAGGGTAAGGGTGCTACAAGTTACTGAGCTGGTAGGGTAAAAGCTGGTAATGTTGTGGTTTCATTTGCTAACATTAAGATGAAAATATCAAATAAATCACTAAGGGCGGCAGCTACAAAAGTTGCAGGTAGAACTTCTATATTTAATAATTATGTTGAATTTTTAGGTAGAAATAATAACTTATAAAATTATTAATAATAAAACAATTAACGTATAAATATAAAATAAAAAAAATCATAAAATTAAAATTTTGGCATATAATTTGTTTTAAATAAATGTTCTTTTAAATATATAATATATATATATATTAATATAAATATTATATATTATAAATGTATATTTAGATATAATGGGTATATAATAAAAAAATTAACTTATTTTTTAATTTCATTTTTAAACAATTTAAAATTAATTTTTAATAAAAAACAAAATATATTTAATCAAATAAAATATTTTTTAATTATAAATGTACTAATTTTGTTTATTTGATTAATTTTAATTACTACACTTTCTTGGTATAGTAGTGTAAATTATATAAAAGATTCATTAATACTATCTCCTTATTTAAATATAATATTTGGAATTTTCAATTTTGTCTTCAAAATTATTATTAATTTTGATTCTGATTTAGATCCAATATTTTTTTTATCAAATATTATAAAAAATAAAATTAACTGTGAAATTGGTATATATAATCTAAACAGGCGTATATTCGATCTATCTATTATCTTAATTAATTTAATTAATATAGTAAAATATTTGTTATTTAACAACTTGCACATAATGTTATTGGTTAGTTTATTGTTATTTTACTTAATAAAATTATGTTTTAAAAAACTTATAGTATTATTTATTAATTTTTTAATTTTATTTTTTAAAAATAAATATATTATAATAAATTATATAATTTTCATATTAATTTGAAATTCGTATACTATTTTATTTAAAAATATTTTTAATTTATTTTTTTTAAATGACCAGTATTTAAATTAAAATTTTATAATTTATTAAAATATTTTAAATATATTTTTGAATTTTTTATATACATTTTATATGTCATTTATAGTATTTTTTTTTTATAAGGTGTAATTTTTTTTTAATTAATTTTAATAAATTAAATAATTTTATACATCTTAATTTAGTTTTTATATTAGATAAATATTTTATAAACATAAAATATGTTATTAATGTATTTTTAAATATCTTTTATTTATTTTTATCAATGTTTAAATTCTATTTTTTTAATATTCCAATTTTAGTTAATTTTTTATTGTTTATTTTAAATAAAAATATAAATAAAATTTATTTAAATTATATTTACATACTATTATTAAAATTAGCCATACCTTTTAGATTTTTTTTACGTTTTTTTGCTATATTTTTATGTTTTTTTAAAACAGTAATTATATTATTTTTTTGAGATTTGTCTAACTTAATATTAAATATAAATAGACTTTTTAGGGGTAGAAATATGTTACAAAGTTTTTTTAGAAATATAACGGTTATTTTAATCATATCTTATATATTTAATATGGATAAAATTTACTTATTAAATTACGCAGAATTTAGTATATTTTTTAATTTTAATATAATTAATGCAAATATTTCTAATAACATATTTTTAGAATTTTTTAAACCAATAAACAATAATCCAATAATTTTATCAATTATTTTTTTAATAAGTATACTTGATATCGGGTCTTCATATTTTGGAGTTTCAATTGCTAAAAGATTATACTTTTCAATATATTTTTCTATTTTATTCTTAATAATTATTTTTTATTGATTCTTACCAAATTTTAACATTTATAACATGTTTTTATGAAAATTTAATGGATTTTTTTTAATTTTCATGTTCATATTTAGAGCATTTAGAGAAGATCAAAAATTTTTTAATAAAATAGGAATAGACCCATTTTCTAACCCAATAGACCCATTCACATTTACTATTAAAAAAAACATTAGCATAGTATTTAGGTTTTATTCAAGAATACATAATGTATTTATGGAACATTTAATTTTTTTTATTTTCATACTATTTTTAATAATTAATACTTTAGATTTTTCAACTATATTTTTATTTAAAGAAAATAATTTTTTAATGCTTTATAACTTATCATTTTTTAAAAAGTTTTTAATAATTATTTTTTTTTTAACTAGACAGTCAACGTATTCTTATTTTATTTGATTTTTTATTTTTATGTATATACTTATTTGGGGTATTTTTTCAATATTTTTAATATCTTTAAATAATTTTTCTTATTTTGCAACGTTGTTAAACAGTGCTATTGGAGATACTAGTGTTTTAAATAGCTTTGGGTTAATATCGTCATATGATGGGCTAGAGAATATTATTTTACCTGGTAAAAATAGCTTATTTAGTTGATATTTTGGTGAAAGTTTTTTAAACACTATTTATAACTTTAATAAATTATCTAGATTTGACTATTTACAATTTACAAATATACCATTTAATTCCTTTGGTGACATGCATATTCAACCATATTTAGCAACGCCAAACGATGATCATAATTGAACAGTGGTAAATTTTTTAGAAAAAGAATATTTTGATTCAACAAAATTAACAAAATCTTTGAGCGATTTAAATACAGGGGATACACTAAAGTTTTGACCTATTGAAAGGAATTTGCACACAATGTTTGGTGAATTTATAGAACAGGATTTATATTACGGTTGATCACACTCTGTTTTAGTGGATACTCAAACATATTTCGATTATTCACCTTATAGTTTTACAAATATGTTTGGAGATGGTATTATTAAATATATTATTACGGATATATTTTCAATTTTTGTAGGACCTGTTGAACTTGATGAATCTAATACTTTAAACTTAAAAGATTGGGGATCTAATTATACAGCCGGTTCTACCAGTAATCGGGTATCCGGTGGTGAAACATCGGGGTTAGAAATATCTGCTAATCTAAGTAAGGAGCAAAAAATACGAGAAAATGGCGAATCTTATCATGAATGGTTTCCTGGTTTTTATGTACTAGATGGTAGGTTGGAATCAAGATTTTATTTAATATTTTTAAGATTTTTTTTATTTTTTTTTATACCCATATCTATACTATCTCTATGACAATCGTTGAATGGAAAACCTTCAAATTATTTTGATGAAAATTTTGGTGAAATAGAAATGACAAATTTTAATTTTTATTTTTTTGGAAATGAGCAAACAGAGTCATATACAACTTATTTTTGAAATCCTATATACAACGCAGCTTTAGAATGGCCAGCAGATTCCTATTCAAACGATCCTATAGCTAATGAACCAACAAGTAATCTTTTTGAAGATATATTTAAACATGTACAATCTGGATTATTTAATTATACTATAATTGACAGTTTTTTTTATTTTCCAATACTTAAACATACTGAAGGATTTTCAACAACATCTTATAAAGATACACTTATGCCAATACTTTTTCCAACAGGTGTGGATACTAAAACTGGTAGGCTTATAAATTTTTCAAAATTTTATGAAAATATAAAAAAAATAACAAACAATAAAAGACTTAGTCCAACTACTCAACTTAAAAACTTAAACAATTATGAATATTTAAAAAAAAATAAATATTTAAAAAAAAAAAAAAATTATGAATATTTTGTTAATGATTATAGTTGAGGTTCATATGGGACTATATTGTCACTGGGGGAGGATGATAATCCAGAATATTCTAAAAAAGAATGGCCTAGTGGAAAATACTACTATTCTGATGATAATTATTTTTTTAAAAATAATGAAATATTTAAAAATTCAAAAAATTTTATAAATAGTGTTCCTGTAATTGATTTTAAAACCCACACTTGAGTATATTTGAATAAAAAATCATTATTTAAAAAAAAAAAAATTAAATTATTTAAAAAATTATATATTTAAGTTAAATTCAATAAACTGGGTTAATAACGTACGAACAACATCTAGGAGTACTTTCAATTTAGGTGTTGATTCAAAAAAAGATTATCAACAATTTGGTTTGTATTTAAAAAAAAAATCAGAAAATTACGTAAATTCAAAACATTTAGATAAAAATTTTATTACTCTATTAAAGTATTTTCCAACTGATGTTAAAAATTACAAGAATTTGATAAATAATCAAGAAATTTCAAATTATAATGAAATTTTAGAAAAAAATTTAAAAGATATTAGTATATTATATGTAAATAAAACTAAAAAACTTTCAAAAAAATTTAAATATTTTAAATATTTAATATTTCAAAAAAAAAAATTATTTTTAAAAAATAAAAAAATAAATAATTATACTTTTATAAATGTTTCAAGTAACAAGTCTTTAATTTTTAACAAAAATAGTGTATTTATTAAAAATTTAATAATAAATATAAATAGTAATAGTCTATTTTATAATCAAATATTTATTTACTTAAATTGCATACTTAAAAAATTTATAAAAGTATAATTATTTATTTTTTTATTTTTTAAAAA
>Ga0256786_1000543_pt1 | contig 18498 bp, 12 predicted proteins | sample MC6MC0937MT_FD_186053 | JGI IMG/M metagenome (GOLD analysis project Ga0256786, IMG submission 186053) | Metatranscriptome of enriched soil aggregate microbial communities from Iowa State University, Ames, United States - MC6-MC0937-MT... | ecosystem: Environmental > Terrestrial > Soil >...
TAATTTTGGAGGTTAGTAAATATTTTCTATATTTGCACCACCAAAACGGCGAGGTAGCTCAGTTGGTTAGAGCGCAGGATTCATAACCCTGAGGTCACGGGTTCAATTCCCGTCTTCGCTACATATTTTAAAACCATAGATTTTTATCTATGGTTTTTTTTTGTTCTCTTATATAAAAAATTCTTGCTTTAAAGATTCACAACGTAACAGATTGCATCAAAAATTTTTCGGTTTTTTCTTAAAATTAATATTTTATGCTTCTTATTGAAGCAATTTGTACTTATTTTTCTTTTAAAACATAAATTTAAAGTCTGTCTAGCTTCATAAAATTGCATTTTTATATTAAAATTGGTTAATTTTTTTATTCATTTTATATTTGTGTTGTTTTTGAATTATATTTATTGTTTAAGCTTAATTTTATTAATTTTACTCGCATAATTAATATTTTAGAAATATGTGTAAATCTATATTTGGAGATAAATAAAAAATCAAAAACTCTGAAATCATAAATTTTTCATAAAATTACAATAAAAAGTATTGTAGCATTTTGAAATTAAAAATAATATTGTAATTTTACAAAGCCTTGAATGAGGGAACAAGTCAAGGTAATAAATTTTTTTTCATCATTTGTGTTTTTAGAATCGTATCGCCTGATACGATTCTTTTTTTTATTTTTTGTTGATACTTTTATAACGAACTAAGAGATCGATGAAATAAGAATAAGTAACAGACCCTTCCTGCTGATTGCTTTTTAGGAAAAGATTATTGGTGAAACCGAAAAAGTCATTAAGCAATCCTTGATGTTCAGAAATGAATTTCTTTTCATTAAGTCTGTCGCGTTTCATTTCATCAGAATAACGATCCAAAATATTTTTCACAAATTTTTCATCTTCATAGATGATCGAGTTTAGAAGGCTTTTTAACGTAAAATATTCTGTGCTGTATTTCAATTCCGTATTTGTGGAGTTTGTCCCAATCAGATACCCGATAAAGTTAGCTTCCTGCTCTCTTGCGAAACCCAATTGATGAGAACTTTCATGAGCTAATGTAAAAGGCAGATAAGAAGACGGTAATTCGGTATTATATTGTGCTTCTGCGGTAAAAGGGTTGTAGTATCCCAGAATCCCTGTAAAACTCATCACATTCTCAAATAAACTAGGTTTAAATGAATTTATATTATCAGTTTGTTTGTTAGTTATAAAATTTGGAAGTTTTTTTTGCTGCTGTAAAATTTCTTTCTCTATCGATTTTAGATCTTTAATCATAAAAACCCCATCTTTGTCTTCCTGAACTAATTTTCTTGTTGCTTTCGCTTTTTCTAAATAATCAAGAGCTAAAGCTTTTCTTTTTTCGAGGGTAATGGCTGCTTTTGGGAGTTTTGAATTAATCGGAGTCTGGAAATAGAGCATTCCCCAAAAAATCTGGTAAATGAAATAGGTGATGTTTAAAACAATTAAAATGTTTAATAAAGCATTGTTTCTTGTTTTCTTTCGGAATAATTTAATGATTAAATACACCAAAAAAATTCCGAACAATACATAGATTACATCTCCAATCGAAAAAGGAATCCAGGCAAACAAAAGCTGATGGATTTTTTTCTGAATCTCAAATAAGTTTTCAAAAAAAGAAACTGCAAATTTTAATTTTGAAAAAATAAAAAACAAAAGAAATTGGGCAAGTAAAATACCCGCCCAAAATCTTTTTTTATGATATGATTTTACCATAATTAATGTCCTGCTGATGATGTTTCACCCATTACAATTCCCTGCTTTCTAAGAAGTCTCGGTGTTAAGAAGCCGTAAAAAGCTAAGTATGCAAAGCAAATGATAGGGATAACGTAAGAGAAGTGCGTCCATGTGATTCCCATGATACCTTCCGGGCTTGTTTTATCAAAATCGCAAATCCAGCCTTGGATAAGCGGAATAATTCCTCCTCCTAATATCATCATGACAAGGAAGGAAGAAGCTTTTCCTGTGTTTTTGCCAAGTCCCGCAATCGCAAGGTCAAAAATTGACGGCCACATGATGGAACAAAAAAGACCTCCTGAAATAAAGAAATATTTTGCAATTTCTTTATCCGGATACACCAGTCCCAAGATCATCATGATCACGCCTGCAATTCCGAAAATCATAAGTGTTTTTCCTGCCATTTTCCCTCCGATAAAACTCATGATAATAAATGCCAGAATCCAGAAAGCGTACACGTAAAAACTTGAAACATCTTTACCGCTGAGTTCATTTGCGAAAATGATAATCGCAAAGGCAATAAAAGGAACTATGAATTTCATTACCGTATTCATGGTTTTAGACATCTTAAAAACGTTGATACTTCCGCTCCATCTTCCAATCATCAGACTTCCCCAGTATAATGATACAAATGGGGCAATATTGTGTTCAAGTACACCTCCAAATTCTTTTGTATGCAACAATGCAGGAAGGTTACTGATAATAGAAACCTCGACACCAACATAAATAAAAATGGCAAGCATCCCTAAATAAAGCTGCGGATATTTTAAAATGTTGAATTTTGTCGATCCGGTTTCAATTGCTGCCTCTTCTTCTTTAGCAGGGTCTTCAATTTTTGAAAACAACATAAAAATAGCTACCAGAATAAAAGCAATACCCAATCCAATAAAAGGCATTTTAACCTGCTTAAGATGCTCTTTTACAAAGCCAACCGGATATTGAATGCTGGTGGATTTTTCTTTTATTTCACCCAGTTTTTTTGTGTATGCATCAACCTGAGAATCATTAGCAGAAAGATTTTGATCAATAGAATGTATCTCTATATCTAAAGACGAAATATTTTTTTCAACTTTAGCTATAACTTCCTGTACTTTTGCAGGATCATCCTGCTTATCTTTCTGAAGCTCAGTAATATTCTGAGATAACTCATTTTTATGAGTGAGGTACTCAGTTTTTACAATTTCAATTTTTGATAAATGATCGGTTTTTGGCTGAGAATCTTCTTTATTTCCCATTCCAAATAAAATAATTCCTAAAAGAATGGGCCCGATGGTGGTTCCCAAAGAATTGATACCTCCTGCAAGTGTAAGTCTGTGTGCTCCCGTTTCCGGACTTCCCATTTTAATGGCAAGTGGGTTGGCAACAATCTGCTGTACAGAAAATCCTAATCCTACAATAAATAATGCCGACAGGAAAAACCAGAAATTGGCAGCCAGTGCAGCCGGTACAAAAAGAAATGCGCCTACTGCAGAAAGACACAAACCTACCGCCAAAGTTTTTTTGTAACCAAACTTCTGGAGAATATCACTTTTTAAGGAAATGATAAAGAAGATAACAGATCCTACAAAATAGGCAACATAGAAAGCCCATGCCACAAGCTGGCTCTGAACCTGCGAAAGAACAAACCATTTTTTGAAAACAGGGATCAGTATATCATTATTTGCCGCAACAAACCCCCAGAAAAAAAATACGACAATTAACGATAGAAATTGTGACCATTTGGTCTGTTGATTAGAATCCATAGATTATTAATAATTTATTATCAACAAATATATATTTTTTCTTCGATTAACGATGTTCTATCAAGGTTTTTTTTATTGTCTCAAAAGCAGACAATTTTAAATTTTTCGGAGAATCGGCAGGTTCGAGAATATCATTGAAGTATACTTTTACTTTTCCGGGATAGCCTTTAGAATGATCAAACGGAAACATTTCTTTTAAACCGATAAAAGTAAACACCGCAATAGGTGAGTGGTGTTTTGATGAAAGAGTGAAAGCTCCGTCTTTAAATTCATCCAACATAATCGAAGTGTCATCGGGAACTCCACCTTCCGGAAAAATGACGATGCTGTTGCCTTCTTCCATTTTTTCGGCACATCTTCTGTACACGTCAGCTCGGCTTCTCGCGCTGCTTCGGTCTACCATCACACAGATTCTTTTATAAATCGTTCCGAAAATAGGGATTTTTACCAGTTCCTTTTTTCCAACATAGCAAAGCTGGTGATTCGGAAATAAAATACAGGGAAGCATAATGTCCATGATCGAAGTATGATTCGAGATGACAACGTATTGTCTGTTTTTATCAATTTTTTTATCAGTGAGATTAATGAGTTCGTATCGTAAACCCATTCCGAAAAACATTCCGAAACACCAAAGTCTGATGAGTTTATAGGCGTATTTGTAATTTTTTTTATTGAAAGATAAAATGTAGACAGGTATTCCTAAAGCAATTGTCAGAACAAATGCAATGATGATCAGCCAGATTCTCCAGAGGTAATTTAAAATTGTAGTCACAAATCAACCGTTAAATATTACTTTTTTCTTTACCGAATAATTAAGGATGGAAACCAGTAAGATTGCCGCAATTTTACTGATGATTTCCGGACTCAAGGTATAAAAAATTAAATTGATATTGTCTTTGAATACAAAGCTGTAAAAAACTTGGAAGAAAGTTAAACTTAAAATCGTCGAAATGAAAGAAACCACCATGAAGTAGAAAAACTCTTTTTTCTTAGAATGCTTTCCTCTTTCGAAAACAAACCAGATGCTCAGAAAGTAATTGAATAAAATTCCGCAGCTTGTCGATAAAATATTACTTAAAGGATAGTGTATCCCGTGAAAATTCTGCTCCTGAGCAATCACTTGTGGAAGGTAGGTGCTGAAGAATTTAAAGCTTCCGATTTCCACCACCGCACTGAGTCCGCCTGCAATAATAAATAATAATACCTGTTTCTGGCGTAGTAATAATGCTCTCATTTATTTTAATAATACGCAAATTTATAACTATATGTTAAACAGTGAAAAAAGTTGTTAAATTTTTTTTCACATTAAAAATAATTTCTAAATTTAATTTTCAGAACGAAAGAAATTGTACCTGATAAAAAATTCATTTTCAACTTTTTCTGTTGATGGTCTTTCTATCTTGTAGTGCATGATGAGAAGTATCTGCGCAAGTTTTTTAAACCACATTAATCTAAATATTTGTATGAAATCTCAAAACAAATACAGAAAATTTCAGCTTCAGCAAAAAAATATTGAAGTTTTGGAAAAAGAAAACTCCCGTTTCAAGAGAGTATATTCAGAGTACGAAAATATGTCTAATGATCTTTGGGATCTAGAGAACTCAGACGGAGATCCTATTCCTGACGATTTTATCACTGCTATTCAATTACAGACCTCGTATCTGGAAGAAGAAATAGAAGACTGGCTTGTACAATTCAATCAGAACAAAAACGAAATCAAAAGCTAATTTTAATCATAAAAAAGGGTTTCCATATTTGTTTTTAAAGGCTATGTAAAGATAAATTTATAATTTAGCACTCTTAAATTTAAGAAATATGGTTGCTATTGTTGATAGTGGTTCTACGAAATCGGATTGGGTGATTCTGGATGACTTTAAAAATGTTTTCCTGAAGACCGAAACCATTGGTTTCAACCCGAATTTTATCAACAGAGAGCTTATTGTACCCGAAATTGAAAAAAATGCAAGCTTAACATCGGTAAAAAACTCAATCACCAGAATTTTTTTCTATGGTTCCGGCTGTGGTGTGAAGCAAAATTGTGACACTATTGAAGAAGAAGTTGGGAAGGTTTTTACCAATGCAAAAATCGTTGTAAAAGAAGATCTTTATGCTGCTGCATATGCTGCTTATGCAGGAAAACCTACAATTGTCTGCATTTTAGGCACAGGTTCAAACTCATGTTATTTCGACGGAGAAAATTTAACGATAAAACTTCCCTCTTTAGGTTATCTTATGGGTGATGAAGGAAGCGGAAGTGCTATAGGGAAGCAACTCGTGCGCAGATTTTTTATGCAGAAGCTTCCTCAGGATTTACATCTTGAGTTCGAAAAAACATACGGCTTAACAATCGATGAAGCATTGAAAAATATGTATCATACGACAAGACCGAATGCTTATTTAGCCAATTTCAATAAATTTGTGGTCGAAAGAAAAGATCATCCCTATCTCCAGAATATGGTTTTGGAAGAGATGAAGAATTTCTTCGATTATCAGGTTCTTCCTTATGAAGAATCTCAAAATGCTGAGATCAACTTTATAGGATCCATTGCTTATTATTACGAAAATATTTTACGTTCTGCGGCGTCAGAACTCAATTTGAATGTGGGACATATTGTACAGAAGCCAATCGAAAGCTTGGTTAACTACCACATTAAATATATACTTTAAAAAAACAAAAAATCTTATGTCAAGTAAAAACCACCGCGACGAAAAAACTTTTAGTCAGGCAGCGTTAGATTATCATAAAGCAGAACCGAAAGGTAAAATTGAAGTAATCCCTTCAAAGCCACACTCATCTCAGAGAGATCTTTCTTTGGCGTATTCTCCGGGAGTTGCGGTTCCGTGCATGGAAATTCACGATAAACCTGAAACAGTTTACGATTACACTGGAAAAGGAAATTTGGTGGCGGTAATTTCAAACGGAACAGCGGTTCTTGGTTTGGGAGATATTGGTGCGGAAGCTTCAAAGCCGGTAATGGAAGGTAAAGGTCTTTTGTTTAAAATCTTTGCAGACATCAATGTTTTCGATATTGAAATTGATGAAAAAGATCCGGATAAATTCATCGAAATTGTAAAAGGTATTGCTCCGACTTTTGGAGGAATCAACCTTGAGGATATTAAAGCTCCCGAAGCTTTTTATATAGAACAAAGATTAAAGGAAGAATTGGATATTCCTTTGATGCACGATGATCAGCACGGAACGGCAATCATTTCTGCTGCGGCATTAATCAACTCTTTGCAAATTGCCAATAAAAATATCGGAGATGTAAAAATGGTCGTGAATGGGGCAGGAGCTGCTGCCATTGCCTGTACCAATCTTTATATTTCTCTTGGTTTGAAAAGAGAAAATGTATTAATGTGCGACAGCAAAGGTGTAATCAATCACAGAAGAGAAAATCTTACTCCTGAGAAATTAGATTTCATTGTTGAAACAGATATTGATACTTTAGAAGATGCCGTAAAAGGTTCAGACGTTTTCATTGGTTTGTCTAAAGGAAATGTAATGAGCCCTGAAATGCTTTTGAGCATGAATGAAAATCCGATTGTGTTTGCATTGTCAAACCCTGATCCGGAAATCGCTTATGACTTAGCTTTAGAAACTCGTAAAGACGTGATTATGGCAACCGGAAGAAGTGATTATCCTAATCAGGTAAACAATGTTCTTGGTTTCCCGTATATTTTCCGTGGTGCATTGGATGTTCAGGCAAAAGGAATTAATGAAGAAATGAAATTGGCTGCAGTTCACGCCATCGCCGATTTGGCTAAAGAACCGGTTCCCGAAGCCGTAATTTTAGCGTATAATGTTCAGAATTTACAGTTCGGAAGAGAATATTTTATTCCAAAACCGTTTGATAACAGATTGATTACCAAGGTTTCTAGTGCTGTTGCAAAAGCTGCAATTGAAAGTGGAGTGGCAAGAAAAACCATCACTGATTTTGAAGAATATGAAAATCAGCTTCTCGACAGAATGGGAAGAGACGAGAAGTTGGTAAGAATGATGCAGAACCGTGCAAAAGCAAATCCGAAGAGAATTACTTTAGGAAATGCTGAAGAATATAACGTTCTGAAAGCTGCACAAATTTTATATGAAGAAGGAATTGCTCATCCTATTCTTTTAGGGGACAAAAAATATGTGAAAGAGCAGATGGAGCGTTTCGGAATCAATCTTGATGTTCCGATTATCGATCCGAGTGATGATGATCAGAAAGAAAACAGAAAAAAATACAGAGAAACACTTTGGAAGCTTCGTCAGAGAAAAGGGATGAACGAGTATAAAGCAAAAAGATATGTTCGCCAAAGAGATTATTTTGGCCCTTTAATGTTGAAACATGGTGATACGGACGGATTAATTATCGGTTTTTCTAAAAATTATGTATCAACTTTAAGACCTGTTTTAGAAGTAATCGAAAAAGATAAAGGCGTTGACAAAGTTGCTGCCATGATGATGATCTTATCTGAAAAGAAACCTATTTTCTTTGCAGATACATCGATCAACCAGAATCCTTCTGCTGAAGATCTGGTAAATATTGCTAAAATGGCAGAACACACCGTAAAATCTTTTGCGATCGAGCCAAGAATTGCGATGTTGGGCTTTGAAAACTTTGCAGCAATTTCTGAAACTTCCAAGAAAGTAGCAAAAGCGGTAAATATTCTTCATGAGAAATTCCCTAAAATGATTGTGGATGGAGAAATTCAACCTGATTTTGCTATGAATTCTGATCATTTGAGTGATTATCCGTTCTCAAAACTAGGAACCACTCCTGCGAACACATTTATTTTCCCGAATCTTGAATCTGCTAATCTATCTTACAAAATCATCAGAGGAATGAAGGTTGCTCAGGTAATCGGACCTATTTTGATGGGGTTAAAACAGCCTGTTCACGTTTTGCAGATGCGTTCAAGTGTTGATGAGATTGTAAATTTGGCAACGGTTGCCGTTTTGGATGCTCAGAGAAGAGAAGGTAAAAAATAAAAAAAGAGTCCCGAAGGGACGAATTTCTACAGAATAGGATAAAATCCTATTAAAAATATTAAAACGGTCTGAAATCAGGCCGTTTTTTTTTGAATTTTTTGAATTTTTAAAATAAAATTTTCATTCAAGCAAACGAATAAAAAACTTTTTCGAGTTGATACTTTTAACTTCATTTTCTTGTCGGTGCTGTTTAAAAATAAGTTAAAAACTATTCTTCTCTGAAATGAAAACATTACTTAGTTTAAATTACTATATTTGGAAGTTATAAAAATTAATAATGATATTTTCCCTACAGGGCATCGTTCAGGAGCTTACGCCAACTTACGCTGTGATCAACGTAAACGGAGTGGGCTATTATACCGGGATCAGCCTCATGACTTCTCAAAAACTTACTCTAAATAAAGAAACATTTCTTTTTATCCAGCAGATTATTCGTGAGGATGCACATCTGCTTTTCGGGTTTCATACGCGTTCGGAAAAGGAAATGTTCAACCTCTTGATAAGTGTTAACGGTGTAGGTGCTGTTTCAGCGCTTATTTTACTTTCCACTTTAAGTCTTGATGAAATTGCTTCAGCCATACTTTCTGGCAACAGTGCGCTGATTCAAAAAGCTAAAGGAATCGGAGCAAAAACTGCTGAAAGAATAATTGTTGATCTGAAAGACAAAGTACAGAAATTCAGTAATCCGGAAGAGAATATTTCTTCTTTTGCAAATAATAAAATCAAGGATGAGGCGTTATCTGCATTAGAAGTTTTAGGAATTCCTAAAAGATCAAGCGAAAAAATTGCAGACCGCATTTTAAAGCAAATACCTGAAATATCGGTAGAAGAATTAGTAAAACAAATCTTAAAAAATATTTAACATTTGGTGAAAAATAATAAGTTTCTCAGTATTTATATATTCTTGTCATTTTTATTTGGCTCAGTAAATATTTTTGCACAGGAACAAAACCAGCAGAATTCTTCGATAAGGAAGAATTATGAGGTTACCGACCCAACCTATTATGAAGCGTATTACGATATCAAAACCGGGATGTATTATGTATATCCTAAAATAGGTAATACAATAACGGGGCCAGGTGTGGCTATGTCGCCGGATGATTATAAAGAATTTATGTTGGCGGAACATTCTAAAGCTTTTTACAGAGATAAAGCTGATCGCTACAACTTAATGTTCAGAAAAGATAAATCTGAAGCGGCTAAAAAAGGACTTATTCCTTCTTTAACGATTAATAACCGACTTTTTGAATCAATCTTTGGAAGCAATAAGATTGAAATAATTCCTTCTGGTTACGCTTCATTTGATTTTGCAGGATTGTACCAGAAAATAGACAATCCGTTGATTTTACCACAAAACAGAACGAGTTTTACTTTTGATATCGATCAGAGAATTCAGCTTGGTTTGATAGGTAAAGTTGGGGAGAACTTACAGCTAAAAGCCAATTACGATACCCAAAGCGGATTCGCATTCGAGAACAGAATGAACCTGGTTTGGCAGTCAAAAGGTACCTGGAAAGATCTTCAGACAAAAGGTCTGAACGAAGTGAATAAACCAAATGCAGGAGGTGAAGATAAGATCATCAAAAGAGTTGAATTCGGTAATGTGAATATGCCGCTATCCACAAGCTTAATTCGTGGTTCTGAATCTTTATTCGGGGTGAAAACAGAATTTCAGTTAGGAAAAACCTTTGGTACAGTGGTGCTTTCACAACAGCAGGGTGAAGCCAGAAATATTGTTGTACAGGGTGGAGGAACGATGAACAATTTTAAAATTAATGCAGTTGATTATGAAGATAATCAGCATTATTTTATTGGCCAATACTTCCTCAACAACTATGACAATGCCTTATTAAATTATCCTCAGATCAATTCCAGAATCAGTATTTCCAGAATGGAAGTGTGGGTTTTAGATCAGGGTAATTCAAACCTATCGTACCAGAAAAGTATTATCGGGATCAGAGATTTGGGTGAAGGAGCTTCAGGTCTACCGGATAATTCGCAGAATGGTCTTTATCAGCAAATTAATTCGGCAATCGGAACTCCAAGAGAGCAAGGGAAAAATTATCTTCCGACTTTTCAGGGACAGACTTTTCCGGGAAGTACAGAAGCTTATGATAATGGTGAACATTTTGTTTTAAGTACAAAAGCAAGAAGATTAAATTCAAACGAATTTACCTATCATCCACAATTAGGATATATCTCTTTAAATCAGAAACTAAACGATCAGCAACTTTTGGCAGTTTCATTTTCATATACGGTGAATGGAACCAATCAGGTATATAAAGTTGGGGAATTTTCGGAAGAGAGTCCTGTACTGGTTACAAAACTTTTAAGATCAAATACAAAAATAAATGTTCAGTCCCCGATGTGGAACTTGATGATGAAGAACTTCTATTCTTTGGATGCTGCGCAAATCGATCAGGACGGATTTATTTTAAATGTATATTATCGTGATGCTCAAACCGGAGGTAAGGTAAATTATCTTCCTAACACCAGTGTTGCGGATACCAATCTATTAAAATTATTAAATTGGGACCGTCTCAACGTAAACGGAGATTTACAAAATAATGGAGGCGTTGCCGGCGACGGAGTTTTTGACTTTGTGGAGGGAATTACCATTAGAAAAGATCTCGGTAGAGTTATGTTTACCAAGGTACAGCCTTTCGGAAGTTATATGGCTCAGGTATTGGGAAGCAGCAATCCTCAGTATGTTTATTCCGATTTGTACAGCCAACAAAAACAGGTGGCAACTCAAAGTAATCTTTCTCAACGTTATACGATGGAAGGTCGTTACAAAGGTGCACAAGGACAAGGGATTTCTTTGGGAGCTGTAAATGTACCACAAGGTTCGGTAAAAGTTTCTGCAAATGGAGTACAGCTTACGGAAGGAATCGACTATACCGTTGATTATATGCTGGGAACAGTGACCATCATCAACGAAACAGTGAAACAATCGGGTCAGGCAATTAATATTTCATTAGAAAACCAGCTAACTTTCAATACTCAGAGAAAAAGATTTTTAGGTTTAAATTTAGAAAGAAGAGTAAGCGAAAACTTTATCTTCGGCGGAACAGTGGTCAATTATTCCGAATCTCCGCTTACCCAAAAAGTAAACTATGGTCAGGAAGCCGTAAACAATACCATGGCGGGAGTGAATATGATGTACAATAATCAGCTTCCTTTCCTGACAAGACTTACCGATAAAATTCCGGGGATTAATACAGAAGCTCCTTCCAACTTAAACTTTAAAATGGAGGCTGCCTATCTGATTCCGGGAATCAATAAAGGAACAAATGATCAGTCATATATCGACGATTTCGAACAAACTACATCAAAAATATCATTAAAGGAACCGACAGCATGGAGTTTGGCTTCTAAGCCGGAAAAAAACCAGAGTAATCAGCTTTTTGCCGGAGCAGGTGTTAATGATGATATTAAGAATGGATATGGTAGAGGTTTGCTTACATGGTATAATATAGATCCCAGATTCTGGGGTGTAGGAGGAAGAGCTCCGCAAGGAATTACTGCAGAATCGGTATCGAACCACGCATCAAGACGTGTACAGTTTTCAGAGATTTTCAACAACAGAGATTTTGTAGCGGGAGAGCAGACATTTACCAATACTTTTGATATTTCTTATTTCCCTCAAGAAAAAGGACCATATAATGCCAATCCTGCAACGGAAACGACTGCACAGAGATGGGCGGGAATCATGCGTCCGATAAGTGTTTCCAATTTTGTGAATTCAAATATTGAATATGTTGAATTCTGGATGATGGATCCTTATGCAGATGGAAACAATCTAGGAACAGAGCCTAAACTTCTTTTACAATTAGGAAACGTTTCTGAAGACATTCTTAAAGACGGTTTGATGCAGTATGAAAACGGTTTGCCAACAGGTGGAATTCCATCAACAACGACCACATCAAACTGGGGTATTCAGCCGAAGCAGCCACCAATTTTATATGCGTTTTCAAGTGAAGGAGGAGACAGAACAGCACAGGATTTAGGTTATGATGGTTTGAATTCTGATCAGGAAGCAATGCGATTCGGAAATACTTTTGTAAACCCGGTAACCAATCTTTCCGATCCTGCAGTAGATGATTTCGTATTTTATATGTCTGATAAATTTACAGGAAGCCAGGCTTCTTCAATTATTCAGCGATACAAATATTTCAGAGGCCCTGAAGGGAACTCGCAGAGCAATTCATTAGAAGTTTCTTCACAAACTCCGGATGCAGAAGATATTAATAAAGATTATAACTTAGACCAAACAGAAAGTTATAACGAATATGTTGTTAAACTTGATCAGGCTAGTTTATCTGCAGGAACAGGTAATTATATTGTTGATCAGAAAACGGTACAGGCTACGTTTCAAAATGGCAAGACTGATGATGTGAAATGGTATCTTTTCAGAATTCCTGTTTCAGATTTTGCTAAAGCAGATGCAGGTGGAGAAAAAAATCCATCCATCCTTAATAATGTAAGATTCGCAAGAATGCTTTTAACAGGTTTTGATCAAACCTCTACATTAAGATTCGGAACGATGGATCTGATCAGATCGGATTGGAGAAAATATTCAAAAAATATTGCGAAATATCAGCTTGTCGCACCTCCAACAATACCTGATCCGGCAACTGATGAAGGTTTAGCTAATGTAGACAATAACGATTTTGAAGTTGGGAGTGTGAATATCGAAGAAAATGCTCTGAACCAACCGCCATATGTACTCCCTCCTGGAATCGACAGACAGGTTCTTAGTGGAAATGCAGGCGCACAGAGACAAAATGAATCTTCTTTGTATTTGAAAGCTACCAATCTTATTGCTAATGAAGCAAGAGGTGTTTTCAAAAATACCACTCTTGATATGAGAAGATACAAAAAATTAAAACTTTTTGTACATGCTCAGGATCCTACGAATCGTGCAACAGGAATAGATGAGAAAACTAAGTTTTTCATTCGTTTTGGTAGTGATGCAACTGATAACTATTACGAATATGAATCTTCACTTAAAATTACACCAGGAACTGCAACCGCTCCATTGGAAATTTGGCCATTTGAAAATGATGTAGATCTTAATATTCAGGAGTTCGTTGATGCTAAAATCAGAAGAGATAAAAATAGTCCAAACAAACTTACACAAAGAATTGAAGACAATGAATATGGAGGTGGAGAAACCGAGAAAAAAATCTACATCAAAGGACGTCCGAGTTTAGGAAATATCACGACGATTATGATTGGTATCAGAAATGCTAATGATGTTGGAGGTGCTTCAATAACAAGAATTCTTTGGGTAAACGAAATCCGTCTTTCTGAAATTGAAAACGATGGCGGTTATGCAGGAAATGCGAGCTTAAATTTCAATTTAGGAGATTTCGCCACCGTTAATACAAGTGCATCCTATTCTTCAGTAGGTTTTGGAAATATTGACTCTAAACCAGCTGAAAGAAGCCAGTCTACCCAGTCAGCATTCAGTATTAATACAGCAGTGAATGTCGATAAGTTCTTACCGGAAAAAACCGGGATGAAAATTCCTGTGAACTACTCTTATTCACAAACGATCGAGGATCCGAAATATAATCCTTTAGATACCGATGTTGAATTCAGCAAGGCGGCAAACAGAGAAGAGCTTAAAAAAGTTGCAAGAACGTACACTCAGCAAAGAAGCTTAGGAGTCGTAAATATGCATAAAGAAAGAGTGAAGCCGAACAGCAAGCCGAAGTTTTATGACGTAGAAAACCTTTCTCTTACGGCGGTGTACAATGATGATCATTACCGTGATATTTACACCAAGAAAAATTACAGACAGTATCTGAGAGGATATTTAGATTACAATTATACATTCAAGCCATGGGTGATCAGACCGTTCAATAAAATGATCAGCGATACAGCGAAATCTACAAAATATCTGAGATGGGTGAAAGAATTTAATTTTAATCCGATCCCGACCAGATTATCTTTCAGAACAGAGCTCGACAGAAATTACAACGAGCTTGAATTTAGAAATATCGATGCTATTCTGAGTGGAAATCTTAATGATGATTTTGCTGCTTTGAAGAACAGGAATTTCTATTTCGGATGGCAATATGGTTTAGGATTTAATTTTACAAAATCTTTAAAACTAGAAATTAATTCCGCAACAAGAACATTGAACGATAATGTAGATGTAAATACAATGGATACTTCCTCGATCTTCGGAAATATGTTCAGAGCAGGAAGACCGGTACTGTACAACCACAAAGTTCAGCTGAATTACAAATTGCCGTTCCAGTATCTACCTTACCTCGATTTTATCGAAGCTGAAGTTGGGTACGGATTTACCTATAACTGGAATGCAAGATCAACAGCGCTTCTTGCGAGTCCTGATGGAAGTTTAGGATCAATAGGGCAGAACACCAATGTTATTTCGGCAAATGCTTCAGCGGATATTCCGAAATTCCTCGGGCAGTTCAGTTATTTTAAAAGAATGTCTACGACCCTTCAAAAACGTAAACAGGAACAGGATTCATTGAATAATGCTTACACTCAGGCTTGGGAGAAAAACAGATATACATATAAAAAATATAAGTTTAAAAATAAACTGTCTGTACTGCAAAGTGCAGCATTCTTACTGACTTCATTCAAACAGTTGAATGTTAATTATTCCGAAAATAACGGAAGTGTTATTCCAGGATTGTTATCTGCACCGAACGGATATGGCTATGGTCAGACTTTGGGTGGCCCTACGCTTGGTTTCCTTTTCGGTTCGCAGGCAGACATCAGACGTACTGTGATGGAAAGAGGCTGGGTAAGTGATTCCGAATTCATGATCGATCCTTACGTCAAAATGTCGACGAGGGAATTACGAGCCGATTTGCAGGTGTCACCAATCAATGATTTCAGGATAGATTTTAATGTATTGAGTACATATAACAGAAACTTCTCGCATACAGGGTTTAATTATGTTGATCCTCAAACCGGCTTTGCAAACCCAAATCTTACCTTTGCAAGCGATATGGTTTCGTATTCGAATACGGTCGTGCTTCTTAATTCATCATTTAAAGAAAGCTCATATATTTATGATGCAATCAGATCAAATGCACAGGCTATTTCCCGACAAATGGGAGGATTGTTAAACTCGGACGGATATACGGATGGTCATAGTATTTCAAATGCATATGTTTTGATCCCTGCATTCCGTGCGGCAATGGAAGGTAAAAATCCGGAGAGATTAGGAAATCCTAAAAAAGCAGGTCTTCCGATTCCAAACTGGAGAATTATTTACTCAGGATTAAGAAATATACCGATCATCAATGGTCAGTTTACAAAGTTTGATATTTTACACAGCTACAGTGCTACTTATACGGCAACCGGAGTTCAGTCGAATATTGATTATTTTAATATTGCAAATGATGTTGAAAGCTCTCAACGTGATGTCAACAATAATTTTATCAATCCTTACACATTCTCTCAGGTAGGTTATACCGAATCTTTCTCACCGCTGATTGGTGTGGATGTAACGATGAGAAACAATATGCAGTTTGGTATTCAGTATAATAAAATAAGAACCATGATTCTTGGTCTGGTAAACCATACGCTTACTGAAGACTCAAATACAGAATATGTAGTAAGATTAGGATACATTGTAAGAAACTTCAGATTGGGAACTAATAACCAGAGAGGTGCGAAAGCTAAAGGTTCAGACCTGAATATCCGTGGTGATATTTCACTTCGTGATAGCCAGACAAGTATTATGAATATATTGTTAAATGATTCTCAGATTACGGGTGGACAAAGATTAATGAATATTAAACTTTCTGCAGATTATAATGTTTCGGAAAACCTGAATCTGCGTTTATTCTATGAGCAGATGACTTCTAAGTATAAAATTTCCACAGCCTTCCCGCTGTCGACCATCAGAGCCGGAATTTCCGCAACATTCACTTTTGGTGACTCCGGAGGTTTCTAAATCTAAAACTAAATCCCTTTCGAAAAAGAAAGGGATTTTTTATTTCACAACTATTGGAAGATAACGCTCCAATCACTATATTTGGTAAGTAATAATAATTAATTTAAATCCGAATAAAAGATGCGCAGTTTTGTGTGTCTTTTGTTTTTAATAACCAACATGAAAATTTTAAATGAAAAAGAGAAGATTTATAAGGATAATTACTTATTGAAGTATGGGATTTTTATTTTCTTCGGCTCCCTCATCTGCAATATTATTTTTTCTTATTTTAATGAGTCAGAATTCTCATCCCGCGTTACCCGTTTCAACGATTTTACTTTAATTCATTTTGTTGCTGCTTTTACCATTGCTCCCGTTATAGAAGAACTGATCTTTCGGGGAATTTTCACAAGAAAGAAGATTTTCATGTATGTTACCTATATCGGATTGCTTGGTTATATTCTTTTGTTGCAGAATTATTATTTGATTCCTATTCTTGCAGCATTCATTATATTATATGAATTAAACAAGAGAAAAGAAGTTTCTGGTTACATTTATTTCATCAATGCTTTGCTTTTTGGCTTTATGCATTATGAATGGAATGATTTAAAAATTCCAGATACCTGGATCGGCATTGTAATGACTGCCGGAATGGGACTTATTTTAATATGGATGGTTCTGAATTTCGGATTGATCTATTCCATCTTATTGCATGCATTTAATAATTTCATTGCAATAGCTATCATTGTTATTGGCTACGAAAGTTCAGACATGAGCCTAAAGGAAATTGAAACAAAAGATTTTACCATGAAATATCAGCGTGTTTCATTTTTTGTAGGAAGTGGAAATATGCAAACCGATGCAAACCAATTTTTAAAAGCAGAAAATATGAGTATGTCGGTCATTCATGGTTCAGTTTGTTTTGATGAGAAGCTCGGCGATCTTTATTTTGGTAAATACAATATCTCGATCGAAAGAAAGAAAAGCAGTATTAAAAAGCTTGACTGCACTTCTCTAAATCAGCTTCTTGATATAGCCGAACTCAAACAAAATAAATAAAATTCTGAAATATTTAAAAGCTTTAAATATTTCAGAATTTTATTGGAGCGTTAATGTATTTTTGAATAAATTTGTCAACATTAAAAAAGAAAGAAAAATGAATACACCGTCAGAATTAAAGTACACTAAAGATCACGAATGGATCAAGATCGAAGGCAATGTTGCTACAATTGGTATTACAGACTTTGCACAGGGAGAGTTGGGCGATATCGTTTATGTAGATGTAGATACTGTGGATGAAGAAATCAACGGTGGAGATGTTTTCGGAAGTGTTGAGGCAGTAAAAACAGTTTCAGACCTGTTCTTACCTATTTCAGGAAAAGTAATCGAGTTTAATGCTTCTCTTGAAGATCAGCCGGAATTACTAAATTCAGATCCTTATGGGAATGGGTGGATCATCAAACTTGAGATTGCAGAAGGTGCAGATCATTCAGAATTGCTTTCAGCTGAAGATTATCAGGCGATCATTGGATAAAATTTCGAACATATTTATAAAGATATTGCCCATTTATTGGGCATTTCTTACTTATATGCTTTTGCGTCCCGGAGTTGAGAACCACGAGTATTTCTTTATGTTCGATGGGATCGACAAGGTTTTGCACTTAAGCATTTTTGCGGCATTAGGATTTTGCTTTATTGCTGCCTTTCCCAAAATCAAATTTTCATATTACTTTCAGATCATACTTATTTACGCCTTCCTCACCGAAATTTTTCAGGAAGAAATGAACTTAGGCAGATCCATGGAAACTTTGGATATTGTTGCAGACACGATCGGCTGCCTGATCGGTTACTATATATATAAGATATTGATCAGGAAATTTTTATAATTAAAGTCTTCTGAAGAAAATTACTATTACTCTTAGCTTTACTTTTATTCTCCCGCGTTCTAATTCTCCGACTTTTCACGTTCATATTTTTTCTTAGGAGCTTTTTCCCGCTCTCCTCTATATCTTTTGCTCTTCGTTGCTCATCACAAAAGGATGCCGTTACGATCGGGGCTAGGGTTGAAGTCTTTTATACAGATTGCTATCTTCAAATTCCGGATATATCCAA
>Ga0256786_1000551_pt1 | contig 18404 bp, 17 predicted proteins | sample MC6MC0937MT_FD_186053 | JGI IMG/M metagenome (GOLD analysis project Ga0256786, IMG submission 186053) | Metatranscriptome of enriched soil aggregate microbial communities from Iowa State University, Ames, United States - MC6-MC0937-MT... | ecosystem: Environmental > Terrestrial > Soil >...
TATCAATGGCGGTCAATTTGCAGTGATGCTACTTGGAGGATTTATTGGTGTAATCATGATGAGATTTGCTGCACAATGGTTTGTAAAAGTATTAAATGACTATCCTTCACTTGAAACGGCTGCATTTTTAATTGTTGGTTGGGTAGGTGTCAAGCTTGTTGTGTTAACATTGTCACACGAAAAAGTAGGTATTTTACCAGTAGAGTTCCCTCATTCTACAGCGTGGGAGGTAACTTTTTGGGTTGTACTAGTAGCAATTGCACTAGTTGGTTACTTAGTAGGTGTAAGGAATAAACAACATACACATTAACTTTTTGAGGAATAGTCATATCTATTCCTCTTTCTTTTTTGACGTATTTTTTCTATACTAATATCTATCGAGTTTAGAGTATGGAAGGAGTTAAGAAAGTGCCTTGGAAAAAATCTTCGAATAGGCTTGTAACGCCGTTTCAGGTACTAGTATCTTATTATTTTATAGCCATAGCGATTTCCTTCCTGTTACTACGACTTCCGGGCGTTCATCAAGAAGGTGTGAAAGTTTCGTTATTAGATAGCTTGTTTACAGCAGTAAGTGCAGTAAGTGTAACGGGTTTAACCACATTTAATATTTCAGAGACGTATACAACCTTTGGACTCGTAATGGTGCTTGTTATTCTGCAGCTTGGAGCCATTGGCATTATGTCACTCGGTACCTTTGTTTGGTTATTGGTTGGGAAAAAAATAGGCATGCGTGAGCGACAATTAATTATGATAGACCATAACCAATATAATTTATCTGGCGTAGTTCAATTAATACGGGAAATATTAAAAATCTTAATCGGTATTGAGGTTGTAGGTGCATTTATACTAACACTACATTTTACGAATTATTTTGATACGTTAGAGGAAGCTTTTCTACATGGTGTCTTTGCTTCTATTTCCGCCACTACTAATGGTGGTTTCGATATTACAGGAATGAGCTTGCTACCGTTTCATAATGATTATTTTGTTCAATTGATTACCATGGTATTAATTGTTCTTGGCGCAATAGGCTTCCCGGTACTTATAGAAGTAAAAACTTTTTTAATGAATCGTCATGCAAATTTCCGATTCAGTTTATTTACAAAAATTACTACCTCCACGTATGCAATTTTATTTGTAGTTGGTGCTGTCGTAATTTTTCTGCTTGAATCATTTCATTCATTTAAGGGAATGGCTTGGCATGAGGCGCTGTTTTCTGCTATGTTTCATTCGGTTTCGACACGCTCAGCAGGGCTTACAACATATGATGTAACAACATTTAGTGAAGCAACAGATATTTTTATGAGTTTCCTAATGTTTATCGGTTCTTCACCTAGCTCAGTTGGTGGTGGGATACGTACAACAACATTCGCCATGGCTATCCTATTCCTTATTACCTTTGCAAGAGGAAGAGAGGATATTCAAGTATTTGGACGTGAAATACATTTAATTGATGTCTTTCGCTCGTTTGTTGTTATTTTGTTAGCTTTCTTTATGGTCTTGGTTGCGACTATTATTTTACTTATTACTGAGCCGCATGCATCGCTGATACAAATCATTTTTGAAATTACCTCAGCATTCGGTACATGTGGCATGTCATTAGGAATTACTTCTGATTTATCAATAGTCGGCAAAATTATCATTATTATTTTGATGTTTGTTGGTCGTGTCGGCTTAATTTCCTTCCTTTATACTCTTGGTGGTGGAGGAAGAGGTAAAAAATCAAGCTATCATTATCCAAAGGAACGTGTAATTATTGGGTAATAGGGTTTTGTCATAACCTGAGTGTACGTTAAAAAGTATATTTAACGTGTATTCGGGTTTCTTTTTAACTTGGTAAAGGCAATAGAAAAATCGCTAAAAAAACAATTTTCGTTAAAATGTCAAAAAATTTAAAATTATTTATCCCGAATGTATTATTATCGAAATGGGTATTAATTACAAGATGATTATGTTCTTCAGCTAAGAATTTAGCACTAAGAATTTTTGGGTTATTTGTGCTACCATTACTAAGGTAAAGTAACAGAAGTGAACTTCCTGTTTGTCTGTTCATTATGGTTTACTTTTGAAGAGTTAAATAGGTTTGGGAAATTTAAGAATTCTTTAAGAATAGAAAAACGCCAATCCTAACGTTGATTTTATAGGATTAGCGTTTTTAATTATATAGAATGGATGGACGCAAAGTACGGGGCTTGTCCATGACGGAAATATGTGAATAGATAGCCGTTTTTTTGTACAATTTTGCCCTTTGTGAAATTTTGGTAATCCAAGTGGTGTGGTACTACAAGTGTATGTTTAAATAATTCTTTTTCTGATAAATTGAAATTAGCGAATGCTTCTCCCGCTATTGAAGGGTTTTCACGCAAGGCATTGTAAATTGCTTTTTGCTGTTCTTCAGTAGGACGTTCCTTCCACCATAGTTTACGAGGCTGGAATTGCTGTACCATCAGATAATCAAGTTGCATTAAGCTTTTAACAATATCTATATTCACACCCTCTATTGTTTCTAAAAACATTAATAAACGACGGAATAAATCCTCAAGTTGATGGCCAATTCGGGACCATCCCTTTGATTCCCAATAAGTTCCAAAATTTTGGAAGAAATCAAAAGGTGTTTCAAAAACTTCCGTTACTAGATATTCAACTGTATGATCCATACGATGATCATTCCAATACTTCTCAAGTACATCCTCGGCATGTTTAATACGGACAATATCATCGAAGTTTAAGACATTATTAGAGAAAATCTCATAGGGTGCTAAATCCACATAAGTATAGCCGAATTTTTCAGCTTCAAGGCGAAGCCCTGTCCCGCGCAGCAGCTTTAGGAACCCAAGCTGTAATTCCTCAGGTCTCATTGCAAAAACATCATTAAAAGTTTGTCTGAAGCTACCATAATCCTCTTCAGGCAGACCAGCAATTAAATCTAAATGCTGATCAATTTTCCCACCATCTTTTACCATGGTCACTGTGCGCTTTAGCTTTTCAAAATTTTGACGGCGTTTGACGAGTGTATTTGTTAAATCGTTTGTGGATTGTACGCCTATTTCAAAACGGAATAAACCTTTTGGGGCGTTATCATTTAAAAATTGGATGACCTCAGGACGCATAATATCTGCGGTAATCTCAAATTGAAAGACAACACCTGGCTTATGCTCATCGATTAAAAATTGAAACATTTCCATAGCATAGCTACGACTAATATTAAAAGTACGGTCAACAAATTTAATTGTACGTGCACCATTATTCATTAAAAAACGAATGTCTTCTTTTATTTTTTCACGGTTAAAGTAACGAACCCCTACTTCAATAGAAGATAAACAAAATTGACAGCTAAACGGACATCCTCTACTTGTTTCAATATACTGAATTCGTTTGCTGAGGTGTGGAATATCCTCTTCAAAACGAAATGGACTAGGCAATTCTCGTAAGTCTATCTTTGGAGGCTGAGCGTGAATTCTTACTTTACCATCCTCTAAATAACATATCCCTGGTACATCCTCTAATGAAATATCTCCATGTAAATAGTGAAGTAATTGTTTAAAAGATGTCTCGCCCTCACCCATGATAATAAAATCAATTTCTTCAACCCTACGTAACCAATAGTGGACATCATAAGAAACTTCAGGTCCTCCCAGCAAAATTTTAACATCGGGGCAGACAGTTTTTAACATTTTAATAACATGAATAGTTTCTTCAATATTCCAGATGTAGCAACTAAATCCTACAATATCAGGTTTTTTTTGAAATAAATCTGATACAATATTAAAAGCGGGATCTTTAATTGTGTATTCTGCAATAATTGGATTGAATTCTGGTAAAGCAGCTCCTTTTAAATAACGCAATGCTAAATTTGTGTGAATATACTTTGCGTTTAAAGTAGTTAAAATAGTATTCATTCAATAATCTTCCTTTCAACATCTAATTGTAACAGTCAAGTAGCTATCATACAATATAATCCTTTTTACCTATTTATTTTGTGAACGGTTCGTGAAATAATTTTAAATACTTAAATTTACTAAATTTTGTAATAATAGAATCGTACAGTCATAAAGTATAGTAAAGGCTCAAAATTCAATTTAGAGGTTTTTTACTCTTTTGAAAGGTTCGGTGAGAAAGTTGAAGCAAAATGATATTAATCAATGTTTTGGAAATCTTATGAAAAGTACTTCGTCACCAACACTTATTCTGAATAAAGCAGGAAAAATTTTAAACGTTAATGAAGCTGCTATAAAACTTTTTAACCTGAATTTAACGTATATTGGCTATTTAGCAATGGACGAGCCATCCAATCTAAAATGGGCGAAGTTTGTCAAACAACTACAAAACGACCTGAGATCTGAAGAAATCTTTAATATTCGTATTACAGGTAACGAATTTGAGATGATGTCCTTCAAATGTTTTTATGATCCAAATACAGGGGAAATCGTTGCCCAAATATCAACATTAAATAATGATGTTGCCCATAGATTATATGTTAGTCAGGAGCAGGAAAGGTCACAGTCTTTCAATGCATACGACCACTTACCATATGCTGTCATAGTAAGTGATGCTAGCGGGATAATTCTTGGGCTCAATAAGTATGCAGAAATGTATTTAAAATTAGAAAAAACGCAGCTTCTTCATAAAGCACATCAGCATATTTTTGACTCATTTACAATGAAAAAGGGACAAATTACATCCTATCTTTCAAAGTTAATGGGTGAGAAACATGCAAGTATTCATGTTGTTGATGAAACGCAAGTTAGTAGAACATGCTATTATGAAATTTCTAGTGTTTTTGATGAATACAACAATATTATTATCACAGTTATTAATGATGAAACAGAAAAGAAACAACTTCAACATAAAGTGGAGCATCAGCAGGCTTTAAATGTGGTTGGTCAAATGGCAGCTAGCATTGCACATGAAATTCGGAATCCATTGACTTCACTCAAGGGCTTTACGGAATTATTAAAGCTAAATGCTGATGAAGAATCGCGAATGTATTTATCTGTTATTGACAGTGAGCTCCAACGGATGGAACAAATTTTATCCGAGCTTTTAGTATTGTCCAAGCCAACAAGTATGAAGGTGGAATTATTAGATTTGGACAATATTGTGAAGCAAGTGATTGAATTTATGCTTCCGGATGCTTTGATGAAAAATATTATGATTCAATATATTTCTTCTGCTAATCAAGCAGCTTATATTGGCGGTAATGAAAATCGTTTAAAGCAAGTTTTCATGAATCTCATCAAAAATGCGATGGAGTCCATGAATAATGGTGGAACGATCACGATAGAAATGAATGTCATTGACTGCACGATGGTTGAACTAATGATTAAAGATGAAGGCAATGGTATGGATAGCAGTACTCTTCAAAACTTATTCCAGCCTTTTTACACGACTAAATCAACAGGGACAGGACTAGGCCTTGCTTTCGTGAAAAAAGTGATAGAAGAGCATGAAGGGTTAATTGGTGTGAATAGTGAGTTACAGAAGGGGACATGCTTCCACCTGCAATTCCCTATTTACACATTTAATCAAATGGATGCAGTGGATGTATCGTCGAAGGACTCCGCTTATTTAGTAACATAAGGAAAGTATAAATGGTTGCATAAATGCTTTAAAATGCACGAATTTAGATATTGCTTTTGACAATGCTTTTCTAAAATCGCTATAATGGCATGTATAAAGAGCGAATTGAGAGGAAAAGGATATGACGTCAGAAGATTTAAAGCAATCTTTAAAATTATATATTGTATTATCACGTGCACATAAAGCGATTAACGAGACAACTCATTCATTCTTTCAAGAGAATGGATTAAATCCTACTGAATTTGCCGTATTAGAGCTTCTTTATCATAAAGGAAGACAACCTTTACAGCAAATTGGCAATAAAATTTTGCTAGCCAGTGGGTCTATTACGTATGTCATTGACAAGCTTGAAAAAAGAGGATATTTATTACGTGTCTCTTGTCCAGCAGATCGCCGAGTTACCTATGCAGAAATTACTGAGAAGGGTGAGGCGTTTATGAGTGAGTTATTTCCAAAGCATGAGCGTCATTTGCATGAGCTAGTGAGTGTGTTATCTGTGGAGGAAAAAGACCAAGCCATCAATTTGTTGAAAAAATTAGGGCTGTCCATTAAAGATTTATCTTATTAAGAAGTACCCGATTGTTAAGGGCGCTGAAAAAGTCGATTTGCCGTAATAATTGTGATGCAAATCGATTTTTTTAGTTTTAAAAAAGACAAAAATTGAATTTTTTAGTTCTTTATTGCTTTGGGGTGTTTTTATGAACAAAGAGACTGTAGGCAAACTTTTTAGTTCGTCTACAGTCTCTTTGTTCATATTTATTGTTTTGAAATTGTTGCCGCCATATTAAGCATAGCATCTGTTAAGTCTAATTCATCATTATCATGGATTATTAGTTTTGTAATTAAGCCATCTTTTTCAAAAACAACCCCAACTACTTTTTCTGTATCGAAATCAACCACATAGCCTTCGATATTTGTTACATTCTTAAATGCTGAAAGTTCCTCAGATGTTAATGCTACTGTTTCCCCGACAGCATTCATATGATCCTGCAAAGAAGTTTTAACATCATTAAAGTTTGCCTGAGAAGCATCTACAGTTTCAATACGCATAAATACTTCATCATTTTCATTTGAGACTAACATATCTTTACCTGGTTCTTCTTGAGTAAGTGTGAATCCAGATAGCTGCTGCATTTTATAGCCTTGTTCAACGCTTTTTGATTCACTTGCCTTTTCAGTTTTATCTACACCTTTTTGGACGTATTTAACCTCTTGTTGTGGACTAGAAGAAGTATCTGTGTTTGAATCATTTGATGAAGGCGTTTCTTGCGCTTCACCTGCAGTGTTATCCTCAGATGGTTTTTGTTCATTGGAAGTATTTGATGGCTCATTATTTTGAGCACCTGAACTCTCTGATTTGTCAGTAGTATTACATCCTACAAATAAAACGGCTGTTAGTAATAATGCAAGTAATGAGAATAATTTTTTTTGCATGAAATGCCCTCCTTTTCTAAATTAAACGTTGGTAAAGATAAAATGTTTCCAATTTTTAATGTTATGATGTTAAAGGTAACACTAAAAATAATAATAGTACAAAAACTACATGGGCTACAATAACAAGTGGCATACTTTTACGCCATTCATATAAAAAGCCCCAAATGAGGCTTGCTATGAGTGCGGCAACCATACCAAGTATAAAACCGCTTAGGGCAATGGAGATGGCACATAAAATAGCTGTTACAATAACTGCTACAGCAGGACGCATAAAGCGTTTTAACTGTTGTTGAACATATCCGCGCCAAAATAGTTCTTCACCAATAGCTATAATGAATACAAGTAAAATATAGTGCCAAATATTTTGTGGTCCATAGTTTGTTAAAAAATTTTGAACAGATTGTACTAACGAATCATTGATGTATGGTGCAAGCCAATAACCCAAGCGAATGATACCATATGTGATTGTACCGTATCCAATACCAAAGAGTAGGAATTGCCATGTAGGTAATTGATCTTCGATTTTACCGGCTAAAATGGAGATTGCAATACATACAAGCAAAATAAATGCATACAAGTACCAAAATACTGCTTGATTAGCAAAGGTAAAAGCTAGCATGCCATAAACGAATAATAAAGAAAGGAGAAATAATATTGTTTGTTTCGAATTTGTAAGCATAATTCGACCTCCATGCTTTAATTTTATCAAAAAAAAAGTCCCATATCATCTATAAAGACAAATAGGGACTATTCAGACTATTAAGCTTCATTAGTATATAAAATTTTGTATCGTTTATGGTTAACAACTGTTTTCTCTTCGATCTCTAGAGAATCGAAATTCTCCATGTATGTTAAATCTACAATTACCGAATTTTCATTTACCTTTTCAACCATACCTTGCAGACCATTTTTAAACTCGATAATATTTCCAACTTCAGCTATTTTCACAGACAGTCAGCTCCTTCATCGACTAATAATATACAGTTTGCATTAAAAAAAGGGAAACGTAAAGCTTTTTTTGAATAATTCATAATTTATTACACAAAATGATTTAGAAGAAAGGAATAGAATAAATGGATAAATACGAAAATATGCTTAAACAATTACAAAATGGGGAAATTAACAGTATAGAAATTGATAAGGAACAATTTTATGAATTCCGAGAAGTACTGGTAAAACACCCTTTATTCAAACATTTTCGTGGAGAGGCCAAACAAAATGGGCTAGTGATTTACACTTATCAGGAAATTCCTAGAAGTTAATTTGTCGAACATTGTCGGAAGTTAATGCTGTAAGAAATGAAATATAAATGTATAATAATGGTATGATTATTTGTATGTGGAGGGTTGTATGAATGGTCAATCTACTCTTGAAACAAATGGAACAAACTCGTGAGATGATGATTCGCTCAGGTGTAGAAAACGGGTTACAAAACGCAAAAACCATTCAACTGAGTCGCAGATTAGATCAGTTAATGAACACTTATTATAGACAGACAGCATTTGAGGAAGAAGAAGATCAAGAAGAATAAAAGAATGTTCCAGTATTCAGAGTATAAACTTTAAAAAAGATGTTTAAAAAACATTTAACGGGGAATACTTATATTGAACACAGCAACATTCTCATTTCCCCCTTTAGAGCAGTGATACCCCATCACTTGCTCTCTTTTTTGTTTAATCGTATAAATGGACATTAAGAAGAGTTTGAATTATTGCACTTATTCCACTACACTGAAAAGATAACAATTAGTGTTAATCATTCATTTTCAATGGATGGCTAGCATGGAATAAGAAGGAGTCGCTACATATGGGAAAAGAACATATTGCATTTATTGGTACAGGCGTTATGGGCGCTAGTATTGTTAAGCATTTATTACACAATGGTCATGAAGTAACGGTTTATACTAGAACTAAAGAAAAAGCAGAACCACTTGTAGCATTAGGTGCAACTTGGGCTAGCTCTCCAGCAGAGGCATTTAAAAATAAGGATTTAGCTTTCACAATGGTTGGATACCCTTCAGATGTAGAGGAAGTATATTTTGGAGACAATGGATTATTTCAATCTGCTGAAACAGGCAATATCTTGATTGATATGACTACTTCAGAGCCGACATTAGCAAAGAAAATTTTTACTCATGCTCAAATGCTTGGGGTAGAAGCGTTAGATGCACCTGTTTCTGGAGGGGATATTGGTGCTCAAAATGGTACACTATCCATTATGGTTGGCGGCAGCAAGGCTACATTTGATAAAGTATTAGCAGTCATGAAACATTTTGGTGAGAATATTGTTTATCAAGGTGAAGCAGGTGCAGGACAGCATGCTAAAATGTGTAATCAGATTGTTATTGCTTCTGGGATGATTGGTGTATGTGAATCATTAGCTTATGGTTTAAAAGCTGGACTTGACTTACCAACAGTATTACAATCGATTGCGTCTGGTGCTGCTGGATCCTGGTCTTTAAGTAATTTAGCACCTCGTATGATTAATGATGATTACGCACCCGGTTTTTATATTAAACATTTTGTCAAGGACATGAAAATTGCTTTAGATGAATCTAAAAAAATGGGGATATCGTTACCAGGTTTAGCACTTGCTTATGAAATGTATGAGAAGCTTATTGAAGAGGGCTATGGTGAATATGGTACACAGGCACTTTTAAAAGCTTATCAGTAATATTATAGAAAACCCGAAGTATAGGTACTTCGGGTTTTCTTTTTATAAAGCTGCTCACTACCACACAGAAAATAGAGAGCTGCGGAAAACATTACTCTTTTTTGAAAAGTTTTGCATCTAAAGAGTAGCTAGATGCTCCGGCAAGTGCAAAGTATAAAGCAATGGCACCTAAAGCTAGGTCTATTTCATAGCCTGCCAAACCATTCTCTCCGATAAAACCAACACTAAGCTTCGCTGTAAAAATAGCAACTACCATTGTTGCAGTCAATAGAGCCCCAAAAAGTCTTGTACCCAAGCCTAAAATAATCGCAGCACCACCTACTAATTCGATAATAGCTACAACATAAGCCATAAAGCCGGGGATTCCAAGGGAACTAAAATAATCAGCTGTAAAGCTAATACCACCCTGAAATTTTTGATATCCATGAACTGCAAAAATAATGCCAAGTACGACACGTAAAATAGTTGATCCAATATTTTGCATTTTTAATGATCTCCTTTCGCTTACATTTCGTAACTTAGTTTATTTTTAAAAATAACTTTTGTCAAGTAACTAAGTTTTGTTTTTTTAAACTGCTTTTGAAAAAATGATATACTGTTAAATAAGAAAAAAATGACGATGGAGGCAAGTAGATTGGAGCAAAAAAAAATTTGTCCACGCTTTGAAAGGGCGCTAACCATATTGAATCATCGCTGGAACACCTTGCTTATTTATCAGCTATTAGAAGGTCCTAAAAGGTTCTCAGCTATCAAAAATCAACTAGGAATTAGCAGCAGAGTGTTAACAGAAAGATTAAAAGAATTAGAGATTGAACAAATTGTCACACGGACAGTTATTCCTTCAACCCCAGTAGTGATTGAATATGAGCTAACAGCAAAAGGGCATGCACTTGCGCCAGTTCTTCAGGCAATTGAAGAATGGTCTTCCATGTGGGTAAATATCGAGGAATAATGGAGTGAATATCCAAGCGAGGGGGCTTGGATATTCTTTTTGCTAGTCGATAATAATTTGTAAATAATATTATTTTTTTTTTAACAAAAGGTATTTTTTATTACAGAGAGAAATTAATTTAATATTATAGAGAATAGGAGGAGGGGGTTTATGAAGAGGGGCTCAGCAGTAGACACACAACATAGAAGTCAATTTGCACTTTATTTATCGCTGCCAATACTTTCATGGGCATTTTATGATTTTGCAAATACAATTTTTTCTTCAAATATTAATACAATATTTTTCCCGTTTTATATGGATGAGGTTTTAGGAACAAATGAAGTTATGCAGCAAGTTGCAAGTACATTTATTTCTTATGCAAATGCTATTGCAAGCTTTTTACTTGTAGTGTTTTCACCATTGTTTGGCGTATGGATTGATAATACAGGCTATAAGAAGAGATTTATCGTATGGTTTGCATCCATTTCTATATTCTTTACCTTTATGATGGGGATCTTTGCAAACCTACAGACGACCACGAATTTTTCAGGTGTGTCACTAAGTTTATTTTTAGTTGTAGCTAGTTTTGTCATTGCAAAATTTTTCTTTAATTCTAGTCTAGTATTCTATGATTCAATGATGGCAGATTTAGGAACAAAAGAGGAGATGCCTCTTATTTCTGGCTATGGAGTAGCAATTGGTTATTTGGGGACAATTTTCGGTTTACTCGTTTATTTGTATGTAGGAAACAGTGATTTTCATCGAGCATTTATTCCAACCGCAATTTTGTATTTATTATTTTCATTGCCTTTATTTTTTATTAATAAAGATACACCGTTTCCAAAGTCTCAGCGGAAGCCTATTAAGTTCCTAGAGGGCTATAGGGAAATTATTCAGACCTTTAAGGATATGAAGCAATATAAGGCAATTTTCACCTTTATGATTGCTTATTTCTTTTTAAATGATGCTATTGCCACAACGATTGCTATGATGGCTGTTTATGCCACAACAATTGTCGGCTTTACGTCAGGTCAGTTTATCGTTCTATATTTAGTATCGACTGTGTCAACAATTATTGGCTCACTTGCGTTTGGCTATATTACAAAGGCAATCGGAGCAAAGCGTGCCATCACTTTAGTGGCGATATTAATGATTGTCGCTTTAGCATTTGCTGTCTTTGCTACTGCACAATGGATGTTCTGGATTGCTGGTAGTATGTTTGGTATATCTTTAGGCTCAATGTGGGTGACCTCAAGAACCTATATTATTGAACTTTCTCCAGATGAAAAACGTGGACAATTTTTTGGGTTGTTTGCATTTTCAGGTAAAGTATCCTCCATCATTGGACCAGCAGTCTACGGGACAGTTACATTATGGATGAAAGATTATGGCACATTAGCAAGTAGGGTGGCACTTTCCACATTAATTGTAATGACGATAATTGGTCTATTTGTACATTTAAAAGTTCATGATAAAAATGGAAATAGCAAGTAGGAGAAATGTATTGCCTATGATACAATTGAATTATAAAAAGAAGTTGAACAGAAAGGAGCGGGGTTGCTTTGGAACAAAAAGGTATATTATTAGAAAGTGGCACAAATGAGCTAGAAATCGTTGAATTCGAAGTGGCTAACAATAAATTTGGTATTAACGTTATTAAAGTAAAAGAAATTATTCAACCGATTCCAGTAACATTTATTCCACACGCGCACCCGCATGTAGAGGGGATTATTCAATTACGAGGAGAGGTATTACCAGTAGTTGATATGCTTCGTGTTTTAGGGATTCAACATGCAGAGCGCAATCCTCAACAAAAATATATAGTTGCAGAATTTAATAAACAACGCGTTGTATTCCATGTTGATAATGTTACACAGATTCATCGAATTTCATGGAATCAAATTGAGAAGCCTTCAGATATGTATCAAGGAGGTACCTCACAAGTAATTGGTGTTATTAAACAAAATGAGCAGATGATTCTGTTACTAGATTTCGAAAAAATTATGGTGGACATTAATCCAGATTCAGGTATTAGTGTAGAATCTGTTAAAAAGCTTGGTCAACGTGAGCGCTCTGAAAAACGTATTTTGATTGCGGAAGACTCACCATTATTACGGAAGCTATTATTTGATACGATGAGCGAAGCAGGCTATGTTAATGTCGAATTTTTTGAAAATGGTCGTGATGCCTATGAATACTTAGAATCCATTGTTAAAGGTGGAAGCGATGTATCAGAGCATGTTCAATTAGTGGTGACTGACATTGAAATGCCACAAATGGATGGACATCATCTAACACGAAAAATCAAGGAACATCCGGATCTTAAAAAGCTCCCTGTCATTATCTTCTCAAGCTTAATTACAGATGATCTTCGACATAAAGGTGATAAAGTAGGCGCGGAGGATCAAATCAGTAAACCAGAAATTGCTGAGCTTATTTTACGTGTAGACCAGCTGATTTTATAGATTTACTGTCAATATTGGATAGAGTAAAAAGGTACTTCACAATATTAATAATGGGTATCCTGAACGTATCATTAATAACTGAAAGAAAGTCGGATGCCTAGTAAAGGAGTCCGACTTTTTTGTATAGATAAATGTGCCAAAGACAAAATAAGACTGTGCATATGCATGTAGGCATTTAAGGAAGTGATTATTTGAATGAATTAAAAACGGCAATTATCGATATTGGTTCTAACACCATTCGATTAGTACTGTATCTATACGATAAAGAAGAGGGACTTCGTGAACTTGGGAATATTAAAACAGTTGCACGTTTACGTACATACTTACAACCCTCTGGAGAAATGTCTGAAGAAGGCATACAAGTATTGACCGAAACGTTATTAACGTTTAAAGCAATGCTTGATGATTTTGAAGTAACAGATGTTAAAGCTGCTGCAACAGCTGCTATACGACAAGCTACGAACAGAGCTGAAATTATTGACCGAATGAAGGCAGTCACAGGCATACAAATAGACCTTTTATCTGAGGAAGAAGAGGCTTATTTTGGCTTTGTTGCTGTAGCCCATTCAATGGGTACTAAATCTGCTGTAACTATTGACATTGGCGGTGGGAGTACTGAAATTACACTATTTGAAAACAAAGAACTTCAGAAATCTTACAGTTTCCCATTCGGTACAGTGTCTTTAAAGCAGCGCTTTGTTAAAGGTGACATCATTAATAGCAGTGAAAAAAAGGAGCTCATTGCATTTATCAAAGAGCAATTTAAAGCACTTCCATGGATTCAAAACGTTGGATTACCGATTATCGCTATTGGTGGAAGTGCACGAAATATTGCTCAAATTCATCAACAAAAATGCGACTATCCAATTGCAAGTGTCCATGGCTATGAAATGTCAAAGGAAAATTTAGATGACCTTAGTGTATTTTTAGGAGAATTGAGCTTCCATGATTTGAAGCAATTAGATGGGCTTTCAGCGGATCGAGCAGATATTATAGTCCCAGCTTTGGAAGTTTTTCGTGTTCTAATGGAGGTAGCTGGAAGTGAAGTGTTCCAACTAACGAAAAAGGGCTTACGTGAGGGGCTTACTATTCAACGAATTTTACAGACGGACCCAAGTGCTTATGATAAATACAATGTATTTGAGGGAAACGCTAGAAGATTAGCTCGTCAGTATGGTCGAACAGAAGACGAGGTCGACTATTTAATGCATTTAGCTGATCAATTATATCGTGAGTGCTGTCATTTGAAATATTTGCAATATAATCCAAAAGATTTGCAATTATTGACGAAAGCGGCGAAAGTATTCAATATTGGCGAATATATTGAGCTAAGCTCTGCAAGTCAACATACTTTTTATTTACTAGCAAACCAATCTATAGACGGATTAAATCACAAGGAACGCGTAAAATTAGCACTTCTTGCTTCTTATAAAAATCGAGATTATTATCAGCGATTTGCAGCTCCATTTGAGGACTGGTTGGGACGTGAGGAATACCGGAAAATACGAGATTTTGGTGCACTTTTAAAATTTATTTATGCCTTGAATGTCTCTAAAAGAAGAATTGTACATGCTATTGAAATGCACAATGAAGAGGATTATGTACAGCTTGGTATATACGTAAAAAATCATGCCGCTGCCGAAAAATATCAAGCAAATCGACATAAAAAACATCTTGAACGTGCATTAAAGATACCAATAAAAATAAACTTTATTGAAGAAGGGTTGATTAATGATGACAACTGAATTGACGAATAATCAGCTAGAAGAGGAAGTTTCAGAAACACAAAGTCGATTATTAGAGGAAATTGCCAAGCCTCAATATTATAATAATCGTGAATTAAGCTGGCTTGCCTTCAATGAAAGAGTTTTAGAGGAGGCAGAGGATATTAATAACCCTCTGCTAGAACGTCTAAAATTTTTAGCCATTTTTAGCTCAAATTTAGACGAGTTTTTTATGGTTCGTGTAGCAGGTTTGCAGGATCAGGTACGTGCAGGATTCCATAAGGCTGAAAATAAGTCTGGTTTAACACCGAAAGAGCAACTTGCTAAAATTGCAGAGCGTACTCAAGCATTAGTGCGTCGCCAAACAGAGGTATACAGACATTTAATCTATGATTTATTACCCCAACACAATGTACATATAGCAGACATCAAAGATTTAAATAGTACACAAAAAGCATTTATCAATGAAATGTTTGCAGAAACAATCTTCCCTGTGCTGACACCTGTTGCAGTAGATGCCTATCGTCCTTTCCCAACATTGCTTGGTAAAACATTAAATTTACTTGTATTATTGGAGCAAGATGAGACAGATCTAGAAAGTCGTGAAAAAGTTGCGATTGTACAGGTACCATCTGTATTAGATCGTTATATTAAAGTTCCTTCAGCAGAAGGGGAATCCGTAGTTGTTCTTTTAGAAGACGTGATCGTAGCCCATATTGAGAAGCTCTTTTATGGCTATAGTGTTAAATCAGCACAGGCTTTCCGTTTAACACGTAATGCTGATTTAACCATTCATGAAGAAGGGGCAAGGGATTTACTGGTTGAAATTGAGAAAGAGTTGAAAAAGCGTAAATGGGGCGTTGGAAGTCGTCTTGAAGTACGTGAGGGTGAAATGAACGAAGAAGTTCTCAATTATCTACTAGATGAATTTGAAATTGAGGAATCGGATGTCTTTCATATTGATGGACCATTAGATTTAACATTTATGTTTTCCTTTGTAAAGGGCATATCAGTTGGTAGAGAGCATCTGGAATATGAGAGCTTTATCCCGCAGCCTCCTTTAGATTTACAATCTGATGAAAATATTTTTGAAAAGGCATTGCAGCAGGATATCTTTTTCCACCATCCATATGAGTCCTTTGCTCCTATTGTCGATTTTATCTCAGAAGCGGCAATAAATCCGAATGTATTGGCTATTAAACAAACATTGTATCGAGTAAGTGGAAATTCTCCAATCATACAGGCATTAAAGCTCGCAGCTGAAAACGGCAAGCAGGTAACGGTTTTAGTTGAATTAAAGGCTCGCTTTGATGAGGAAAATAATGTGCATTGGGCAAAGCAACTGGAGCAGGCTGGCTGTCTCGTTATTTATGGTATGAATAATTTAAAAACACATTCTAAGATAACGCTTGTTGTGAGTCGCCGTAACGGAAAAATTGAACGCTTTGTCCATTTAGGTACAGGAAATTATAACGATGCTACTGCAAAAATTTATACAGATATGGGCATAATAACGACAGATAAGGAATTTGGTATTGATGCTACTAACTTCTTTAATTATTTAAGCGGCTATACAGAGAAGCCTACTTTTAATCATTTAGTTGTGGCACCGTTTGATATTCGAGATGAATTTATACGATTAATGGATGAGGAAATAGCCTGTCATAAGAAGTATGGGAATGGTTTTATTCGTGCAAAAATGAATTCACTCACAGATAAAGATTTAATGATGAAGCTATATGAGGCGTCCATTGCAGGTGTCAAAGTGGAGTTAATTATTCGTGGCATTTGTTGTATTAGACCTGGAATTCCTGGCATTAGTGACAATATCACTGTAACGAGCATTGTTGGCCGTTTCCTTGAACATTCCCGTATTTATTGGTTCCATCATAATGGGGAAAACAAAGTCTATTTATCTTCAGCGGATATGATGACACGCAATATGATTAAACGTGTAGAAATTTTATTCCCTGTATATGCAAGTGAAGCAAAAGCTCGTATTATTAACATCATGAATTCACAACTTGAGGATACTGCCAAAGCACGTATTCAAGATTCTAATGGCAAATATCATTACAAAGAGTTTGATCGAAGTGAAGATCCTATTAATAGTCAAGAAATGTTCTTAAAGGATGCACTAAAACCTACGCTAGACGAAGAATAAAGCAAACACGCTACTTAGTGAGGGATATAATGGAAAAATATAAAGAGAGTGTAGCGCCATTTGCAGACTATCACCAAGTCATACAGCTTAATCCATTTGATGCAGTTGTATGTTTAAGAAAAGTTGATACAAAAGCATTTGAAATCGTTAATTTTAACGATAAACTACCATCATTAATTGAGCTACAGGATGTGGATGCCACCAATGCCGAAAATTTTTTTCCAGAGCAATGCTGGCTACAGGTATCAAAAATATTACAGCGAGAACTAAATATGGATCATAAGCTAGAGATTTGTACAGGGAACAAAGTAAAAACATTAATAGCCAATGTACAGCATCTAGACAAATCAGTTGTTGCAGTTATTTTACGAGAGACACATAATGATGTGGCACCTTATTTACAATTTGTGGAACAATATGTAAGTCCTGTGTTAACAACTGATGTTCAAGGTCGTATTATACATCAAAACTTTGCCGCCACTACTCTATTATCAAGTGGGCATCACAACCTGATAGGACGAAATATTTTTTCATTATTAGAGAGTAAGTATAGCGATGAATTCAAATTATTATTTGCAAAAACGATTGAGGGTTCTGCTTTTGGTATGCCTAAATGTTTGCTTAAAGACCAATTACTAAGTAATGAACCTTTTTACTTAAAGACTCATCCAACCTACTTTAATGGTGAAATTATTGGTGTCCATTTATTTGTAAAAGATGCCAATAGCTTTATGAATGATCAAGAATCCTTTTATTATTTAGCATTAATGGATGAACTGACAGGTATTTGGAACCGTAAAGCATTTAAAGAGCATTGGCTGCATCATTTAAATGATAAAAAGCATGAAAGTAAACAAGCAGCACTTATTTTAGTGGATATTGACCGCTTTAAAAAATTTAATGAATCCCTTGGTGAAAGTAGGGGAGATGAGCTGATGCGCATGTTTAGTCATAGACTTCGTGAGCTGTGCTACTCAAAGTGCTCTCTTTATCGTTATAACAGTGATGAATTCATATTTGTTCTAAAAGATGCAACCATCAATAAAATAGAAAAAACAGCAAATGCTATATTAGATGCTCTCAAACAGCCGTTTATGATTGATGGGCAGGAATATTTTATTAGTGTATCGATTGGTATTTCTCTTAGCCCTGCGGATGGCAAGGACTTAGAGACTCTAGTGCGTAAAGCGGATAAAGCGTTATTTTCTGTAAAGGAACATGGACGTTCACACTATCGCTACTATCGAGAAGATATGATCACTGTTTTTCCTAACGAGGCATTAATGGAGGCACACTTAAGACGTGCTATTGAATTTAATGAGCTAAGTATTCATTTACAGCCGCAAATGGATTTAACGAATAATAGTATCAATAGTTTTGAGGCATTGTTACGGTGGAATAATCGTAAATTTGGCTTTGTATCACCTGCACAA
>Ga0256786_1000556_pt1 | contig 18318 bp, 13 predicted proteins | sample MC6MC0937MT_FD_186053 | JGI IMG/M metagenome (GOLD analysis project Ga0256786, IMG submission 186053) | Metatranscriptome of enriched soil aggregate microbial communities from Iowa State University, Ames, United States - MC6-MC0937-MT... | ecosystem: Environmental > Terrestrial > Soil >...
CAGATATTAGATTAGCTATTAAAAACGAAGGCAATCGTACATTCACGATGCCTGAGTATCAGTTTTACATATTAACTCAGAACAATTTGATGTATCCCCTAACGGTTCAAGATCTAAAGGGAGCTACACTAGATCCTTTGGCTGAAAAAGAGTTTCAATTGACTGCTTCAATTCCTATTGCTGTAGAACAACAAAATTGGAAACTTGCTGTTGTTAATACAATAAACGAGGGCAAGGATAAGCAACCTGTGGCTCTTTTTAACTTAGTAAAATCGCAAGTGGATAAGGCTGATGTTAAAGGCAAATATTATACTTTCTCCAATTCCAAAGGAACGTATAATATCAAACTTAATTCGATTAATCGTTTGCCGATCGAAGACGAGGATCTGGTGATTGCAAACCTAACAATAGCTAATAAAGGCAAGTCTACATTGCCGATGCCCGCGCTAAGCGGTAAATATGTCTTTAATGCTTCTATTGAGAAAGCTGCATCCAGTAACAACAGTAACAAAGTTATATCGATAAAACCTGGTGAGTCAACAAATATTCAATTAATTAGTCGAGTTCCTTACACATTTGAAGTTTCCGACTTGAACTTGGTTATCCAGCAAAAAGAAACTTCAGGGACGAACGAGCAAATTACGGATTTAGTCAAATTCAGCACTAAGGGGAACTTTGATCCAATACAGAAGGTAGCCTCCGGTTCGGGATACTTGATTGAAGATATCGGGTATCGTGCAGAAGTAAAGGTTAAAAACCGAAATGTATATACAGGAGAATCCGCAGATATCCTGGTAGCACAACTGACGGTTCAAAATCAAGAAAAACGTCAAACTGTCGCTCACAAGCTGGCTGGTTATTTCGAAAAAGCGGATGGTACAGTATTCCCGGCAGTATTCGATAATGTGACAGAGAAACTTGATCCGGCTGGAAAAGCGATTGTATATGTGACGGCAACAATACCGAAAAATACAGATACAAGCGACATAAGTCTCGTTGTAGGTAAGGCAGTCACAGAGACGCCATCCAGTGGTTCACAGGCCGCTGAACCTTCCGAACAGCTTGTCGGATATACTAATCCGCATTCCCTGAGCCTTCCTGCTGAGAAGGCGCCGCAGACAGGCTTGCAAAAGATGGATTTCAGCCCTTATGAGTTTTCGATTACAAGAGTCGGGACTCAGACAAGATTTGATAAAAACGAAGTTAGCATGGATTTCGATTATAAACTTTCGACAGATTTGCTCACTAAAGCGAATACAAAAGATCATAAGATTATTATCGAAATTAAGGATGATACACGTAACTATGCATTCTCACGTGAATTATCCCTCCCTAGCGCAAATTCTGCAACTGGGGAAGAAAATACAACACTACGCATTGGAGAACACAAACTTGCATTGCCAGCGTGGAACAACGATCAGTTCGTATTCTTAATCGATGTGCTAAAGGATTTCCATCTCAATGTTTATTACCAAGTTAAGCCTGGGTATAAAACACTTATTGCAACTCAAAAGCTACCTTGGTATGTAGACAAAAAATTGGAATAGTTTTTAAAAAGGGCTGAGCAGGTTAACTGCTCAGCCCTTTCTACATAAAAGGTGGAATATCAATACAAATTGACAACCAACGAAGATAAATGTGGTAAAATAGAAGTAATGAGTATAATAAAGCTGGGGAAAAATGGGATGAGTGTAGAAAAACTATCGAACAATAATGTCCAGTCTATTTCCACAATTCATATCGGGGCCTCGACAGAGCGACGACATAAAGTAAGTAGACTAGCATCACTCCTGCAAAGATATATACTATTAGCAAAGTATCTTGGTTTTGTTATAACGTTCTTAATGCTTGTGGCGATTAGAGTAGTTCCAGACTATAAAGGTGTTAGCCGGTTCAACCCCATAGAATGGGTCGAAATGGCGGTGTTCACCGATTACCTATGGTTTTTGGCTATAACTATGTTCTTACATGTCTTCATGTATGTTCAAAGCAATCTTTACAACAGGGATACGCAAAGTACGATTTCTAAAGAACTATTCTATGAGGTTAAATTGATTTTTGTATCATTTATGGTCGCGCTGGGTATTACATTTCTTCTAAAAACCACATTCCTTTATTCAAGATTAACACTAGTGATGTTCGTTATTGCAATGATTGTAGAATCGTCAATATGGATATGGTTACACCGAGCCATTCTAAAATATTTATACCGGAAAGGAAAAATCAAAAAGAATGTGATCATTGTCGGTGCCGGGAAGGTTGGCTTGAAACTTTATGAAAATATAGAAAAGTTGAGCGGTGGAGAATTAAGTTTCCTAGGTTATTTAGATGATTTTAAAACAGGAGAAAAAATATTAGGAAAAACCTCAGACTTGGAAAAAATTCTTCAGCGACTTGAAATAGATAGGGTATATGTCACGATTCCGTCTGAAAAAGATATGGTCGAATCATTACTTCGCAAGGTTTATAAATACGACGTCGATATCCGAATTATTCCAGAAATGTTTGACCATCTGTCAAGTGTATTTGCAGTTAAAAATGATACCGATTATCCATGTTTGCAAATTGTAAAAACACCGTTAAGAGGCCTTAACATTGTTCTGAAGAGGTTTGCGGATATATGTGGCAGTATAAGTCTGCTTATGGTGCTGTCCCCTATTTTCTTAATTATTGCAGTACTAATAAAAATTGAATCAAAGGGGGGCGTTTTTTTTAGACAACAAAGGATAGGGAAAAATGGATTGCCGTTTATGATGTTGAAGTTTCGTTCGATGAGACATGATGCAGAACTCTTTAAAGCGACGCTACTTAATCAAAACGAGATGTCGGGACCCGTTTTTAAGCTGCGTAGCGATCCGAGAGTTACTAACATAGGGAGATTCATAAGAAAGTATTCTATAGATGAGCTGCCACAGCTCTGGAACGTACTAAAAGGCCAAATGAGTCTGATCGGGCCTAGGCCACCATTGTCAGAAGAAGTGGAAAAGTATTCAGATTACCACTGGCGGAGAATGGATGTGCTTCCCGGGATGACAGGACTGTGGCAAGTCAGCGGACGAAGCAATTTGACCTTCGAACAATGGATTGACCTTGATATTTATTATATTGAAAATTGGAGCTTTACTCTCGAAATGAAAATCTTGCTTAAAACAGTACCAGTTGTAATTAAAGGCGTCGGTGCATATTGATGAGGAGAGTAATAAGGTGAATAGGAAAAAAACAGTTGGTGCAAAGGAATGGTTTGCTTGGGTTTGGATAGGTGCCTTTTTGTTGCTAGCGATTAGCACCAATGGTATCTTTCAGGGGCTTAGTCTACATTCAAGTGTTGCTACACTGAATTATGAAAGACCTATTTTATATTGTTTATTGATCTGTATACTTTGTATTGTATGGATCGGCATAAACATTTTTCATAAGAGCTTTGAGCTTGAGAGACGAATGTTTTATGCATTTGCATCCATTGCGTTGTGTTTGGTTTATATTATTAGCTCAGCCAATTCCCAGAGTGTATTTTTGGCCACATACGGAATATGGACGAGCTTGATGATAACACTATTTTTTATTGCGGGGACATTACTAATCCAATATGACCGATGGGTTCTCTGGTTTCCTAAAGTATATTTGATCTTTGGTTATATTATTGTATTTTATGGGTTTCTCAACCTCCTGGGCAATACTTTCCTACTCGACTCTCTGGCTTTTTACGAAGGTATCCGCATTACGTCAATCTTTCAATATGCAAATGCGTATGCAATACTCTTACTCACTCTATGGATAGTCGCCATAATAGAAATCGATCGTACGAAGAAGAAGTGGGTACGACTATGTCATAGCTTTATGATGGTGCCTGTATGTGTATCATTCTTACTGACGCTATCACGTGGCGCAATTGTTATTCTTCCGATTATTGCAATTGTGGTTTTAATGATGTTTAAGCTTAAGCAGCAATTAATGGCAATCATTTACTCAGTGATAGCTTTTACTTTGTCTTTGTTGCTTTATAGTCCTTTAGAACAGGCTGGGACAAAAGTATATGAAAATATACAACAAGCAATTACAAGCCAGACGTCAGTCGAGATTCACTCTATCTTTTCATCTCCATCAGTCGGTTCATGGGGTCTCTTGTTCGCAGTGTCGATGGCAATGGCAGTTTGTTCGTACTTTGTTATGAGGTATTTAGAGCCAACTCTCAAGACATGGACGGAGACAATCAAAACAGTCTGGGCTGACATGTTTGTTCCGTTATTCATCTTATTGTTATTCCTTGCAGGTGGGGTAATCGTTTCAAATCAATCCCTTATTCAACTACTGCCAAATGTTATTGCGAATAGGCTATCGAATATTAGCTTGGAAACCCACTCTGTATTTGAGCGATTAACTATGTATAAAGATGCAATATCTATATTTAAGAATAGACCATTAATCGGAAATGGCGGAGGAGCGTGGGAAGCATTTTATGAGCAGCACCAGTCTTACTCTTACTTAAGTTCCCAAACTCATGGATATCTAACTCAACTCCTTATAGATGTAGGGATTTTGGGCACTTTGGTTTTTATGGGTTTAATTATTGTCGTTATTTTCAATTTTGTTAAAGACTACAAAAGGCTTAACGAAGAGGCGCGTGGCCGATACATATTTTATCTAGTCGTTCCAATTACGATACTCCTTCATTCATTAATAGATTTTGGAATGAGCTATCTCTTTTATTCTTTGATAGTATTTCTTTGTTTAGGGGTCCTCGCAGGAACGCAACGTAAGAAAACAAAATGGGAATTGAAAACCAAAGCACGAAAGAGAGTTCAGTGGAGTGTAACCGTTGTTACCAGTGTGCTTGTCCTATGTATTCTTATCCAATCGAGTAGACAAATTAGTGCAATAAATAAGTTTAAAGAAGCACAGAACGACATTGTGAATAATGTAATCTTTGAACGAATTGATTCTAAACTCGATCAGAGCCTGTCTCTATCTTCTAGGCACCCTGTAATATTGCTTCAGTCAGGGATCATAAACTTTCAAGTTTTTAAACAAACACAGGAAAAGAAGTACTTGGATAAAGCCATAAAATATATTGAGAGACTTAATAAATATGAGCCTAGATATCGTGAAGCAGCGGAATGGATCCACGCTATTGCCCTTGCACAAGGTGATCCCGAAAGAGCTGTCAGTATTGCATTAAATGCAGTACAGCAATATCCATTTGATTCTTCCTTGTACGATCTTGCGGCTACTGATTTAGTGAATAGATGGGACAGCATAGAAAAATCCGATACGGTAAGCAGAGAGCGTGTTAGAAATCAAATTGAGGACCTATATGAGACAATGAAACAACATCAAGAGATGAATGATGCATTGCCGGATACGATTAACCTGATGAGAACATTTGCTGTTAGCGAAATTGTGAAGGCTGCAAAACAGAAAACTCAGTAATTGTCTACGTTCAACTAATTAAGCAAGCTATTCGGCGGTTATGGTACAATAGAATGAATTGTTTTTATTGGCGGTGAGGACTTTTTGCGGGCATTGATCTACAAATCTATATATAAAATTGCGTTACCTTTTAAGAGGTTATTGGTTCGAATTATTCCACAGGCTGTTCGAAAAAGAATAAAAAAAGCAATAATAGAGAAAGGGTACCAGAATGAATTAGAAAGCTTTTCAGCAGCACCCAATGTCCAGTCGCTTGGGCATTTTAACGGTATTAATCTTATTGGCTATTCTCGAGCGGAAATGGGAATAGGGGAATCCTGCCGAATTGCCGCGAAAAGCATAGAATCGACAAGTATAGAGTTTGCAATTCTAAATTATGTTGGAACGAATTCTGCTAAAATGTCCGACACTTCTTGGAAACATAAAGAGATAAGAGAACCGGAATACAATATCAATATTTTTCATCTAAATGCAGAGCAAATGTTTGAAGCATATACCCACTTTGGGGCAAGGTTGTTTGAAAATAGATACAATATTGGTTTCTGGCATTGGGAACTGGAGGATTTTCCAGAGGATTGGATAGATGGATTTAGTTACGTTAATGAAGTATGGGTTCCATCGTCATTCGTAGCTAATGCTGTGGCTATGAAAAGTTCAAAACCTGTAGTGAGGATTCCTCATGCTATTGAAGTTAAGATTGAAAATAGCCGGGATCGAGCTTATTACGATTTGCCCAATGACGTTTTTCTTTTCTTGACTATGTATGATATGAATAGCTTTCAGGAACGAAAAAATCCTATGGGAGCGATTCAGTCCTTCAAACAATCATTTGCCCCAGACGATATGTCGGTTGGGTTAGTGGTTAAAATTAACAATGCATCTGCAAATCGTCATGATTTCAAAATCATCGAACAATCCGTTAAAGGCTATAGTAATATTTATGTTATTAACAAAACACTTAGCCGAAATGATACAAATGCATTACTTGCAATAACGGATAGTTTTATTTCCTTGCATAGAAGTGAAGGTTTCGGTCTAGGGCTAGCTGAAGCTATGTATTTAGGGAAGCCCGCTATAGGAACGAACTGGTCTTCTACAACCGATTTTATGAACACACAAAATTCATGTCCAGTAAATTATCAGCTAGTCTCCCTCGGCACTAATTATGGTCCTTATCAAGCTTATCAACGTTGGGCTGAGCCCGAAATTAATCATGCTGCTGAATATATGAGACGTTTGGTGGCGGACCCTTGCTATTATAAGCGAATTGCTGCAGAAGGCGAGAGATACATTAAGAGCGAGTTATCACCACGTGCTGTTGGAAAGCTGATTGAAAAGAGAATAAGCTACATTCAACGGCATTTTGGAGGTTAGATGATGATTACAAGTCTGATTATGGCAGGTGGAAAGGGCGAGAGATTCTGGCCGAAGAGCAGGACAAATCTGCCGAAGCAATTTCTAAATATATCAGGAAATAAATCTATGATTCAACAAGCAGTTCAACGACTAGAGAAGCTTATGAACATCCAACGCATCTTTGTCGTGACTAACGAGTTATATGCAGAGTTGATCAGAGCGCAGATTCCCCACTTGCCTGCTGAAAATATCATAATAGAACCTGTCGGACGAAACACAGCCCCTTGCATAGCTCTTTCAACACTTTATATCGAGGAGCGTTATCCCGATAGTACGATTATTGTTTTGCCTTCTGACCATATTATCAAAAATGAAGATGAATTTGTCGATATTCTCAGAACAGCTACAGAGGTTTCACAACAGGGAGAGAACATTGTCACCTTAGGAATTACTCCGACTTACCCGGAGACCGGGTATGGTTATATTGAGAGCTCAAATGAAAAGACGGTAGTTAATAGTCTAGAGGTTCATAAGGTAAATCGTTTTGTGGAAAAACCAGATAGTGATACTGCCAAAGATTACTTATTAGCGGGAAACTATTTCTGGAACAGTGGAATGTTCATCTGGAAGTCCTCTACGATTCTGAAAAACTTCGAGCGATATATGCCAGAATTATATGAGATAACACTCAATATTAAGATGAATATATCCGAAGGAGCGCCGCCAGAGTATCTCAATAGAGAATTTATGCAGATGCCGGATGTCTCAATTGACTACGGAATTATGGAGAGAGCGGAACGTATTTATGTTATCCCATGCAAATTTGGTTGGGATGATGTTGGGAGTTGGAACGCTCTTGATCGAATAAATGATCGAGATGATAATGGCAACGTAATAAGAGGAAACATTCTAAATATCGATACAAAAAGATGCATTATCGAAAGTAATAATGGCAAACTAGTAGCGACGTTAGGAATCGAAGATTTAATTGTTGTTGATACAGAGGATGTTACATTAATTTGTTCAAAGGAAAAGGCTCAAGAGATGAAGCTACTCATAAAAGAGCTTCGAGTTCAGAAAATGGAGCAGTACCTATAAGATTAGCGGGAGGAAATGAAAGTAGATGGCGAAGAGAGCATTAATTACAGGTATAACGGGTCAAGATGGATCCTATTTAGCGGAATTATTGTTGGAGAAAGGATATAAAGTCTACGGGCTAAGAAGAAGAACCAGTTCTCCTATCATGGATAATATTGAGCATATAAAAGATGAGATCGAATTTATAGATGGGGATTTGCTTGACTTAAGTTCACTCATCCAAGCGCATAAAGAATCAAACCCTGATGAAGTCTATAACCTTGCTGCTCAATCATTTGTAGGCACTTCATGGTCCCAGCCGATATTAACGGGCCAGGTGACGGCTCTGGGTGCAATGAATATGCTTGAGGCGTTTAGAATGACTGTTCCTGAAGCAAGATTCTATCAAGCCAGCAGCAGCGAGATGTTCGGGAAAGTCGTTGAAGTGCCGCAGAAGGAATCTACCCCGTTCTATCCAAGAAGTCCGTATGGTGTGGCCAAACTATATGGGCATTGGGCTACGGTAAACCATCGAGAAAGTTATGATCTATTCGCCTGCTCTGGTATATTGTTCAATCACGAATCGCCCCGCCGTGGGATAGAGTTTGTTACACGAAAAATTACAGATGCTGTAGCTCGTATCAAGTTGGGGGCACAGAAAGAGCTCTGTTTGGGTAACCTAGATGCTAAACGCGATTGGGGCTATGCCAAAGATTACGTAGAATGTATGTGGTTAATGATGCAACAAGTTAACTGCGACGATTTCGTTGTGGCAACTGGAGAAACCTATTCCGTAAGAGATTTCTGTCAAATTGCATTTGATTATGTGGGCCTGAACTACGAAGAGCATGTTGTTGTCGATCCTAAGTTTTTCCGCGCTGCTGAGGTAGACTTGTTAATTGGTGATCCTCAGAAAGCAATCCAGCAATTGAAGTGGAATCCTAGAAAGACATCATTCGAGCAACTCGTCAAGATTATGGTAGATAGCGACGTGGCACGTGTGGAAAAAGAACTGCGATAAGGTGTGATCTTATTGAAAGCACTTATTACCGGCGCTAGCGGGTTTGTTGGGAAAGTCATGACGAATACGCTTCTAAATAGCAATGTTGAAGTCATGGGGATATCCCGTACAGACAGTTCGCTAAACGGACAATTAACCGAAAAGTATAAATGCGATATTCAAGATAAAACTAGGCTAAGAGAACTCTTAAAGCTTTACAAACCAAATTATATTATTCATTTAGCAGGACCAGCTTTCATTCCGAGTTCCATCAATAAGCCGGAAATGACCTATGATATTATTTTTCGTGGAACACTCAATCTATTAGAGAACGTGCGAGAATTAAAGCTTGATTCGAGAATTCTCTATATTAGTTCGGCTGATGTTTATGGGGCGAGCTCGAAAAGCTTCTTATCCGAAATGGATATTATTGATCCTAATAATCCCTATGCTTCGGCAAAAGCATGTGCGGAACTATTATGCAAGCAGTTTTACCATTCATATGGAACTGATGTTTTAATTGCTCGCCCATTTAATCATACCGGTCCAGGTCAGTCTCCAGATTTTGTCTGTTCAAGCTTTGCTTGTCAAATTGCAAAAATGCAATTTAGTAATAAACGAAGTTTGGTTACCGGGAATATTGATGTTGAGAGAGATTTTCTTGATGTTCGTGATGTTGCTCAGGCTTACTTGGGACTATTAAAGCATGGAATTACGGGAGAAATATACAATGTTTGTTCGAGTAGGGCAATCTCTATAAGAAGAATAATAGAAATGTTGTTTGAAGAGGCCGATATAAGGGAATATGATTTGAAGCTTGATAAAGATCTAGTAAGGAAGAAGGACATTCCATTAAGAGTCGGTGACAACTCCAAGTTGGTAAGGTCAATTAATTGGATCCCTCAGTTCTCTATAAATGAAACTGTAAAGGATCTCTTAAGTTACTGGAAGGAGAATGCTCATGTTGGAAAATAAGCGTGTTGTTGTTACCGGTGGCGCCGGTTTCTTAGGACATCATGTGGTAGAAAAGCTTCATTCGCAGGGCTGTTCTCAAGTCCTCATTCCTCGTAGCAAACAATACGATCTGATCACGGAACAAGGGATCGATCGTATGTTTCAGGATATGAAACCGGATATCATTATTCACCTGGCTGCGGTAGTCGGAGGTATTGGTGCGAATAGAGCCAACCCTGGAAAGTACTTTTACGATAACTTGATGATGGGTGCACAACTCATTGAGAAATCAAGGGTTTATGGAATAGAAAAGTTCGTTGCGATTGGTACGATATGTGCATATCCTAAATTTACACCCGTTCCGTTCAAGGAAGAGGATATTTGGGGAGGATATCCGGAAGAAACGAATGCTCCATATGGCTTAGCAAAGAAAATGATGCTGGTACAGTCACAGGCCTACCGTCAACAGTACAACTTTAATTCAACTTACTTACTCCCTGTGAACCTATACGGACCGCGAGATAACTTTGATCCTGAGACATCCCATGTCATACCTGCCTTAATCAAAAAGTGTGTTGATGCAAAGAAGAGCAAACAATCATTTATTGAAGTGTGGGGCACGGGGAAGGCTACAAGAGAATTTTTATATGTTGCAGACGCAGCAGAGGGAATTGTCTTGGCAACGGAGCGTTATAATGAAAGCGAACCGGTAAACCTGGGTGCAGGATTAGAAATATCGATTAAGGATCTCGTTGAAAAAATCGCAGAACTTACGGGCTTCGATGGTGATATAATTTGGAATAAGGATAAACCGGATGGACAACCTAGAAGATCCCTCGACACCTCAAAAGCTGCTGATTTGTTCGGGTTTAGAGCTAAGACTGACTTTAGAACAGGTTTAACAAACACAATTAATTGGTACTTGTCCAATAGCTAGGTGGGGATTATGGATATCTGGAAATACCGCTCCTATATCTGGACTAACGCATTGTCTGAGTTGAAAAATCGATATGCAGGCTCCTCTTTGGGAGCCTATTGGAATATATTGCAGCCTTTATTTCAAATCCTTTTATTCACATTTGTTTTCTCACAAGTTATGGTTGCTAAAATTCCAGGGATGGATTCATCAACAGTGGCTTTTGCTGTATATCTCTCTTCAGGATTTATTCCCTGGATTTCTTTTGCGGAACTTCTTACTCGGGGAAGTAATGCATTTATAGAAAATGCAACCTACTTAAAAAAACTGGCTATTCCGGAGTATGTGTTTATTCTTCAAATCGCTGTGACTACTACGATTAATCTCTGTATTTCTATGTCATTATTATGTGTTTTGGTAATTCTATTAGGATTTAGCGTTGCTGCTTCATGGTTGCTACTGCCGATTGTATTAATACTGTTTTTGATATTTGGATTAGGGCTAGTTTTTGTGTTTGCAAGCATCAATGTTTTTTTTCGGGATGTCTCTCAATTGCTGCAAAGTATAGTGCAAATATGGATGTGGCTTACCCCAATTGTTTATATTGAAGAATTTTTACCTAATCACTTTGCCCAGATAATTAAATTTAATCCGCTTTACTACTTTGTAAATTCATTCCATCAAATTATTGTTTATTCCTCTAATCCAGAAACGATGGATTGGATTGTCATGACTAGTATATCTCTGTTGTCTCTTGTTATTGGCTATGTAATATATAGAAACTTAAGACCGGAAATAAGGGATGTTATCTAATGGATAAATACGCCGTACAACTTCAGGGATTGTCCAAGAAGTACAAAAGATATACTAAACCCTATCACCGTTTAATTGAGTGGGTAACATTAAGCAGAATGAAGAATCATGAAGAGTTCTGGGCATTAAGGGATGTAAGTTTCTCAGTCAATTATGGAGAGTGTTTGGGTATTATAGGGCACAATGGAGCGGGGAAGAGTACTTTACTTAAGTTGCTTTCCAGGTCATTATGGCCTACAACAGGAAGTATTAAGACGAATGGGAATGTTGTTTCTCTATTAGAGCTAGGAACGGGCTTTCACCCGGAACTCACGGGTATACAAAACATCTTCACAAGTGGCAAGTTGCTTGGTTATTCAGATGAATATATTAATGGAAAACTGAATGGAATAATTGAATTCTCAGGCTTAAGCGAACAATTTCTGAACCAACCTGTAAAATCCTATTCATCTGGTATGTATGTACGGTTGGCTTTTTCGCTTTTTGCAAATTTAGAGCCGGATGTCTATATCGTCGATGAGGCATTATCGGTTGGGGATATTTTTTTTCAACAAAAGTGTTTTGATTTTCTGCAAAAGTTGAAAGCAAAAGGAACTGCAATTATCCTGGTTACCCATGATATGCAAACCGTTAAAAAATACTGTGATAGAGTGATGATTTTGGAAGAGGGACGTATTATTCACGAAGGCAACCCATTAGAGATGGTTAATCTATTCTATACGTTAGATAGAAGAAAACCTATTGCTCAGAACGGGAATCATAACGCTAATTATTTATTGGAAAACGAGGCCGTAGAGCAAAGTGAGATTCCTCCTGAGGCTTTGCGAAATATCGATAGTGCTTCAATGAATAGAAAGGGAACCGGGAGCGTTCGAATCATTGGTGCAATTCTCTGTGATGAAAATGGCAACGAAATCAGAACGGCCCAAACAGGGGATAGGATTAAACTTAAAATATTTGCGAATGTGATACTGGACGTTCCCGATCTCACATTTTCTTATCAGTTTTCAGACAGACATAATACGGTCGTTTTCGGGCAAAGTTGCTATATGTTGGACAAAAGAAAGTTCCAGGGAAGAAAGGAAGAAGTCATTAAGATTGAGTTTGATATCGAAATGAATCTATTTCAAGGATTGTATACCGTAATGGTTGCTTCTACTGATTGCCAAACCGAATCTACAAACCAAGTATATGATTTGTTAGAGGGATGCTTGACATTGGAAATCACAAAACCAGATTGGCGGACATTTCACGGCGTTGCGTTTATGAATTCTTCGTATGGAATAGAAAAGATAAATATAAAGAGGTGACAAGAATGAACAACAGCAAAATAGTTGAAATAAAAGAATGTTGGTGCGGGTCTAGCGACTTGGAAACTTTTAATGAGCAATACAAAAAATGTAGGAATTGCGCTACGCTGATTAACACTCCACGCCAAATTTCTTCGTTTTATGAAGTGAAAAACGAAAATGATGATGAATCTTTCTACGGGAAAAATTATTGGATGGGCCATCAAACTCAAGACTTAGGACATCCAAGCATATTCCAACGTTCTCGAAAGGATCTTACTGAGCGCTGCCTATATTGGCTTCAAACGGTTCTCAGATATAAACTTCCTGATGGGGATACACTTGAAATAGGAAGTGGGCCGGGAGCTTTCGTACAAATGCTCAAGCAGGTGGGTTTTAAATCCAGAGGACTTGAGCTTAGCCCCTGGGTAGCTCAGTATGGAAGTCAAACGCATGGTGTCGAAATAATCAATTCCAAAATTGAAGATGTTTCGGGTAACATAAAGCCAAATGAAATGGTAGTCATGATGGATGTATTGGAGCATTTTACAGATCCTCTTGGGACTATGTCTCATATTAAGAAAGTACTGGCGTGTGGTGGAATGCTGGTAATTCAAACTCCATGCTATAACCACCTTGATTATCAGCAAATGTTAGAAACTGGAGACCCCTTTCTTATTCAGCTAAAAGATCAGGAACATTTATTCTTGTTTAGTAAGGAAGCAGTTACTATGCTCTTGAAAGACCTAGGGCTAGAAAATATACAATTTATTGATCCACTATTTCCGTATGATATGTTCCTTGTTGCAAGTGCGGAATCATTACCAGTTCAATCTGAAGAGCAGGTAGTTGAATTTCTGTCTTCTACTCCTGAGAAGCGACTGATATTAGCTATGATTGATCTCTATAATGAAAACAATAGGCTTTATAGAGAGGCGGAAATGCGTTTAAGAAATAATGAGAAGTTGGAGCAGGCATTATTAATTAGCGAGCAAGATCGTAATGAACGATTGAGAAGAATTATAGAATTGGAGAAATTACTGAAAGCTTCCGAAGATGATCGAAATCAAAGACTATTCTCCATACAGAAGATGGAGAAAATTCTTGAAGAGTCGGAGCAAGATCGTGAGAACCGATTGCTTTCCATACAAAAACTAGAGGAGCTTCTTCGGGAATCGGAGCGTGATCGTCAAGCACGCTTGGAGAGCATTCACATTTTGGAAGGATTGCTAAAGGACAAAGCGGGCGGTGGGCAGGAATGAAGGTTGCCATTGACGTAACTCCAATAAGAACAACAGGAGAAATGGGCGGGGCTTTTCAACTAGTTGTTGAATTAATTAAAGGATTGGGAAAGAGATATAAGGAAGATCAGTTTATATTATTAACAGCAAAATGGAACCATGATTATTTTAAATCATTTGAATCACTAGGCATTAGAAGAAGTTGCATAGTAACTGAAGCTGTTCCCTCACCATATAAGGTTCTTGGAAACAAAATTATCCGTAAGCTATCCAGATTACTAAAAATAAATATAAAGTTTTTGAGACGCCGACGTCTCCCACTTCTAAAGTCACAGGGGGTAGACGTTTTATTTTGCCCGATGAGCGCTGTCAATTACAAGGAGCCAGGGATTCCCACAGTCAGTCTTATATATGACCTGCAGCATGAATATTACCCTCAGTTTTTTACAGAAGATGAATTGGCACATCGTAAGAAATTCTATCAGGGTATATGTGAAATGGCAGATTATATAACCTGTATATCGGAATTTACTCGTCAGACATACATTGAAAAATTAAAATATCCCAAAGAAAGAGCGGAAGTTATTTATATCAGTATTCAGGATCGACTTAAACCGGATGAACAATTAACTAGTACTATTCTAAATAAGTTCGGTATTGGCAATAGCAAGTATGCTTATTTTCCGGCTAACTTCTGGCATCATAAGAATCATCGAATGCTGTTGGTGGCATATTCAATTTTCATCAGCAAGTATCCGGATACTCAACTTCAGCTTGTGCTTACGGGAAGTCTGTTGGGAGAAGAGCCAAGTTTTAACGAGCTTATTAAACAGATGAACCTGGAACAGAGAGTTTTGCATTTAGGTTATGTATCAGAGGAGGAAGTTTCAGGATTAATGGCAGGCGCGCAATTCCTTATATTCCCCAGTTTGTTCGAAGGATTTGGAATACCGGTAGCGGAGGCCATGGGAGTTGGTACACCTGTTCTGTGCAGTAATAATACGAGTCTCCCTGAAGTTGGAGGGGAAGCTGCACAGTACTTCGATCCAAGAAGACCCGAAGAAATGGCAACTCTTATGTATCGAATGACAACGGATGTTCATCTGAGAGAATCATCGACTAGACTAGGTTATGAGCAGATAAAGAAGTTTAATAATGAAAAAATGATTGAACAGTACTATCGTTTGTTAAAAAAAGCAGCGAAAAGTAAATCGAATAAAGGAACGTTTATTCATGGTATTTATGAGGATAATTGGGCTAAACGTGATGTAGGTATTTTTGTCGAGTCGACTAAAATGCAGTTGAATATTATTATGGAAATTGTACTACCCGAATTTGTGCCGTATAGAACCAATAAAGTTGAGTTGGTATTAGATGACAAAGTGAAATTATATAGCGTTCGAGCTGGTGAATCCTTAGTTATAAATGAAACGTTGCCTCAGAGCTGTACCGAAGTATCAGTGAAATTTAGCGACGATTTCCGGCCAGCGGAGATAGGAATGAACGACGAAAGGGAACTGGCAGCCTTAATTAATAGAGTTTATTTATCTGAACTAGAGACAGATAAAGTTGTTCAGATGCTTCATGGATCAAAAAAAATTGAGGAAGAGCTGACTCACTGATGACTGTGAAAATTACTATAGTAACACCATCCTATAATCAAGGGGTCTTCCTTCAGCGTACTTTGGATAGCGTTCTTAATCAAAATATTGATCACTTAGAGTATCTAGTATTTGACGGTGGAAGTACCGATGAATCTGTGAGTATTCTTGAACGTTATCGGGACAGAGTGTCATTTGTGTCTGAGAAGGATGGCGGACAATCTGATGCGGTCAACAAGGGGATGCTAGCTGCAAGGGGCGAAATAATCGGTTGGCTGAATTCTGATGATGTTTATTATCCTGGAGCTATAAACAGTGTGCTGGAAATATTCGACCAGCACCCCGAGGTGGAAGTTGTTTACGGAAATGCAGATCATATAGATGTTAGTGATGGATACATGGAGGATTATTACACAGAACAATGGGATTATGACAGATTAAAAGAGATTTGTTTTATTTGTCAACCTGCCGTTTTTTTTCGAAAATCAGTAGTAGAGCGATACGGGTCTTTAAATAAAGGTTTGCGATACTGCATGGATTATGAATACTGGCTTAGAATAGGGGCCGAGAAACCGTTTTTTTATCTTAATCGTAAATTAGCAGGTTCTAGATTGTATATGGATAATAAAACCCTTGGAAGTAGAAGGCAGGTTCATATTGAAATTATTGAGATGTTGAAAACAAAGTTTGGTAAAGCACCTGAGCGGTGGATATATAACCTTGCCCATGTCATTGTTGAGGAAGAAGGCTATACTCGGAAAGATCATTCACACGATTCTGAATTTGTAAAAAAGCTTAGTAAGGTCTCCCTGAAATTATTTCTAAAGTACAATAAGTCTATTACAGTAAAACAGCTTAAAACAATTCTAACCTGGTATAGACAAGCGCTAAAAGCTAGCTCTAAGAAAGGAGGCTAATGCGATGAAAATTGGATTCGATGTAAGCCAGACCGCAGAAGATATGGCCGGCTGCGGTTTTTTCTCAAAGCAGTTGATCTCGCATTTGATCGATATCGACCAAGAAAACCAATACCTTCTTTATCCAATCTTTTTTGGATATAGGCATCCCGACTTTAAGAAAGCGTATAGCAGCGATCGTAAAAATGTCAAAAACTTTTTCTCAGATATGAGTTGGCAGAAAGCCAATCGAATATGGAATGAGTCATCTGATATTGATGAATTATTGGGAAGTCCAGACATTATTCACTCTAACAATTTTAGCTTTCCAATAGGAGTTTCAGCCAAGAAGGTTTTAACCATTTATGACATGGGCTACCTCGATTGCCCAGAATATACTACTGAGGAAAATCGCTTGGTCTGTTTTCAAGGAGCATTCGAAGCTAGTTTATATGCTGATCACATCGTAACGATTTCGGATTTTTCTAAGAAGTCATTCATGAAATATTTTCCCTACTATCCTGCTGAAAGAGTGTCTGTCGTATATCTTGGAAATCGCCCGACGCTAAAAAAGGTAAATGACCAGTTGCAATGGAAAAGTATTCAGAAAAAGTTTGGATTAAAGGATTCATTCTGGCTCGGAGTTGGAACCGTCGAGCCTCGTAAAAACTATCGACTTCTTTTAGATAGTTATGCGGAACTTGTCAATCAGGATAAGGAGACAAAGCCTTTATATATCGCCGGTGGGAGAGGCTGGATGGAAGAGAGCATTCAAGAAAGGATTAAAGAGCTCGGAATATTTAATAAAGTTAAATTTCTAGGTTATGTAACCGATGATGAACTATCATACTTATATTCCAATTGCTTTGCATTCGTCTATCCCTCGCACTATGAAGGATTTGGCTTACCTGTACTGGAGGCAATGAACTGTGGAGCCCCTGTAATTACTAGCAATACATCAAGTTTACCGGAAGTTGCCGGAGAAGCTGCTTTATACATTGACCCTAATCACGTTAAACAATTAGTCAGTGCTATGAGTGAGCTTAGTAACAATACGGATTTAAGAAATGAACTCGTCGATAAGTCAGTCAATCAGGCTCAGAACTTTTCGTGGCTTTCGACCGCAGAACAAATGCTGGATATTTATGAAAAGGTTATGGTGATGGATTCATGGAGCAGAAAGAACAGCTAACCACAAGAATACCATCAGTCTCTGTTGTTGTTCCGAATCTGAATCAAGGGCGGTTTCTAGAGGAGGCTATTTTAAGTATTATTAACCAGCCTGGCCTGGATATTAGAATTGCGATTATGGATGCAGGATCTACTGATGAATCCATTTCTGTAATTAAGAAATATGAGTCTTATGTTAGTCATTGGCAATCTAAGGCGGATGGGGGGCAGGCAGCGGCAATTAACGAGGGGATTTCTCTTCTGCCTCCATCCGATTACGTCTGCTGGCTCAATGCTGACGACATATTTGTAAATGAAGGATTAACAAGAATGGCAGCTTTCATGGAACAAAATCAGGGGAGTATTGCTGTATACGCTAAGGCTTATATTACCGATGTGAAGAACCGAGTCATCTCTCCATATCCAACACAACCCTTTTCAATAAAAGTGCTTGCCAAGCAATGCTTTATATGTCAGCCTGCTACCCTAATAAGAAGGGAAGCTTGGGAAGAGGTTAGAGGGCTTAACGATACCCTTCAGATGTGCCTTGATTATGATCTCTGGTGGCGACTAATTGG
>Ga0256786_1000564_pt1 | contig 18167 bp, 13 predicted proteins | sample MC6MC0937MT_FD_186053 | JGI IMG/M metagenome (GOLD analysis project Ga0256786, IMG submission 186053) | Metatranscriptome of enriched soil aggregate microbial communities from Iowa State University, Ames, United States - MC6-MC0937-MT... | ecosystem: Environmental > Terrestrial > Soil >...
AAAAATACCGCAAGGAAAGCAGTTCAGAAGAGTGCGTCAAGTTTCGCATGAGATCAACTATAATTCCGATAATTTAAAAGCATCTCATCCAAATGCGTTGAATGACGATATATGGTCATTTCCTGTTTGGTGGGATATCAAGGAGTAATTTTCTCCAGTGAAGATGAATTAAAGGCTCGGTTCTATTTTTTTAGAACCGAGCCTTTTTTCATACCTTCGAGTATGAAGACTATTTTTTTTGTATTGTTGAAAAGTCTGTTTGCAACAGCCTTGTTTGCCCAATCCCCCAAGATTGTTCAAAAGCCCATTACGTGGAATCAAGAGCGTATACAGCTGTCTTTGGATTATCTGAAAAATAGACATGGATTAAGTCAAACTACACCCGCGATACAGCCCAAGATGGTTGTTGTGCATTGGACCGCTAACAACAGTGTAAAAGCAACATTCAACACCTTTAATCCTGAGAAACTGCCGGCTAGACCTGAACTGACAAAGGCGAGTCCCTTGAATGTATCTTCTCAATTTGTAATCGACCGTGATGGAACAATCTATCAATTTCTGCCAGATACTATCTTTGCTAGGCATACCATTGGTCTCAATTATTGTGCAATCGGTATCGAAAATATAGGTAGCCGCCAGAATCCTTTGACTGACGCACAGTTGAAAGCAAATGAAGAACTTATCCGCTACCTTAGTAAAAAATATGCTATTGAATATGTGATCGGGCACCATGAATATCAACGTTTCAAAAAAACTTCCTGGTGGAAGGAAACTGATCCTAAATATATCACTGGTAAAGATGATCCAGGGGATAAATTTATGCATGTGCTGAGAGGGCGTTTAGTTGATCTGAAGCTAAATAAAATGCCTTAGGTTATTTTTTTACGTTATTAAGCCGAATAAATCCTGTTTATTCGGCTTTTTTCGTTATTGTGCGTTTTAAAACTATTTTTTGTTTTAATATATGCGTTTTTATGCTATATTTGATTAAAGAAATATATAAACCAATATTTTGCCTGATATTCATTTTGTAAATAATTGAGGATTTGAGAAATTTCGCCTTCATAGCTACTTGCTATGTAGGGAAGTTTTAAAGTTATAAAACCTAATTAACGAATTAAATTGTTTAAGTATGAAAAGAAGTCTGCTCTTGCTAATGAGCTTACTATGTATGTACTGTACTGCTTTTTCCCAAAAAGTCATTACAGGTAAAGTAACTGATACAAAAGGTGAAGCGTTAAAAGGCGTTACTGTTCTAGAAAAAGGAAAGAACACGCAAACTGCAACCAGTTCTATCGGTGCTTACAAAATTACGGTAAGTGACGGTGCGACATTGATTTTTCGATCTGTAGGCTATACGTCTGCTGAAGAAAATATCCAGGGTCGATCAGTAATTAATGTTGTTCTCTCTGATAACAGCGCGGCAATAGACGAGGTCATCGTGACTGCCTATGGTATCAAGAGGGATAGAAAGTCCTTAGGGTATTCAACGCCAATCGTTTCTGGTGACGATGTGTCGGATACACAGCGGGGATCCTTTTTTCAAGGCCTCCAAGGTCGTGTTCCAGGTTTATCTATTAATAGTACAAGTGGTTTGCCCGGTGCTTCCGCGCAAATTGTACTTAGAGGATTTGCATCTATATCAGGGGATAATAATGCGCTCATTGTTGTAGATGGGATACCGATAAATAATTCTACTATAAATGAGAATGATCTTGCAAGTAATGGAGCTAACCAGAGTTTGGATTATTCCAATAGAGCTATGGATATCAATCCAGATGATATCGAGACCTATACAGTTTTGAAGGGGCCTGAAGCTACAGCTCAGTTTGGTAGTCAAGGTGCTGGTGGCGCAATTTTAATTACCACAAAAAAAGGAAAAGCAGGCAAGTTCACTACGAATTATACCTTCTCGGGGCGTGTTGAAAGCGTTAATAAATTTCCTGAAAGGCAGTATGTGTATGCGCAAGGGTTGAATGGTTCCTATGATGGAACAGCGTTGACTGCACTTGGTCCGCGCTATCCTGAAGGTGTTCATATTTATGAAGATAATGTAAAAAATTTCTTTACCACTGGTTATAATCAAAAACATAGTTTGGCTTTTGAGGGTGGAACTGAAAAAGTAACTTATCGCTGGTCAAATGAATATAATAACAATACTGGTGTAGTACCCAATACCTTGTATAGACGTTTTTCAACGCGGTTAAATAGTACGGCTAAGTTTGGAGATAAATTAGAATTCAATACCTCATTGAATTATGTTTATTCAAAAAATGATAAGGTTAGAAGGGGGGCTTCTGGCTATCTAATGACATTGATGAGCTTTAATCCGATTTTTGACGTACGCGACTGGATAGATGATAAGGGCAATCGGGTGCTTCATAATTCCGATATTTTTAATGAAAGAGATAATCCTTTTTGGGATGTTTATCGGAATACAGCGTATGACCTCGTTAATCGTGTGCTCGCGACCTCCAATATCTCCTATCGTGCAAACAGCTGGTTGAGTCTGAATGGGATTATTGGTATCGATTTTTCAAATACATTAGGACAGAGTGTGTATCATCCACAATCTTTTTCGGGTTCTGGTTCTAGTACTGCTATGAGAAATGGTTCTATCAATGAATACACTGTAAACGGACGTATTCTTTCGGGGTCGTTCATGGCAAATGTAAAAAAGAATTTATCAAAGGATTTTTCTTTTCGTGCAAATCTAGGTGCTGAATTTAAAGACTATGATTTCTTGACAAATTCACAATATGGCGAGGATTTCTATGATCCGGATTTTTATAGTATTAATAATACATTTCCAAGTTCAAGGCTCGTAAGGAGTGCTGCAGCAAATTTTCGAACAGTAGGATTTATGGCGCAGACCGGATTTGGATATTTAAACGATATGGTCTACCTGAATTTGACGGGCCGTTTGGATGCGGCCTCGCGTATGATGCCTAATAATCCATATTTTGCCTATCCTTCTGCTTCATTGGCTTTTAATTTTACTGATCTGGATTTTTTCAAGGACAAGGTTTCTTGGATGACCAATGGAAAGTATCGGATTTCAGTAGGTACTACAGGAAAAGCACCATATAAGAGTTACTATACACTCTCAAATTTTGAACCAAAGAATACGACAGGGGGTGGGTTTGCTTATGGAGTTAATGGTGGGAACCCTAATTTGAAGGCAGAAAAAACGAGGGATTTTGAAACAGGTTTAGAGCTGGCGTTGTTGGATAGGAGGTTAACCTTTGATTTTAGCTATTTTAATCGCTTAAGTACCGGCCAGATTATTATGCCTAGATTGAGTTATGGTTCTGGATTTGTACTGCGAATGATGAATGGAGGTGAGGTGAAAACTTATGGTGCGGAATTGCAGACAACGATTAATCCGATCAGAAGGGATAATCTTAATTGGGATCTAACCTTCAACTTTACACAATATAAAGGTAAGGTGCTGTCGCTTGCGGAGGATCTACCAGAGCTTTACGAATCAGATACACAAGTATTGGGTGGCGTTCGGTCTGGAGTGGTTCCTGGATATAGTATTGGTACGTTGACGGGTACCCGATTCAAAAGAAATGATCGTGGAGATGTTTTGATCAATGCGCAGACAGGATTGCCAATAGCAGGTACGGACCGTTATTATCCTATTGGAGATCGAATCCCTGATTTTACGCTTGGAATAGTCAATAAATTGACCTATAAAGATTTTTACCTTACATTTTTGTGGGACTGGCGGAAAGGTGGAGATGTACTGAATGGTTTGGATTATAGATTGTATATCAATGGGATGTCTTCTAAAACACTAAATAGGGAGGAACCAAGGGTGATTGCGGGGGTACTGGAGGATGGTTTGCAGAATACCGAAAATCCGACTATAAATAGGATTGCTGTGACTCCTTATTCTTCTTCTGGGTATTATACGGTTAATACAGAGCCTCAGATGTTTATAGAAAAGGATATCTATACATTGCGTTTACGTGATGTTACGTTGAGGTATAATTTGCCGAAACATCTGACCCGAAAAATTGGGGCGCAAGCTGGTCTGAGTGTGTTTTTTACAGCTACTGATGTTTTTTTGTTTACAAATTATACAGGATTAGATCCTGAAAGTAATATGAATACCCCTGGCTTAGGCGGTATTGGTGGTTATGGTATCGACTTTGGGAACATGGCGAAACCTAGGGGTTTTAACTTTGGTCTTACTTTAAAATTATAGGAGGAAAAAGAGATGCGGAAACGTTTCTATATAATCGTTGTTGCAGTACTCATGGTGATGAGTGGTTGCAGAAAATATCTGGATATAAATGAAAATCCGTCTAATCCACAGTTGGTGAAAGCTGAGTTGTTATTAGCGCCTATTATAGCGCAGATGGCTAGTGGATATTCGCAAGATCAGCGTCAGATGAATAAGTTTAATCAGACTATTCTTGGCGGGAGTAGTGATGTTTCTTCCAAAATTTGGGAAAAACATGGTTTTCCGGAAAGAAGCGATGTTGGGGGTGTCATGTGGCGTATGGTATATTTTGATCTGGGTTTGAATCTGGAACGCATGATAAAAGATGCGCTGGAAAATGAAAAATATGAGTATGCGGCGATTGGTTATGCGATAAAAGCTTGGGGGTACCAATCTCTAACAGATTATCATGGGCCGGTTATCCTAGATGAGGCATTTCGCTCAAACCAACTTTCGTTCAAGTACAATGACCAGCCGGAGGTTTATGCGAAAGTAAGGCAATGGTGTGATTCAGCATTGTTATACCTCGATAAAAAGAGCCCGATAGATTATAGTGCTTCATTGAATTCTATAAAAGGAGATAATTTATATCGGGGTAATATGGAGCAGTGGCGGCGTTTTGTTTATGGTTTGAAAGCGATACAATATATTCATTTGGTCAATAAGCAGGATTTTAAAAGTAAGTATGCTGATTCTGTGGTAAAATTTGTTGACCTGTCCTTTCAATCTATCTCTGATGATGCAGGGGTCAAATTTACAGGAGATAAGTCCGCGAATGCGAATGTTGTAAGTGCTTTGTTTGGGATCTATACAACTTCCTATTATAACCGTGCAGGAAAACCTATTGTCAGTTATCTTACAGGAGGGCTTCGTGGTACGCCAATTGAAAATCCAAAATCATCTACTGATCCTCGTTTGTCCCGCATGCTGATGATAAATAATGTGAGGGATAGTATTTATATCGGAGGGGAGCCAAATGTTACGAATAGTACCGTGCCAAATATTCTTGGAGAATTTGTGAACAATACCTATCAGGGGAAATTTATCTTTAGAAATACAGTCGATTTTCCCTTAATGACACATGCGCAATTGCAATTAGTGAAAGCCGAAGCGTTGTTTGTTAAAGGAGATAAATCTGGTGCATATGATGCTTATCAAAAAGGAATTGTGGCACATATGAACTTTGTGAATAAGTATATAGATAATAAAGAAGTTGCGATTTCGCTGAATGATATGAAGGCTTATCTGGAAGGAGGGGAAGTTGCAAAATCTGCTGCGGACTTGACTTTGGCTGATATTATGGGGCAGAAATATATTGTTCAATGGGGGTGGGGTGGTCTGGAGCAATGGTGTGACCTTAGGAAATATCGTTACAGTCCAGACGTATTTAGACAGTATATTCCATTAAGTGGCAGTCAGCTTACTTATAATGATTATTGTTACAGGGTGAGGCCGCGTTATAATTCAGAGTATGTCTGGAATGAAAAAGAATTGGATCGTTGGGGCGCATTGGAACCTGAATATATTACTAAACCAACCTGGTTTGTTGCTGCTGAGAATTGATGAAAATAGATTGAATATTATGAGATTTTTATATAAAACTATATTTTTTGGACTAGCGGCATTTGGAATGGTTGCTTGTAAAAAATCTATTCAAGACTTTGGTCAAGTAGAGTTCTTGGGTAGTAGTGATGTTATCGTTAAAATAAATATGGCTTCAATTTATCCTGATGATCGCTATATGTATGTTAAATTTGATGGACAACGGGTTACTTCACTAATCAGGGGTCGAGAGCCATTTCCGGGTGGTGGTTATAATACAAGAGGGGATTCTCGGCCTGATTTTTTGAAATATAAGGCTGGTAATATTAAGGTTCAGGTGGGACTTCCCTATCGTGTGGATGATGGTAGGGACTCAATAGTTCTGTATGAAACCCAGGTGAATTTCGAAGCAGGGAAAAGGTATACATTGCATGTGACCGATACAGCTAGTAATACCAAAATGATTTTGAATGAAGAAGATTTATCCCGGCCTGACTCTACACAGGCTCGTTATCGATTCACGAATCTGATGCCTAATGTTCCTGCGGTAGATTTGTATTATGGGGCGGCGGCAACTGCTACTGAGCCAACCCAAGATTCTTTGGTTGCAAAAAATATCAAATATCTCGAGAGTAGTCCTTATTTTGAATTGAATCGTATTGCGACGAGGACCTGGAAGATCCGGCCTGCTGGTGCTCCGGTTACAAATGCCTCGGTTATTGCGTTTTATTCGAATGCTGGTGCTGTTCTTGATAGAAGGTCCTATACTGTGTATGCGTTAGGGTATAATGGATTTACGACAGCAATTATGAAGCCTTATCTGTCATTTTTCTTAGTCCGATAATTATGAAAAAGAACATATTATATTGCCGAATTAAGATGAGCTTGATGTTTGTCTTGTTTTTGATCTCTTTTGTTTCCTGTAAGAAACGGGATGATTATCCTAAATTTGATGACAAAAAAGAAGAGCTTGTGCCAGAAGATGTTATCCCTCCGGATAATAAAATTGAACAAATTACACAGCGGATTATTGATCAGGCTGATGTTGTTAAGGTCTTTCAAATGGATTCTACGATTCAATTAGCGGATGGGTTAACGCGGACTCACATTCGATTTCTCAATAAGCTCAATCAACCAACGAGCATTCAAATACTTGAAATAGATCTCAGCAAAAAGATTGTGCCCTATGTGATGAGTTCGTTCGATGATCATCTGTATGTAGCACAGCCGATTTCTGATATGGCTAAATATAACGAAGTGTCGTCGGGTGGAGAGGTTCTTGCTGCAATCAATGGGGCTTCTGCTACGACCTTTTCTTATATAAAAAATGGTAGGAAAATCAATATCTCGACCACCTCAGGAAAACAAAAGACGAGACCTTTCTTTGCTGTTCAGTTCGATGGTAAACCCTATATTGGGAATTGCTTTGATACAGTTCAGTTTGAATTTGAACCTTATGATATTAATAGATTCAAAGGTTTGGTCTCAGGAACGGAGTGGTTGCAGTATAGAGGGTCTGTTATAAAATCGACATCAGCTGTAGTGCAAGCTAATACTGCTCTTGGGCTCTCGTCCAATAAATCTACCTTGTATGCTGTTGTTGTGGATGGAATAAATAGCAGTTTTTCGGTCGGTATTACTTTTAATGATTTAGCATGGGTGATGAAAGCGATTGGTGCTTATGATGCCTTTGTCGTGAATAGTGGTGGAACGAGTGTAATGACTCAGCGAAAGCTTTCGCAGGATCCAAATGGACAAACTGTATGGGATGTTGTAAATAAGCCTCCGCTAAATATGGTTAATACAATAAACGGTATTGGTTTCGTGAAAACGAAATAACGGATTTTGAAATATGTTGATATGACTAAAGTCGGAAAGGTTCCTTTCCGACTTTTTTATGGCATTAAAAATTTAATAGTGTCTAGTTTTGTGTTGCATTATTATGCTTTATTGTGAGTGTTTTTAAATTTATTTTGATTTATGGTGAGTTGTTTTAATAGATGGTATTTAAAAGTCTTTATATGTGTCTTTAGTGTATTTTTATTTGTTTTTGTAAAAGAAATGCCTATTATTAAAATGCTTGAGGCGAACTAAATACTTAGTGGGCACTTACTTTATTTTGCGTTTTTTAACACTTTTCATTTATAAAACGAAAAAAACTACTTACTTTTATTCTGATTTTCAATTATTCATGCATAAAACTGCATTTTATGCATGGTCTAATAGTCTATTTATGATGAAATATACCTTGTTAAAATTAACCGTTGCGGTGTCTATTTTCTCCTTTATCTCTTGTGGTCATCCCTTAAGGTCGGTACAGGTGAACAAAAAGAGTGATGTGGGGTCAGTAGGAGAAATGGCCAGTGCTGTTATTACTCCGGGGGCTGACCAGTTGCCGCTGTATCTGCCGCAGTTAAAAGGTAAGAAGGTTGGGATTATGGGAAATCAGACTTCAATTGTGGGGGGTGACAAAAGACATTTAGTGGATGTTTTGCTTGAAAATAAGGTCGATCTGAAATTTGCCTTTGCTCCGGAACATGGTTTTCGAGGTAACGTCGAGCGTGGCGAGAAGTTCGGTAACGATGTCGATCAGAAAACGGGCTTACCGCTATTTACTTTATATGGTGGTAATAAAAAACAAGATTCTATTGTCAATTCCATTGATGTTATGATTTTTGACCTGCAGGATGTTGGTGCGCGTTTCTATACGTATATTACTTCTTTGCACCGTGTCATGGAATTATGTGCAAAGCATAATAAAAAACTGATTGTGTTGGATCGACCTAATCCAAATGGTGATCAAGTAGATGGGCCTGTGCGCCATGATGATAAATTTAAGTCAGATGTTTCGTGGCATAAAATTGCCATGATTCATGGATTAACCATTGGTGAACTCGCACAGATGATCAATGGAGAAAAATGGCTGGAGAATGGGCGTCAGGCTGATGTGCAGGTTGTGAAAGTGCAAAATTGGGATCATAAGAAGATGTATGATCTGCCTGTTATTCCATCGCCAAGCTTACCTAATCAGCTTTCTGTGCGCTTATATCTCTCATTGTGTTTGTTTGAGGGAACAGATATTTCGGTAGGTCGCGGTACGGACTGGCCTTTTCAGGTATTGGGATATACAAATCCTGTTTATGGATCTTTTACATTTACTCCGGGTGAACGTCATGGTATGTCGAAGCATGTGGAGGGGAAAGGCGCTATGAATTATGGTGTCGACCTACGTAACCTGAATCCTGATAAACAAAAATTTACACTAAAATACTTGCTGGATTTTTATAACAAGACACCGGATAAGACTACGTTTTTTGCTAGACCAGAATTTTTTGATAAGCTAGCCGGGACAGATCAATTGCGCAAACAAATTATAGCAGGAGAGTCCGAGGGACAGATTCGGGCATCTTGGGCTGCAGACTTGAAGGTTTACAAGCAAATGCGCAAAAAGTACCTGTTGTACAGCGATTTTGAATAGCTTATTGCGAACAATACTAACGAATAAACAATACTAACTAGAATCATTTATTTTTAAAACTCTATAATCAATGAGAAAATTTGTACTATTTTCTGTTGCTCTTGGATTGAGTTTTCCTTCTGAATCCTATTCTTTCGTAAAGAAGGAAGGCGTTTTGAGCAGTGCTAACTTGAGGGGTGCTCTGCTTCGCTCTTCATCGAAGAATTCGGTTCAAAATACGGTGCAAGGTACTGTAACGGATGGAAAAGGCCCAGTCTCAGATGTAAGCATTTCTGTCGTTGGCGGAAGTGTTTCTACTAAAACCGATGCACAGGGGCATTTCAAGATTACAGCTGCTGTGGGGAGTAAATTGCGTTTTTCATCCATAGGGTATATTTCACAGGATGTCACTGTGACTTCAAATACGCTTAATGTGACGTTGCTTGATGACAATCAATCCTTGGAAGAGGTTGTTGGTTATGGTACACAAAATAAAAGTAACTTAATTACTGCCGAGATTATGTGAAGATGGCCGGACTTACCCAACCTGTTATCATTACCGTACCGCAAGGCGGTACAATTGTCATTTGACTATACCTTTCTATGAAGCTATGGGAACACATGCGGCAAGGCGTTCGTTTGCTAACAATATGTATAAGCATTGCAGGCTTCCGGCATTCACCATCATGAAGATAACGGGGCGTAACACGGAGACCAATTTCTTTAAATATATCAAGTGACCCGTGAGAAAAACACACAGCTCATACGCGATACGGTGGTCGTAAAAATAGAACTGGATATGGCAGGATAACCAAAAGAAAGCGTACATGAACTTAAAGGGCTTAAAACATTTAAATAGCCGACTTCACTTGGTTCGGTTATACGTTCCTGCAAAGAGGTACTGGGCTGGAATGTCATCGGCGGACGAGATTACTTTGCCATCGCTTGGATGGAATTTTTCAAGGGACTCAACGATGGCACTTACCACCGTTTGGCAGCGGACATCACTGATGCACCTTATATTTCGTACTTTCGTAAAAAGGTGGAAGAACGGTTGAATCCGTTGCTTGCCGAACTGGAAGCAATGGGTGTAGGATAAAGCTTGCATAAGATGCGCATCAATGTAGCGAAATTCAAGGGTTATGAAACAAAGTTAAGGTAATTGAGTGCAGACGGCATTGTCTTAGACATCATACAGGACGATGGCGATATCCGTGACAGCTATTCCATAGACGGAGCCCCCAACCAAATCAGCTCCTACTTCATGCACGGCATAAAGCGAGTTATCGACCGTTAAACTTCCGTAGAGCTGGAGAAAATAAGAGAGCGTGTAAGCAGGTTAAAGGAACTTGAAGCCGAGTTACAGGAAAAGATTGTTTTTTTGAACACCCATGGCCTCATGTGCCAAGACCTTGCCTGGCAACTAAAAGATTAGTAGGAGGAAATACTGTTGGAATACAGAAAATAGAAGGAAGAAGCGGACAATGTTGTAATAGACCCACCCAGCCCCGTCGAGGAGGGAAAACTGCGTATGTACTTCTTTGACAAGCCTTGCTTCCTTGACAAGTCTATTTGGAACGATGAGTTGACCTACGACCAAATAGCTATGATTCTGCGGAAAGTCCTCGGTGTTAAACACATCACACAGAGTTCCGCTGAGCGTTACGCCAAACTGTTTAACTCCAGGGTGCTTAACTATCTGAAAAGTATTTGCCCCGACACGGATTTTCACAAAGGGAACTTTGTCAAAAACATCATGAAACGAACCAAACGTGGCCAACCACAATAATTTGGAGAATATGGTTAGCCTCTTATTATAGTTTGTTCAAGTATTTGACTAGGTGCTTCTTTGTAATATTTTTTTGCTACCAGTAATTATTACTGCGTCATATCTGCTAATGAGTTTCATAAATTTATGTAATCATTTCTCATAATGTTGTTACATGTGCTGAAACTCATGCTTTCTTGAATCACTAAATAGATGATTTTTCATGGTTTTCAAACACAAAAAAATGGTAAGGTTGAAATGAGAAGTGATCAATTTCTTTGTTTCCTGAAATTTCGAAAATCTCTTGGATATGAGAATAATTAGGAAAATCATTTACCTTCGTCACTGAAATTGATTTTGTAAGCTCAATTATTATTTCAATGTTTTTGTCAACCCTTTACCCTCATTTTTTACGACTAAAGATATTTGTCACCCATGATTGAAAAATTTAAGAAAGATTATGAATCCTTCATATTTGTTGTTTAAGCGATATAAGCTATGTGTTAATTTGCATTTCTCTGTCTCTTTATCAGTGTCCGCCAAACTTCTTTCTGACGGAATTTTATTCTACTTAAGTTTTAATATTTTGCCCATTTTTTTGAGATAAAACATGGTTTGGTTTACAAATAGAGCCTGATCTTCTTTTGTGTCATTGATTATCAATGATTTATATTATTAAATGTTATAATTTGTTTTTTAAAATGTTTATTTATAATTTTATGTAGCATCTTTGGTTTTGTGAAGGTGCTACAAAAATTATAAACTTTTAAATAAATTAATTATGAACGAGAAATCTTTAAATGAAAGATTGAATGCTTTGTTGAAGCAACAAGAGCAAAAAAGAAACGAGGATTTTGAGGAACTAGGTTTAGAATCTCTTGAGTTAATTCAAGGAGGATCTGGATCAGGATGTACCTCAATGTGTGGAACAGACTGTGGTATTTTCTAGATGCTCCAATGCCCTCTTTTTTTAAGAGGGCTTTTTCAAAACCTAAAAAAGCAATAATTATGTCCGTAAACTTCAAGCAATCTCGTTACACTGTAATTACGTCACCTATTGACGGAGAAAATTGTATAATTTATTCCACTAGAACTAGTAAATCGTTCATAATAAGTCAAAAAAATCTTGAAAACATTAGAAATAATAATTTTAATTTAATAAATCCGGAAACATTCATGCATCTTTTAGATGCAGAAATCATAATAAATTCTGAGGAAAATGAGCTTGAAAAAGTTTTATCGGATTTTAAAAATAATAGCGAAAGCTCTTATGAGTTTGGTCTTACAATTCAGCCAAGTGGAAATTGTCAACTCGGATGTAATTATTGTGGACAAGACCATACAAAACTTGAAATAAATGATTCTACCTTTACTAATATTATAAGCCACGTTAATGAAAAATTAGAGGAAAAACCGTATAAAGTATTTACCGTGACGTGGTATGGCGCCGAACCTTTAATGTCTCTACATAATATAAATAGATTATCAGAAGAATTTTTAAAAATATCTGCCGAACGAGGTTTACGTTATAATGCTCTAATGATAACAAATGGTCTTAGTTTAAAGCCAAAGATTTTTGAAATTTTGAGTAGAGATTATAAAATTGATAGATATCAAATAACTTTAGACGGAGATGAAGAATTTCATGATAAGTCAAGATTTACTAAAAAGGGACTGCCTAGTTTCAATATAATTTACAAAAATATAATTGAATGTGTTAGATCTCAGGCGTATAAAGAAACTAATGCAAAGTTTTTAATTCGATGTAATGTCACTAAAGAGAATTCAAATGGGATTAAAGATTTACTTAATAAGTTTGCTGGAGAAGGGATTCAAGATAAAATTGCCATTGAATTAGCTCCTGTTCATGATTGGGGGGGGAACAACGCAGATCAAAAAGGTTTTACAAGAAGTGACTTTGCTGGTTTAGAAATTGATTGGATAATACATATGAAAGACTTAGGCTTTAGAATCCCCTCTCTAATTCCTAAACGCAGGTATAACACTTGTATGGTAACAAGTGGAGATAGCGCTGAATTGATTGATGCCAGTGGTAATATAACCTATTGTTGGGAGACTACATATACCGCTGGCTATAATCAAAGTGAGTATATGATAGGCAATATAAATAAAGAGCATAAATATTATGCTCATAAAAGCACAGCTCCTCTTAAAGATTGGTATGACAAAGTCGGAGAAGGCTATTCCTGGTGCAAGGAGTGCAATTTACTTCCTGTGTGTGGTGGAGCATGTCCAATTTCATGGGCCAAAGGTCAGCCCGCATGCCCATCTTTCAAATTTAATATTCAAGATAAACTGATCCTAGAATACTTAATATTAAGAGAACGCCAGAATGTCCTTACAAGAAATTAAAAAGTTATTCCATAAAGAGTATATTTCTCAAAAAAAAGACACAGAAAAATTTAAACATTTTTTTTATACTGTGGCTTACCAATTAGAAAGTGAGGGTAAGAAGTTCTCTAATGAGATTTTTTACCTTTTTTATCTTTATCAAAAGGTTTTGACAAATGTTAATGAGGGTAAAATACTCATCGCTCAAAACATTTTGTTAGATGCTGACAATATCAAAGTTAAGTTACAAGAAAGCGAAAGGGAGATAGGATGTATTTTATACTATTCTTGTATCTCTTATCTATACTATAAAACTCAAAATAATGAAATGGCTAAACAGAAAATATTAAAAGCCATAGAGTCTGTAGATAGTTTTTTCAAAAATAACCCATTATTAGAGATGATGTTAAAATCTGAATATCTATTAAATTACTTCAGAGTATTAATACAAAATAATGAGCTTGAAGAGGCTAAAAAGATTTCTTTTGCTCTATTAAAGCTGGTTTTTTATCAAGAAAATAGCAAAAATATTGTTCAAGTAAAAAAGATAAAAAGTTTGAAAGGCCCTCTTATAGGGCATGAAACAATGAAATTCAATTTTGTAAACTACATATTCAGGAGAATTATGTTATTGCCGGAAAGGACTCAAGATGAATTCATATCATATATGTCAGATCATCAAACATATAGAAACAACAAGACGGATATTTTTAGCTTATTGAAAATATTAAATCTAAACATTTGTAACCAACATAAACTCTTTCTAAGAGAAATTACTGATTTTTTTGATGAAAATTTTATTATCAATAATCCAATGCCAGTTCTAAATCTTATTTTCAATAAAATTAATACCAGCTGTAAAAGTGAGTATAATGTCAGTCTTTTAAAAGAGATAGAAAATTTTAAGAATAAATTTTCTATCTCTTAATTCTTAAAAGATATGAGATTAGTTCATCAACAAGACCAAATGGATTGTGGTCCTGCGTGTTTATCAATGCTATTACAGCATTATAAAATAAAGTATCCTTTACAGTACCTAAGAGAAAAATGTAATATATCAAAAAATGGGGTTAATTTAAAAGGAATTATTGATGCTGCAAACTCTATTGGCTGTCAATCTTTTCCATATAGAATGGACGTTAAGGATCTATCTAAGGCGACCTTACCGTCTATTCTTCATTGGAATAATAATCATTTTGTCATACTCTATAAAATAAAGAATAACAAATATTATATTGCAGACCCTGGATTTGGTAAGACAATATTATCTTTTGATAATTTCTGTAAAAGTTTTACAAGAAAAGGAATCGTATTAACTATATTACCAACAGAAAAGGCCTTTAGCATACAGAAAAAGACACATTTAGGTAAATCTCATAAAAGCATTGTTTACCTATATAATATTTTTACTAATGAAAAAAGATATCTATTTACTATACTGCTGGCTTTTTTATTAACGAATCTATTTACACTTTCTTTACCTTTTTTGACCCAGGCAATTGTAGATATGGGGATAAGAAATGAAAGTAAGGATATTATATTCAAAGTGGTTTTGGCTCAGGTTTTTATTTTTTTTGGAACGACCACTATAGACTTAATACGTAACTGGACCACCTTTCTATTAAGCGGTAAAATAAATATACAAATATTATCGAATTTTGTTAAAAAGTTATTGGAACTACCGCTCTATTTTTTTGAAACGAAAAGAAGAGGTGATTTTTTACAACGCATATCTGATCACGAGAGAATAGAAAATTTTATTACATCTCAAAGTTTGGTTACTGTTTTTTCTATTTCTTCATTGGTAATTTATCTGATTATAATATTTTATTATGACTTATATATATCACTTATATATTTGACATTAACATCTCTATCAATTTTTTGGGTTTTCTATTTTATAAAAAAAAGAGAAGGATTGGATTATATAAAATTTAATATCAAATCCCAATCTCAGGATTCGGTTTTTGAGGTGATAAATGGAATAAATGACATTAAATTAAATAACTTAGAAAGCTACAAGCTCGACAAATGGGAGCAAGTTAGATTAGAGTTATTCGAGGTAAATTCTAAAGTTTTAAAATTAGATCAAACGCAAATTGGTGGATTTAACTTCTTAAATATATTGAAAAATATTTTAGCCACTCTCGTTGCCTCAATTTCGGTTGTAGACGGCAGGTTAACAATGGGAGAACTTTTATCAATATCATTTATTATTGGACAACTTAATTCTCCAATTAACCAAATCGTATCCTTTTCAAGATCTTTACAAGATGCCTCTCTTAGTTTAAATAGATTAAATGATATTCAATCTTTAGAACCAGAAGAAACAAATAAAAAAACATATTCTATAATCCCCACGAACACGGATATAATATTCGAAAATGTATCATTTAGATACGAAAAGACTTCTAATAAAAATACCGTTAATAATATTAACATAGTCCTTAGCAAAAACAAAACTACGGCTATAGTGGGGGCTAGCGGGTCAGGAAAAACAACTTTGCTAAAATTATTATTAGGCTTCAATGCTCCAGATAATGGGAATATACTTATTGGAGATAAAAAAATGGAGGAATATAGAATATCGGAATGGAGAAATAAATGTGGAGTGGTATTACAAGATGGATATATCTTTTCAGATACAATAAAACAAAATATTATTTGTGGGGATTCTGCTTTTTCTAGAGAGAAATTTGAAACTGCTATCACGATAGCAAATCTAAAAGAATTTATAGATGTCTTGCCTCTAAAAGAAGAAACCATGATAGGTTCCTCCGGAATGGGAATATCTGGTGGGCAAAAACAAAGGATTTTCATAGCGAGAGCTGTTTATAAAAATCCAGATTTTATTTTCTTTGATGAAGCTACTTCGGCTTTAGATTCTAAAAATGAAAATATAATCTACAATAATTTATATAGTTTTTTTAAAAACAAAACAGCTTTGGTGATTGCCCATAGATTATCAACAGTAAAAAATGCCGATAAAATATTAGTTATGAAAAATGGAAAAATCATCGAACAAGGGACTCACTTATCATTAGTTTCAAAAAGGGGGGAATATTATTGTCTTATTAAGAATCAGTTAGAATTAGATGAAAGCTAGAAAGTTCTTACTTCTCTATAACATTTCTATAATTATTATATTTATTGTAATTATACTAATACTATCTATAATAGAAATTAAAGAAAAAAGTGTGTTAACATTAATTATAGAATTTTATACGAAATTGAAATAATCATGATTACTGTATGGTGTGCCCATCTAAAGAATAGAACCGATCGAGAAGAAAGTATTTTAAAAGAATTTGTAAATAAAAGAGAATTTGATTTTAAAATAAAAGAAGCAAAATTTAATAATTTTGGAGCTCTAGGCTTATGGCAAACTTTAAACGAAATTGTAAAAATAGAAGTTGATCTGAACAGTGAATACTTTATATTCTGTGAAGATGACCATGTTTTTACGCGAGAATATAATTGGACAGATCTTAAAGAAAATATTCTGATGGCTCAATGTTGGAATGCAGATTTACTACTTGGTGGTGTAAGTTCATTTGAAAATGCAATTCAACTCACAGATGCAATCTTTTGGCTGGAAAAATTCACAGGTTTACAATTCACTATAATCTATAATCGATTTTATGAGAAAATTATTGGAAGCAATTTTAATGTGGAAGACCAAGCTGTAGATATGATGTTTAGCAAGCTATCAGATAATATTTTTTGTATCCATCCATTTATTTCAATACAGAGAGAGTTCGGCTACTCTGATGTTACCAGTGCTAATAATCAGCAAGGAAAAGTTGAATATTTATTTAATGAATATGAGAAGGTATTAAATTTTCTTAGAAAAGTTAAATATATTTATCATAAATGAAACCAGTTATATTTAGTTCATATCCCGTTTCAGAAGAAGCTTCTGAGTTCTTTGTGGTAAAAAGCAGGGAACCCTATTTAAATGATTGTATTGCATGGTCTACAGAAATATCCGCGCCCTTTACTATTATCTGCGACATTAAATCGATAGATATTAATTATGTTTTAGAAAATATCATATCTACAATATCCTACAATCCAGACATAATACTAATGGATATAGATGATTTCAAATATACTGTTCAATTAGATCGTAAAACCTTTTGGATAGATAACTTTAAAAAATCTAAATTGTATGTAATCAACAATTCATTATATAAATCCATTTTAAGCAAAGGAGAGATAGCTTGGGAAAAGCCAGAAATAATTTCTAAACTAACAACCAAAAAGTTTGTATGTTTCCCTCTATTTATCTCGGATTCTTCTGTATCGCAAAAGCTTGAAATGTATAACACTAAAAATATTCAATTTAAAAATATATAGATCATCACGATTGACACATCACACAGTTGGCGGGAGTGTAACTCAAACTGTGTCATTGGATAATTAACTTAAATCTAAAAGCCTCTATCAAGTTTGAGCCGTAAGCCCCCGGTTTAGCACCTGTACATCGTATATTAAAGCATGAAATATGCCCTTAATGTGTAAGTTGTAAGTGTCCTGTAAGTGTTCCAAAAAATCCAACAGCTTAAAACTGGACATAAATGTTTAGATTTAAGTAATAAGATGAAAAAGACACGTTTTACAGAAACACAGATTGTGCGAGCACTCAAAGAGGGCGAAGAAGGCAGAAAGACCGAAGACATCTGCCGTGAGCTGGAAATTAGCAAGGCCACATTTTATAATTGGAAGAGCCGTTACGGAGGCATGGAAGCCTCTGATGTCAAACGCCTAAAGGAACTTGAGGAAGAAAATGCACGCTTGAAAAAGATGTTTGC
>Ga0256786_1000567_pt1 | contig 18133 bp, 11 predicted proteins | sample MC6MC0937MT_FD_186053 | JGI IMG/M metagenome (GOLD analysis project Ga0256786, IMG submission 186053) | Metatranscriptome of enriched soil aggregate microbial communities from Iowa State University, Ames, United States - MC6-MC0937-MT... | ecosystem: Environmental > Terrestrial > Soil >...
ATAACTACATTGAAGATCAAATCCTTAACTTAACACTTCCATCTTCAACAGGTGCTAGAAGTCAGATTCTTAACATAGGTAAAGTTGCGAATAATGGTTTAGAGGTATCTTTAAACGGCACGCCGATCCAAAATGATAACTTCACTTGGACATCAAGACTAAATTATTCATTCAACAATTCTAAAGTAAAAACATTAGCACCAGGTGTTGACGAACTTCTTTTCTATTCTGCAGATGAAAACTCTTTAAAAATCACAGCTAGAGAAGGTGAAAAATTAGGAAACATTTATGTCTACGACATTGCAAAAGATCAGCAAGGCAATAATATAATTTCAGATGAAGGTCTATATGTAATCGATAAAACAAAGTATAAACACGTAGGTAACATTATGCCAAAAGCAATCGGGGGTTGGACCAATACCTTTACTTACAAAAACTTTATGTTAGATTTTACGGCAGACTACCGTTTCGGTGGACAAATGGTGTCTGAAAACCTAAAATACGGTATGAGTGCAGGTTTATATGAAAACACACTCCCATATAGAGAGACTGGCGTAACGCTTCAAGGAGTAAATGCAAATACAGGAAAAGCAAATGATGTACATTTAAGTGCTCCTGAATACTATATGAATACGTTCGGCTGGGGAGCAAACTCATGGTCGGAAGAAGGGGCAGTATACGACAATAACTTCATTAAATTAAGAGAGCTATCGATCGGTTACAAGATTCCTGACAGTTTCACGAACAAGCTGAAAATCAACAATCTTCGCGTATCCCTATTAGGAAGAAACTTATTCTATATCTATAGAACATTAAAGAACCTGGATCCAGAAGCTCCAGTTGGAAATGCATGGTGGTCTCAAGGTGTTGACGTAGGTTCAACAGCTGCGACAAGAAGCTTTGGTTTTTCACTAAATGCTAATTTCTAACATTAATCGACTGAAATCATGAAAAAAATATTTTTATCAATCATAACATTAATAACAGCCTGCGCTACTATGGTGGGTTGTAAATCGCAATTGGAGGAGAAATTCCAAAATCCAGATGCCTCTACTAAAGCAAATATTCCTGCTTTTTTTGCAAAAATGCTCAACAATGACCGTGTGAGACCTTCTTATTATCACTATAGAACTTTCATACTATCAAATCAGACCGTCTATACGCAAACAGCATCTTTTACTCCTTCATTGAGTATGTATCAACCAGGAGACAATTACTCGTACACCTATTGGTCAGACTTTTATTCGACAGGAGTATTAGGGTTGAACCGCAGTATGAATAAAGCCTATTCAGAACTTTCAGAAACTGAAAAAAAGAATATGGAAATTTTCATGCAAACAGCAAAAGTATTGATGTATGATGAAGCGGCAAAAATGATTGACAACTTCGGTGATATTCCATTCAGCGAAGCTGGAAGTTTACCAGCTACGGGAGAAATTATAAAACCTAAGTTCGATGACCAAAAAGAATTGTACAACTTATTTATCGATGAATTAAAAAAAATCAACACCTATTTAGCAACTGCTCAGACAAATGCTGATTTTTCTAAATACGATATCCTTAACAGTGGGAATGTCAATAAATGGAGAAGATATACGAACTCACTGAGACTTCGATTATTAATGCGTATCTCTTTTATAGATGAAAATAAAGCCAGAACTGAAGCACTAGAAATGCTAAATAACCCCGCTCAATATCCTTTGGCCGATGGGGGCAATGTTGCAAACTACAATCCTGCAACAGAAGATATTTTACTACAGCCCTTAACGAATTATACCGGAAGTTTGAGACAAGCATTAATTGAAGGTCCGAATCAATATGCGCCAGACTATATGCTTAATAAAGTAATGTTGCCGTCTAATGACCCACGTATTCCTGTACTTTTCGATAAATTCGGAAGAACTATTAAGGGTGTATTCTATCCAAACAAAGAATACAAAGCTATGCCTATTACGTTCACATCAGAAGAAATCAATACGAACTACCAAGACTATGCTGTATTAGATTCTGCAACCATCTTTGATAACAATGCTTTACCAGGAATTGTATTTTCAGCATCTGAAACCAACTTTAATAAAGCAGAAGCATTATTACGGTGGGGAGCTAGTACTACAGCAAAAGAAGCTTATAATACAGCTGTAAAACAGTCAGTTTCATTTTACTATTATCTAAACAACATCAATGATTCTGGATTAAAAACAGAAGTTAAACCTAATGATGTTGTGATCAATGACTTTACAGAAAAATCGACAATTTCATTCACAAACAATCAAACTAAAGATCTTGAATTGATCTGGACACAGAAATGGTTGCATTACGGCTTTCTTCAAGCACAACAAGCATGGGCAGAATTAAGAAGAACAGGATACCCTGTCTTAACTCACCCAGAAGGGGGCTTAGCTAACTATGCGACACCACCAACACGTTTGATGTACCCTTCTGAAGAAATTGCTAATAATCAAGCAAACTATGAAGCAGTAAAAGGGAAAGATAAGAGAGACACCAAAATATTTTGGGACGTAAAATAATTTTTTTATACCTTTAAAACGAAAGCCACTAACGTGGCTTTCGTTTTATAATAACAAATTATAACCAAATGAAATTAAAAACCTTAATTCCTACCCTAGCATTACTTTGGGCAGGACAACATAGTTTTGGTCAGGCCCATAATGTATCTTCTGGTTACCAAAAACCAACCGACCCATTAGTTATTGAAAATCTAGAACAGTGGCAGGACATGAAATTCGGACTTTTTATGCACTGGGGAACATACAGTCAATGGGGTATTGTCGAAAGCTGGAGCTTATGTCCGGAAGATGAAGGCTGGACACAGCGTAAACCGGAACATGGAAAGAACTATTATGATTATGTAAAGAATTACGAAAATCTACAAAAAACATTCAACCCTACAGATTTCGATCCTAAAAAATGGGCCGATGCCACAAAAGCTGCCGGGATGAAATATGTGGTATTTACTACAAAGCACCACGATGGATTTGCCATGTTTGACACGAAAGAGTCGGACTACAAAGTTACCTCTCCCAATACACCATTTTCAAAAAATCCGAAAGCCAATATCACAAAAGAAATTTTCAATTCCTTCCGAAACGATGGCTTTAAAATAGGAGCTTATTTTTCTAAACCAGATTGGCATACCGATTTTTATTGGTGGAACTATTTTCCACCTAAAGACCGTAACGTGAATTACGATCCGCAAAAACATCCTGAAAGATGGGAAAAGTTTAAAAACTATACCTATAACCAATTGAACGAATTGACCTCTGAATATGGAAAAGTGGATATTTTATGGCTAGATGGCGGTTGGGTAAGACCGTTCAAAACCATTGACCAATCTGTTGACTGGCAACGAACCATTAAGGTAGAACAAGATATTGATATGGACCGTATCGGTAATATGGCGCGGAAGAACCAACCTGGCATCATTGTCGTCGACCGTACTGTACCGGGGAAGTGGGAAAACTATGTCACGCCGGAACAGGCCATCCCAGAACACACATTAGATATCCCGTGGGAAAGTTGTATCACCATGGGTAACTCTTTTAGTTATGTTCCTAATGATCAGTACAAGCCCACTAAAAAAATTGTAGAAACGTTGATCAAAATTATCGCACGAGGAGGCAATTATTTAATGAACATCGCGCCTGGACCAAATGGGGACTACGACCAAGCTGCCTATGACAGATTAAAAGAATTAGCTTCGTGGATACAGATCAACCAAGGCGCAATATATGCTACCCGTCCAGTCGCTCCCTATCACGAAGGAGATTATTACTATACCAGAAGTAAGGATAGTAAGACCGTCAATGTTTTCCATATTATAGAAGGCGACAACTATCAACAACCAACTGAGTTTACATTCAATGTTCCAGATAATTTCAAAATTAAAGACATGAGTATCTTAGGCCACAAAGGAAAATTGAAATGGACACAAAAGGAAAATAAAATTATTGTTAAGAATCCAAGTACAAAATTAAACTATGCTACCGTTATTCAATTAAAATCGAAATAAGGTTTAACAATAAATAACTACATAAAACCTACTGCATCTGATCCTGCAGTAGGTTTTTTTTTGCCCTTCTCTCCGAATCCTGTTACAATTTTTCGAAACTTATATCACTTCTCAAAGAATAGTTTTAAAATAATAAAATCTTTCAAAAATTTTAAATTCCCCATTTTATTCCTTACAAAATATTGAAATCTTAATCAAAATATCTTAAAGAGATTAAAATGATATTAATTCCCGTTATTAAGAAAATTTACTTATTAAAAAAAAGTAAAAAGTATTTGCATCTTAATAATATAACTGTAACTTTACTATTACGGAAAACCAATCCAATTATGAATAACCAGATTATAAAAGCAATATACTTTCAAAAACTGCAATCGATTGCGCAGTTGAGTAAGACATTTAATAAGAGTATTCCACTCATTACAAAGTCAGTAAATTCATTACTGGAAATGAATTTAATTGAGGGTAATGACCTTGCAGCATCTACTGGTGGAAGAAGAGCTATTCAATTTAAAATAAATAACAATTTAAACACTTATACTTTAGTTATAGCATTAGACCAATTCTACACTTCCATTTACATATTTGATCTGGAAAATAACGTGATTGCAGAAAATGTCGACAACTATAATCCTCTAAAAAATAGCAATAAAGCTTTAGAGACAATTATCAGTCTAACAGAAGCCATCATTGTTGAATCAAAAATTCCTATTACCGATTTCTTAGGTATAGGTATTAGTATGCCTGGCTTCGTCGATACAGAGAAAGGTATAAATGATTCATATGATAAACAATCAAAGCTATATCATATTAAAAAACACATATCCGATCATTTTAACATACCAACCATCATTGAGAATGACTCCACCTGTATTGCTTTTTCAGAACAAAAATTTGGTGCTGCTAAAAATATAAAAAGTTCTTTAGTCATTAATCTCAACTGGGGTGTGGGTTTGGGCATGATCGTGAACGACCAAATATTCAAAGGATCAAGCGGTTACGCCGGTGAGTTCAGTCATATTCCACTCAGTGACAGTAACGAATTATGCTCCTGCGGAAAAAAAGGCTGTCTTGAAGTAGAAGCATCTCTTACCGCGGCAGTAAAAAACGTGCAGACAGCAATTAATGCTGGAGAAAAATCAAGCTTAGAAGGTGATCAGCACAATAATCTGTTAGCTCAGGGTGATGCATTATTAGAAAGTGCGCTAAATGGCGATCAATTAGCTGTCGCTAATCTCGGAAAAATAGGTTATATGCTAGGAAAAGGAATAGCGACATTAATTCATATCCTCAATCCTGAAGCTATTATCATTAGTGGCAGAGGAGCTCGAGCAGGAACCATTTTAATGCCTCAGATCCAAACAGCAATCAACGAATTTTGTATTCCACGATTAGCGCAAGCCACACAACTTAAAATATCTGATACCAATAAACAGGCCCAGAGTCTAGGAACTTCAGCCTTTATTATAGACAACTTTATACAAACACTTTTTCACACAAACTAATTACACTTATAAACCATTCGTTATGAGTTATTTTTACAAAAAAAGTGCGGGATTGGCATTATGCACCTTATTTAGTGCATCTTCCCTCTTCGCACAGCAAACTATTACCGGGAGAGTAACAGATGCAAAAGGACCGGTCGCCGGTGTAACAGTCTCCGTAAAAGGAACAGCTCGCGGAACACAGACGGACGCAAATGGTAGTTTTACAATTCAAGCCTCACAAGGCGAAACTTTACGTTTTTCCAATATTGGGTACAAGTCAACAGAAATTGTAGTTGGTTCAACTAAAACGATTAATGCTACTTTAACTGAAGATGCTTCAGCATTAGATGAAGTTGTCGTAACCGCAATGGGTATAAAAAGAGCCCCAAAAGAGCTTGGGTATGCTATGAGTACAGTTGGAGCTGAAGAACTTACAAAAACAGGAAGTCCTAACTTTGCCGGAGCATTATACGGTAAGGCGCCAGGTGTCCGTATTTCAGCAGCACCAGGTGGAGCAACTTCAGGGATCAACATCAATATTCGTGGGACAAACTCCATTACAGGCAATTCACAACCTTTAGTCATAATTGATGGGGTTCCAATGCGCCAAACAACCTTCAATAACTCTGATTATTGGGGCGACCAACGTGCTCGCGGTAATGGTTTAGAAGATTTAAATCCAGAGGATATTGAGAACATTACCATTTTGAAAGGTGCATCTGCTGCCGCTCTCTATGGATCTGAAGCTATGAACGGGGTCGTTTTAGTAACCACAAAATCTGGAAAAGGAGGAAAAGGATTCTCCGTTGATTTCAATGCAACCTACACACATGATCAAATTGCTTATTTACCAAGATTTCAAGATGTAAGAGGGCCTGGCTACACCAAAGCATATCAAAATGACGGGCAAGCTGACGATATGTTTTATTATTATTCAGCAGACCGCGCAATAAACGGAGTTACTAGAGGAGTTTTACCAGCAACCGTAAATTTTGGACCAAAATTCGATGGTAAAGATGTTATATCCTGGGATGGAGTTGTTAGACCTTACGAAGCTCAGAATTCATACCATAAACTTTTTAATAATCCTAACAATACCACGTTTAACCTTGCTCTAGGCCACGCAACTGAAAACTCAAATACACGATTTTCCATCACTAGACAGGATAATCAAATGACAGCATTGGACTCTTACAACAAGAAAAACATTGCCAATTTAAACACATCATTCAAACTTTGGGATAAATTAACTACTGATATTGTTGTTAATTATGTTAACCAACATACTCATAATAGACCTTTCCTAACAGATCGTTTAATCAACAATTTCACAGGAATGATGTCTACATTTGATAATGCAGAATGGTATCTTAATAAATATAAGACAAGTTTGGGCTATAAATACGTTATTCAAGAACCAAATGTTGAAAGCTTAACTCCAGATGAAAATATAAAATACAACGGTGCTAAAACCGATATATTAGACTTTATGTGGAATTCTAAGGCCAGACAATATGATGAATACTCTAATCGTGTATTAGGGTCTGTTACCAATACATGGCAGGTAACAGGCGATTTCTCTTTGAGAGCTCGTTTCTCAGCAGATATGACCAATTTGCGTACTGAGGATAAACAGCCTAATGAAAAACCTTTAGCATTTGCCAATACAGGATACTTCGGTTTGGGTCTTCAAAATGCAAATATCTATTATGGTGACTTCTTAGCGACTTACAACAAGCAGATCACTTCTGATATTAAAATTGGTGCAATTGCCGGATATACCGCAACAAAAAGTTTGGACACATATGTGCAAAGAGAAACAGCAGGTGGATTAAGTGTACGAGATTGGTTTGACATCAATGCTTCAACAAATACAATCGGTGGAAATGTCAACCTTAATTACAGAAGAAATCAATTAAGAGATGCATTATTCGGAACAGTAAATTTCAATTTGAAAGATTACTGGTTTATGGAGGGAACATTAAGAAGAGAAATCATCTCAACGATGCACCCTGATGACAATGTGACTTTTTATCCTTCTGTAAACTCCAGTTTATTATTATCCGAGGCTTTCCAACTTCCTGAAGCATTTACATATGCAAAATTAAGAGGATCATACGGAATTGTAGGTAATTATCCTGAAATATACAAAAGCGCAACAAGTTATACGCAAAGTACATTAGGAGTACAGACACAAGGAGGAGCAGCAGTCATTTATACTAATGTACCTACCACTGCATTCGGTAATGAAAAAATAAAACCGGAGAGAAAGAAGGAATATGAATTTGGATTAGAAACAAGATTATTCAGTAATCGTTTAGGATTTGATATCACTTACTACAACGGATTGATTGAAAATCAAATCTTAAATTACACCTTACCTATTTCGATGGGATCGAACTCTATTTTAGCAAATGTCGGAACATTACGAAATAAAGGATGGGAATTTGGAATCAATGGTACGCCTATACAGCATGAAAACTTTAAGTGGAATACAGTTTTAAACTTTTCCATGAATAAAAACATTGTAGAGGCCCTACCAGGAGGAGTTTCTGAACTTTTACATAGAGACTATGATGGCTCTGCGGCTCAGTTAATCTCAAAAGTTGGTCAACCAATGGGAGATATTATGGTACGCCCAGTCGCGACAGATGGTAACGGCAATAAAATTGTTAAAAGTGACGGTCTTTATCAGCTTGATGGAAACACATGGATCAAAGCTGGAAATGCAATGCCAAAAGCTGTGGGTGGATTTACAAATACATTCACCTATAAAAACTTTACTTTAGATGCCTTGATGGATTTTAGATGGGGTGGTCATGTCATGCCGACCGGGATCAACTGGATGATCAGTAGAGGTTTATTAGAAGAAAGTTTAACGGCGATGGATGCAGAACATGGTGGATTGAGTTACTATAAAGTAGGAACACAAGGTATCGCAACCAATGCAACACAAGGACCTAACGGAGAAATCGTGTATCACGATGGGATGTTAATGGACGGAGTGAAAGCAGATGGTTCTAAAAATGATAACATTATTTCTCAAGCAACGTACTACAACAACACGTATAATTGGGGTGGACCACAATACTCAAACTCAAGATATGAATTGTACGTCCAAAAAAATAATTATATCAAAATGCGTGAAATCTCACTAGCATATCGATTACCAAAATCTGTTGCTGAGAAATTAAGAGCTAAAAATGTACAAATTTCAGCATTTGGGCGTAATTTATTCTTTATTTATAGAAGTATAAAAGATTTAGATCCAGAACAAATGACAGGTGGGTCAAACTGGATAAATCAAGTTTCCAATGCAGGAACAAGTCCAGCCACAAGAACATATGGTTTAATGCTACGCGCTAGCTTCTAAAAATTAAAAACATGAAAAGACACTTATTATTTATAGGCTTATGTGCAGCCACATTAACTTATACAAGCTCTTGTAAAAAGAATTCATTTGAGGACATGTATCGAGATCCCGGAAAGGTAACTGAAACTACTGTCGAGAAACAATTTGCTGGAATGATCTATAGTTATAGACAACTAATTGTGCCTGAGTATCGAAATTTATTTGTGACATTACGTCCAACGATCTTTAGATATTTGCATACAACCGGCTGGATCAATGAAACTAATCAACTTCTACCGGGTGGAGCAGCAATTGAGGATAGATGGAGCCGTTATTATGAAGGACTTTCACAATATCGTGAATTAGAAACAATCTATAATAATTCAGTCGCGGCTGAGAAAGAAGAAAAAAGAATTTTTTTCCTAACGGCTAAAATTCTTTTTTACGATCAAACCCAGCAAACAGTAGATTTACATGGCCCTATTCCATGGTCAAAAGCAGGTATGTTAAGCACCAACAAAAGTGATTACCAAAATTCATATCCTGCTTATGATCAGCCGGAAGATATCTACTCGACCATGATCAGCGATTTAAAAAGTATAAGCGCTGAATTGAACACAATTACGGTAGGTAAATCTATGACAGAAAAATTCAAAACACAGGATATCATTAATAACGGCGATATTGCTCTTTGGAAAAAATACTGTAATTCGCTTCGTTTAAGGTTATTGACAAGAGTAGCAGCTAGTTCAAAATTTGGAACTCAGGCAAACCAAGAAATTGCTGAAATCGTCAATAATCAAAATACAAATCCATTAATTTTAACAAATGCTGAAAATGCGCAATTGGATATTTATAATCTTGATGATAACAGTATTAACACCAAAAATATTAGAGATGCCTTTGAAGCTAGTGGATGGTATGCCAACTTAGCTAGTAAAAGAATGATTGATCACATGGTTGATAAGGTTGACCCTAGATTACCTTATATGTTTGAACCAGGAACTGCGGCCACTGGTAAATTCATTGGACTTGATCAAACTAAACCAAGTGCAGATCAGGTTGCCTTAGTAAACGGGGGTACACTGTCTATATTTAATAGATCAACATATTCAAGAAATCAATACTTCCCGGGCGTATTATTTTCAGCTACAGAAACAAATTTATTACTAGCAGAGTATTACAACAAATCTGGAAATGCCGGTGCTGCAAAAACAGCTTTTGAAAAAAGTATAAAAGAATCTATCGATCTTTATAAGAATATTAGAAGTAAATCGAATGATAATCTCATTCCTGCTCCTGCAAATCCCACAGAATCGGCTATTACCGCTTACATTAACAACATTAACTGGGATGCGGCAGGTAATAAATTGGAATTAATTGCAACACAAAAATGGATTCATTTTAATGTTATCCAAACTGTACAAGCATGGTCAGAACAACGAAGACTAGATTTCCCTAAATTTGATTTTGTAGTACAAGGCGCAGATATTCAAAAAACGGTACCTGTTAAATTTACATTACCTCCTTCAGAAAGTGTGTACAATGCGACAAATTATGAAGCAGTAAAAGCACAGGATAATGTCAACACCAAACTTTTCTGGGACGTTAATTAAAATTAAATTATCTTAACAAAGGAAGCCACTTGCGTGGCTTCCTTTTTTTGTAGCATAATACAACCAGATATCGTTATCATTTGAACCAATAAATACGCTTATATATGAAAAAGATCATTTACACCCTATCGCTATTATTGATCCTGTCTGTATTTTCCTGTAAAAATAGCGACCTTGAGTATTCCAATCAGTTTGAAAACAGTTTTGACAAATTTAAAGACTTCAAAAAAGAAAACAATAATTCCTATCAGTACCAAACTAGTATTGCAACAATGGAACAAAGTTCCAAAACGACGATATCAGTAATCAATGGGAAAGTAACAAAGCGAGAACATCGCGTAATAGTATTCAATGGATCCGTATCAAAATCACCAACAGGTTGGACAGATCAGGAAATAGATGCAATCTATGCTAACCTAACAGAATCTTTTAAAAATTATCTGGTTAGCAAGAAGATTACATTAAAAGAATACCTCAGCTGGTCAGAATCTGAAAAAGAATTAGGAAAATATAATGGATTAGGAGCAACTGAAATTATGACACTCGATGACGTTTATACCAGAGCAAAAGGTGAATGGCTTGTAGCACAAGAAAAGAAAAAGATATTTTTTGAAACGAAAAATAATGGGATGATCTCATCGTGCGGTTATGTCATAGGAAATTGTCAGGACGATTGCTTTATCGGAATCAATATATCAGATATTAAAGCTTTAAAGAACTAAAACAAAAAAAAGTCTTACTTTTCGTTTGATAGATGAAAAAGTGGAGGACCAAATAAACTTATATGAACAAACTATTCTTCTTTTCGATTATCATACTAACTATACTTTCTTCTTGCAATAATTATAAACCAGCACTATTAACATCAACTCAGATTTTTAACGAAGGTCAGGTACCTTTCAAACAGTGCCACGCCTCCACTATAGAACAAATTGGAAAAGATAGCCTAATTGCCGCCTGGTTTGGAGGCACACATGAATCCAATCCCGATGTTGTTATCTGGACTTCACATTATATTAATGGTAAATGGCAGCACCCTGTGCAAGTTGCCGATGGAGTCCTTGGAGACATACGCTATCCAACATGGAACCCCGTATTTTATCAACATCCAGCATCGGACAGCTTATATCTTTATTATAAAATAGGACCTAATCCTAGAGAATGGAAAGGTTATTACAAATATTCGCTAGATAAAGGCAATACCTGGTCAACAGCGAAAGCATTACCCCAAAACATTTTAGGTCCCATCAAAAATAAACCCATCACCCTAAAAAATGGAACTATCCTTTCCCCTTCAAGCACCGAGTCAAAAGAAGAAATTTGGAAAGCTCATTTAGAGATCAGCGCAGATAGAGGTAACACATGGTCAATTGTTAACATTAACCATGAAAGCCCAGTTCAGGTTATCCAACCTAGTATAGTAAAACATAAAAACGGAAACATTCAGGTTTTATGCCGCAGTAAAGAGAATAAAGTCATGAGTTCATTTTCCAATGATGATGGGCAGACGTGGCAACCTTGGCAAGCGACAAACTTGCTCAATCCAAATGCGGCAACAGACGCAATATGTCTAAAAAACGGACAATTTATGATCGTCTATAATCCCGATCTTGCCGGTAAAGATTGGTGGGAAGGACGTACGAAACTACGCGTGGCATTATCTAAAGACGGTCTGAATTGGAAAGATGCATTGATCTTAGAAGATGGTAAAAAGGGAGATGAATACTCCTACCCGACAATAATACAAGGTGATGAAGGTTTGATACATATCATCTACACCTGGAATCGAAAAAGCATTAAGCACATTGTATTAAAATAAAACTGGGGTTGTCTATTTATTGACAGCCCCAGTTTTATTTTATATCCTAAGTGAGTAGGATCATTAAAGATTCAATGCGTGTGCAGCATACCTTTCGAACGTACTACTCTTCCTACAAATAGTTGTTCTTCAATTCCAATGTACCTTCCAGTCGCACATCATCAGATCCCGCACCGATCAGTAATTTAAATTTTCCTTTCTCAGTTTTCCACCGGTTATCCACAGCCCAAAGTTTAAGATCCTCCTTAGTCAATTGAAAAGTGACCCTTTCACGCTTACCAGCCCCAATAGACTTACGCTCAAATCTTTTCAATTGTTTGATAGCTGTAACCACCGAACTAACCTCATCCACAACATATAGCTGAGCCACCTCATCACCGTTTAACAGCCCTTTGTTTTCCACATCAAAAGAAACCGTACACGCAAAATCTTCTGCACTTTCCTTCACATCAACAACAAGATTAGCATATTCAAATTTACTGTAGCTCAAACCATGACCAAAAGCATATAAAGGCTTTGCAGACATTTCTACATAATCATGATGCTTAGGTTTGTTATGGTTATAATGAACGGGTAACTGTCCTACAGAACGAGGTACTGAAATAGGCATACGTCCAGCAGGATTATAATCTCCGAAAAGAACGTCAGCTATCGCAAGTCCACCCTCCTGCCCAGGGTACCAGGCATTCACAATAGCGGGGATATGTGCGGCCGCCCAATTCAGATTCAGAGGTCTTCCCATAATTGTTACAAGAACAATAGGTTTACCTGTTTTCTCCAAAGCCTGCAATAATTGCAACTGATGCCCCATCATATCCAAAGAGACGCGGTCAAACCCCTCGCCACTTTCCATATCACTGACAGCGTTGATATCCACATTGGCGGCACCCGTAGCTTGATAAGTTGTTTTAAAATCACGCGCACTAGAACCTCCTAATACCACGACAACCACATCCGACAATTTTGCTGCGGCAACCGCATCTTGGATATTACTATTTAAAGTATCACGAATAGCACAGCCCTTCACATAATCAATCTGTGTACCTTTACCTACCGCAGCACGAATACCAGCCAGTACCGTTTTCACTTTACCATCGGCCTGTGGAGCAGTATAATCTCCCAATTGATTATACGCATTATCTGCATTAGGACCAACAACTGCAATACGTTTAACCGTTTTCTTCAGAGGCAATAAATCTCCTTCATTTTTAAGCAATACGATAGACTCCTGAGCTACTTTACGTGCTATAGTCACATTTTCAACAGTAGCAACCTTTTTTGCAACCAGTTTTTCATCCACAAAAGGACGGTCAAATAAACCCAGTTTAAATTTCATGCGCAGTACACGTGCCACAGCAGTATCAAGAACTGAAGTTTCTACAAGACCACTATTGACCGCCTCCAATAAATTAGCACCATATCCTGTACCGCTCAAATCTACATCAAGACCGGCATGTATACTTTGTGAGGCTCCCTCTGCTGCAGTAGAAGCTGTGGCGTGTCCTCCGTTTAATCCAGAAATACTTAATAAATCGGATACAACAAAACCGTTAAATCCCCAATCTTTACGCAATACATCTTTCAGTAGCCAGGGATTTGCAGAGCAAGGAATACCATCAATACTGTTATAAGCCGTCATCACAGAACCTGCTCCTGCGCGAACAGCTTGTTCAAAAGGATACAGATAATGGTGACGCATTGCTCTTTCACCGACAGAAACACCTTCACCATTATGACCTCCTTCAGGAACAGCGTAGGCAACAAAGTGTTTAAGTGTACCAATTATTTTATCTTCTTTCCCAATGACATCGCCTTGGAAGCCCTTCACCATCGCCCTTCCCATCTGCCCGATCAAGTGCGCATCTTCACCATAAGTCTCTTCTGTTCGTGACCACCGTGGATCACGTGCTAGGTCCAATACAGGACCATAACCATTTTTTCCACCTACAGCGTAAGTTTCCTTTGCAATCGTAGCCGCCATCTGTTCAATTAAAACTGGATTCCAAGTACTTGCTTGACCAATTGCTGTAGGAAAAACAGTAGCACCGATAGCCATATGACCATGCGGAGCCTCTTCAGATAACAACAAAGGAATACCTAAACGGGTACTATCCAACATATAGCGTTGAATCGCATTTGTAGCTCGTGCCGCTTCTACTGGACTCAAACCGTTTAATAATGTTTTTTGAGTCCATGGATCAGCGCGCAAGGTTGCCCAGAGTAATCCAATATGTTGATCCTGAACCGCTTTTTTCAGTTTAGCACTTACACCAACACCTTTGCCACCCTTCTCATACATCTCCCAACCCAACAATTTCGACAATTGACCAACTTTTTCCTCCTTTGTCATTCTTCCCAATAAATCCTGAACCCTTTTTTCGGTAGGAGTTTTACTGTTTTTATAGGGTGCCTGTTGTGCCTGTAAGCTTGGAATGGCTAGAAAAATCATTCCGCTAAAAAATATACTGCTAAGTTTCATTTAAGAATATATAAAAAAGACCATTGGTCGGTTTGTAAAACACTAAATTAACGTTTTAGCATTAATAATCAGTAATTCACCATGATAATAACACTAAAAATACACTCCATAAAAAAGGACGATTCTGATCGTCCTTTTTTATGGAGTGTATAAACCTGTTGCAAAGAAAAAACATGGTCCAAATACGATAAATAAACGCTGACTCTCAGAAGATTTGGAGCCCTTTGTTGTTCTTAATAATTTTAAAAAAAAACCACACTATAAACCTCGCAATCAACATCTACGAAATTATGGAGCTTTCACCCCTTTAAAATAATATTTCACGGGAGCAACAAAAGCCGCAGGATTATTATTCTGACTCGTTAACACCAACTTATCACCATTTATCGCAACCGTGTAAGAAGAATACTGATCCTGATTTTCAAATTTAATTGCTCCGTTTTCTTTATTAAAAGTAAAGCTTATATTATTTTTATCCTTAAAAGTAAACTTTTCAAAAGCACCTTCATTTACCCCACATACCTTCACTCCTCTATCCAGATTCAATTGATTTGACTTCTCTTGGAGCACAAAACGGTAACCATTATCCATTTCACAGTCATCCGGTTTGTAATTGCTAATATTATCCTTTTCTGCCTTCTCTGAAACAATAGGGTGCCAAATATAAGTCCCTAATTTCTCTTGAACATTTTTCGAAAAGTCAGGATCTGGTGTACCGCTATCTTTTGCACAGCTATGAATTAATGCCAGAACAGCGGCACTATAAAAAAAATTTTTTGTCATAGTTTATATATTGTTAGTATAAAGATAACGCTACCAACTAGATAAACGCTACAGCTTTACGTAAACATAATATACTATTAAAATATCTGGCAAAAACCACAGATAATTAACTCACAGCACTAAAACAGTAACGATCATCCACATTGCGAACAACTATTTTGCCCTTCTGAATCATTTGATATAAACAGTTTTTCAAGTGTCTCGGATAGATAATCAATTTAGAAGACCCATTAAATCGTACCTTTTGAAATAATTCCCATGAAGATTTCCCGCCCTCAAATCCACTTCTCGCCAACAACGCTTCCAATCTAGAGCGCACATGAATCATCGCATCCGATTCCATAAGCACATTAATCTCAGGTTTCCACTCTTCCAGAGATAGCAAAGGAGCAACAGGTTTATCTTTACCCCGCTGAAACGTCCATCCTAACTCGATTTTATAATACCATTTAACTTCATCTTCTACTAATTTAACACGAACAATACGCGCTGTTGATGCTTCATACCGTTCGCGATAAAATTCCATCGGAACAACTTCCGAACAAGCATAAATGCGATCCAGTAAAATAGATTCAGATAATAAAAATTTAGGAACCTCAAATAGTTTTTCAAAATCCAGATAAGCATGATCAGGCTTACCTAATAAAAAAGAAAGATCCTGAGGACTCCAACCCATTTTTAGTCTCCGGCTAAAATAAGTATACCACAATTGAAAATCGTTCGAGTACATCATTCCTGCATAGGAACACTTAATCACCATATCACTTCTCATATCGTCTCTACATTTGCTTGTTTCTCAATACGCTGTTCTATAGATTGAACGACGGCTTTTAACAGTCGTTCATACAATTCAACCACAGCACCAGCGCGCGTTATGATTAAATTTTTATGCTGATCATCCATATCCATTGCCGCACTTTTCCACCAGATCTCCTGAGGTTTTAAAATGATGGAAAGAATCAACATATCGAGTTCATTATCATTCAGAATACCCTGTATTACATCGGTACTGGCAATAGCAGACCACTCCATGAGATCCAATAAATCAGTATTTTTAGGGATATATCCGACAGCACATCGCAGATAGGTCTGTATACCGATACTGTACAATTCGCGCAATAGCAACAAAGCGGTGTCTGCCATCAATAGAGGAGAGTTTGTCATCGTTAATAATAGGTTACGCATGACAACAACAGCGTTTTCCGATATGATTTTAATTTTCTGAAATTTTGCAGTCCAATCTATTACCCTAGGTACCAATTGAGAATTGAAAGTGGACTTTTGCCTCAAAATCCAAGACTTCTGCCAGACAATGCTCACAAACCGGCCTCCAAGAGTCAACTGCTTTTCCACATAAGGCAAATCAAGAAATACAACCGAAGCGCGAACATCACCCACTTTCCTAATCTGAAATGTATAGGGTGAGTTCCGTTTAGTAAGCACCACCAGAAAAAGTTCAACTTTGATACCATTCTCCTCTTCATCAACACCCTCTTGAAAAGGATTACCATGTGATAAGCCTTCCGTTTGATAGTTGACCAATAAGATCTGTTCTGGATGAATGCCTGAATACAACTTATCAAGAAGTAAATTAGCATCATCCTTATATTTTTGTGGCCATGGAAAGCCTGAGAAATCTTCGAGGATATGAGGTCCCACATCCTTTTCATCACTTTTTTTTCTCTCTGAAATTGACACTTTCTCTACACTTGTTATTTCCTGAACTCCTTTGACGACACGATCTTCCCGATATTTTTGATAAACAGCCAGCCCATTCCACATAAAATCGACCGTATCATCCAGAGCTTTACCAAATGCCTGACACTGCAACAATAAAAACTCCATCTCCTCTTCTAAAATATCGAGACGATCCTTTTTCTTCGCATACATATAGCTGGTATCCAACAAACGAAGTAAAGGTGTACTATGGGCGTCATAAGTGAAAATCTTAAAGAGTCCTGGAACAGCTCCACGCATCTGCTTAAGGATATGTTCCAAATTTTGTGATTTTCCAAGCGTCACCCCTACCATTGTTTGAAATCCCTTTAACCGCAACATGATGAATTGATGCAACATGGTGGTCGCTTGGAAAAAATCTGTTTTGGACCTAAAAGAATAGCAGGCAGACATAAACTCGTCGGCCATCTTTTTACCCTTCTCATATTCCACATGCGACAATTCTAATAAACTATTCACCAGCTTATTCGATATAATTGGGCTACTCTTTCTTCCGGATTGATAAAGTTGATGTCCTGGCAGAGAAGCATAAGTATAGTACATACTACCCTTTTTAAGTTGGTTGCTCCATTCTCCGGTCCAGATGACCGTAAATGGTAGATCAGGCATATCGGCCATACAAAGGTGGATGATTGGTTCAATACTTTTGACAGAAACACCTTTAATCGGATTAACAACTAATAAAAGATGTGGACTTTCGACGCGATCATTGAGAAAATTAAACAAAAAAATACGATCTAAGTCCATCCGCTGAACCAATCGATCGACCAATAATTGGGTGTTAAGTTGCATAATTAGAGATTTAATAATAAATAATTAGTATAGATTTA
>Ga0256786_1000575_pt1 | contig 18051 bp, 15 predicted proteins | sample MC6MC0937MT_FD_186053 | JGI IMG/M metagenome (GOLD analysis project Ga0256786, IMG submission 186053) | Metatranscriptome of enriched soil aggregate microbial communities from Iowa State University, Ames, United States - MC6-MC0937-MT... | ecosystem: Environmental > Terrestrial > Soil >...
GCGCGCGTAAGGCAGCAGCGTGACATCCGCCTTTGTCTTGTTCTCGACTTCGTCGACAATCTTGAACATGTAGTCTTTGTCGACGGAAATCGTGCGGCGGAAGACGAGACCTTCGCCATTGTCCCATAGCAGCGTCACGGGCGTCTGAGCGGTGAGCGTCGTGCCGCTTTCAATTGTCCATGGCGTGTTGGAGTCCGGAACCTTGATCGAACTGCCGCTTTGAGCGACCCAACCGAATTCAGCGAAATAGGGATCAGCAGAGCCGGTCGGCGACAACAGGGTGACGATCGGACTCTTGGGATCGACCGTCTCGTGATACTTCACGAGAGACAGGTCATCGATACGGCCGCCCTTCAGATCGATGGAGCCCTGCAAAGACGGCGTTTCGACTTTAATCCGTGCGGAAGATTTCAGGATTTCCTCGCGTGACTTCGCGCTTTCGGGCTGCTGGCCGACCTTGGGCGCCGTCTCGGGAGTGGACACAGACGGAGCGTTGGCGACGTTCGGCGGGCTTTCGGTCGACGTCTTCCCTTTGTTTTGCGCTTCGAGCTGCCTGTTGAATTCCTGCTTCGCTTGCTGATGTTCGATCTCCGGGCGCGCGAAGAAGTATTGCCAGCCCATCAACACGAGGATCGATAGAGCAACCGCGAACATCAGGTTGTTTTGGTCTTTGGGATCTCTGGGGGAAGTCATCAAGTCCTCGGGTCAGTCGCCACCGATGGCGAGGCCGCTCATGGCCCAATAAAGCGATTGTTGGAACTGCTCATAAACGGAAGGGGACACCCCGTCACGTCGAACCTTTCGGTGCGGGCGTCCGGTGCGATGGCGAACGCTCGTTATTTGTCCGGCTTCGCTTAGCACTGTCATGTAGTGCTGCGAAAGCGCGTGCGACGTCTTCGAGCAGCAACGCGAATGGCCTGTCGAGCGCCGCGATGCGAGCGACAATCACGTAATCGCAGGTCTGGCGCGCATGTTCACCGGCTTTGGCCGCAAAAGCAGCTTTCAACCTGCGACGAATACGGTTTCGCGTAACGGCATTGCCGATTTTCTTGGTGATCGTGAAGCCGAAGCGTGCGCCGCTCTCGTCTCCTCCAGGCGCGGTGCGTTCCCGCATCTCGATCAGGAACGCGGGCGTCGATGAGCGCCTGCCACCGCGTACGGCCAGAAATTCGGGGCGCGATTTCAGGGTTCGCAGCGTCGGAATTCGAACCTCCAGAGGTGGGCGCGCAATTTGGAGAGCGGGCCGCGACAAATTGCGCCCTCCGCAATGGCCGCGCGTGGCCAGCCCGATCGCGGCGATTGCTCGATTTATTCCTGAAAAAGTCGCCTGGGACAATCGATTAGAGGTCCGCACGCCCTTGGCGGGTCGCGTGAGCGTGCTCATGGATCGCGTCTTGCGGCCACGACAAAGCGAGCCGTACCCGGTACAGCCCGCTTGGCAAAATCGAGAACTGTAGAGAGCTTGCGCCCGTCACTAGGCCGAAAGGCGCTTGCGGCCTTTGGCACGACGACGTGCGAGAACCTTCTGGCCGCCAGCGGTCAACATACGCTTGCGGAAGCCGTGGCGGCGCTTGCGGACAAGGCGGCTCGGTTGATACGTGCGCTTCACGGAAGTCTCCGTCCTAATACCTTGCGCCTCAATCCCACGCGGGGATCGGGCGCGAATTCTGTTTTATTTCCGAGGGTTAGAAACGGCCGCAGCGCCCAGCCTGAAGCCAGGGCAGAAAGCGAATTTCTCCGGAATTCGGTGTCTTATAATTTGGGCTTCAGGGCAAGTCAACGCGCCCGACTGGTGGCATTTGGTGGTTTTCTCGGGACCGTTGAGCGCTTCAAGCCGCCAGTTGCGCGGCCCACGTAAGGGATCAACGCACAGCTACACGCGATCCAGCCCTCGATTGTTTCCGGGATCGGCTTTAGCGTTAACGCCATAAGAGTGCCGATGGTCCTTCTCAATGCAAGTTGAAAGAACGGCGATGCCGAAAGACGTTCCCGGTCCGGGATCCCAGGATCAAAGCATCGATGCGGATTTCTGCATCATCGGCGCAGGGGCTGGCGGACTTGCCCTGGCGACAGCCGCAGCGGCTTTCGGGCAGCGCGTCGTTTTGGTCGAAAAGCATAAAATGGGCGGCGAAAGCCTCAACTACGGAAGCCTGCCGTCGAAAGCTCTGCTGGCGGCGGCCAGGCGCGCCGAGGCGATGCGGACAGCCTCTCCATTCGGCATTCGCGGCGTCGAGCCGCTCATCGATTTGGCCGGTGTGCAGACGCATATTCGCGGCGTCATCGCGCGTGTCGCTCCCAACGCGGCGGCGGAGCGGTTTGCCGGTCTCGGTGTCCGCGTCATCTCGGCGCCCGCGAAGTTCATCGATAAATCGACCGTCGTTGCGGGCGATTTTCGCATTACGGCACGGCGGTTCGTGATTGCCACCGGATCGTCGCCTTCCATCCCCGCGATTCCGGGGCTCGCGGACGTTCCGTATTTCACATCCGACTCGCTCATCGACAACTCCCAACCGATTGCACACTTGATTGTCATTGGCGGCGGAGCGACCGGTCTGGAACTGGCGCAGGCTTATCGCCGGCTTGGATCGCGTGTGACGGTCCTGGATGCCGCGCAAGCGCTCGGCGACCAGGACGCCGAATTGGCTTTGGTCGTTCTCAATAAGCTCAACAGTGACAGCATCGCCATTCGCGAAGGCGTTCGGATGACCAACGTCTCCGGTGAGCAGGGGCGCCTCGTCGTCGAGTTTGCAACGGCAGATGGGCCGGAGCGGATCGAAGGCACCGATCTGCTGGTTGCCGTGGGCCGCAAGCCGAACATCGCCGATCTTGGTCTGGACGCGGCAGGCATCAAAACGCGCACGGGTCACGTGATGGTCAATGCCGGATTGAGAACGCGCAATCGTCGTGTCTATGCAATCGGCGATGTGGTTGGTGCGGCTCAATCAGCGCATGTCGCCGCCAATCATGCCGAGGTCGTCTTGCGCCGGACGTTGTTTCGCCTAAAGGCGCGCTCCGCCGGTCAGAAGGCAGCGGCAGTCATCTTCACCGATCCCGAACTCGCCTACGTTGGCTTGTCGGAAGCGGAAGCGCGGGCTCGCTTCGGAAAAATTCATGTTCTGCGCTGGGCCTACCATGAAAATGACCGGGCGCAAGCTGAGCGCGAGACGGATGGCCATATCAAAGTCATCACGTCGAAGCGGGGCGCGATCCTCGGGGCCGGCATCGTCGGTGCGCAGGCCGGGGAGCTGATCCAGATGTGGTCGCTGGCCATTTCCCAGGGCCTCAACATCAAAGCCATGACGCAATGGATTTCACCGTATCCCACCTTGTCGGAAATTAATAAACGCGCCGCGTTCCGTTACTTTGCAACAGTGCCGAGCAACCCTTTTGTGCGCAAAGTCATCGCATTGCTGGCGAAGCTCGGCTAATCATCTCCGGTAATGGAAATTCTAAGACCGGTGCAGCACAAAAATTCCAACGGCCACGAGCCGCACGGAGATGGCGGGGGAGCGAAAGCCTCGGCGATGGGCGGTGCTTGGCGGGCGCTGTCGCGTTTCTGGGAAAGTCGCGGCTTGCCGGCCAAGCTCATCGTGCTGACGGTGCTCTTCGTGTTGATCGCGGAAGCCCTGATTTTCCTGCCTGCCATCGCCAACTACCGGATCACGTGGCTGCAAGAGCGATTGACGGCCGCGCAACTTGCGGCGCTTGCGTCCGACGCATTTCCCGGCGGCCAAGTTCCCTCGGCGTTGCGTGCCGATCTCCTACGTACGGCGGAGGTGCGGGCGATTGCGTCACGGCGCGATGGCGTGCGGCGCCTCGTTCTGCCGGCGCAGAGCGATCTGACGATCGACTATGTCTACTATCTCCAGCCGGAGCCGGACTCGCTTTGGGAAGGGCTGGGGCTGAAAATCACGCAGATGCGTGACGCGATCACGACGATCTTCGGCCGCAGCGGCAAAACCATTCGCGTTGTCGGACACGCCGGTCCCGAAAAAACCGACATCATCGAAATCGTCATTCCGGAGGCGCCGCTCAAGGCCGCGATGATGCGTTACGGGCTGAACATTCTTTGGGTGTCGATTATCCTGTCGGCGCTTACGGCAATGGTCGTTTATTTCGCGCTGAGCCGTCTTTTCGTTAAGCCGCTGAAACGCTTGACCAGCAATATGCTGCACTTTTCCGAAAACCCTGAAGACGCGAGCCGGATCATGCCGGTGACCGGACGCATGGACGAGATCGGCGTCGCGGAGCGCGAACTCGCGAGTATGCAGCAGCAGCTGTCGGGGCTTCTGGCGCAAAAGAACCGGCTCGCCCAACTCGGGCTCGCGGTTTCCAAGATCAATCATGATTTGCGCAACATGCTGGCGAATGCGCAGCTGATTTCCGACCGTCTTGTCGATATTCCCGATCCGACGGTGCAACGCTTTGTTCCGAAGCTGATCGCCTCGCTCGATCGTGCGATCCAGTTCTGCAATTCGTCGTTGAAGTTCGGCGGTGCATCGGAGGCTGCGCCGCGCCGCGAGCTCATTCCGTTGAAACCGCTGGTCGAAGAGGTGGCCGATAGCCAGGGCTTGCCGCGCGAGGGATCCATTGCCTTCGTCGATGATGTCGATGCGTCGCTTCTGATCGATGTGGATCATGAGCACCTCTTTCGCGTGTTGAGCAATCTGGTACGCAATGCGATGCAGGCGATCGAAAGCCTTGAGGGCAAAACCGATGGAGAAATCCGTATCGCCGCACATCGGGAGGGACGCAAAGTCGTGGTCGATGTCGCGGACAATGGTGCGGGCGTGCCACCGAAAGCTCGCGAGAAGCTGTTCAAGGCGTTCCAGGCGTCCACGAAGAAAGGCGGCACTGGGCTCGGATTGGCCATTGCGGCCGAGCTGATCCAGGCCCACGGCGGTACGCTGCGCCTGCTCGATAGCGCCAAAGGCGCGCATTTCCGCTTCGAGTTGCCCGATCGTTCGGCGGATTGAGTACGTTTTGCGCCGCCAGCAGCGGCGAACACGGGGCGAGCCAAATTGCCCGAGCTTGGATCGCGCAATGGGCCTTGCGCTTGCGAGCGTGACCCACTAGAGAAGTTGCCTTCGCCGCCGGTCCTGGACCGGATGGACCGGCCGGTCCTGTCGCAGCGAAATGCGCCCGTAGCTCAGCTGGATAGAGCACCAGACTACGAATCTGGGGGTCAGAGGTTCGAATCCTTTCGGGCGCGCCAGATATTTCAACAGCTTAGCTTGTCGGTTATAGCTCTCGCGAGTGTGGACAAGCTCGAATCCTATCACCGTCCTATCACATTTGCGTCGTTCGACCCCCGAGCGAGTAGTAAGCATCCGAGGGCTCTATCCGTCCTCGTCCTCGCTTCGCTCGTCCTGTGGTCGCTTACGCTTGAGCAAGAGCTACGGGCTCTACCTCAGTCCCTTTGTGGCGGGAACGTCCTTGGAGCAAAGGCCCTTTGCCACCGTGCCCTGTGGATTGGGTTTCTGAGATGCGAGGGGGTACGGGGTGCACGGGGAGAGGGGGACGCGGGTACGCCTATACGCCCGGAATCAGTCTAAGAAAATCGCGCTACAAAAATTTCGTGGACATAAGGAATCGCCATAGCATTTAGCATGGCTGAATATATCACGACGCTATTCAACGGAACAGAGCACTCACTTCGCTTGCTGGAAGTCTGGGGAGTTTGGCTCTCCTCGATAGGTACCCTAGCTGCTGTAATTACAGCTTTGTGGCTCGGCCTAAGATCAGAGCGCATAAAAATAGATGCCTCTGTGCAAGTGATGAGGCTTATCCCTTCCAACCCGCCCCAACATCATCTCGTCGTCAGGATCGTGAATACGGGTGTCCGACCAGTTACTCTCGGTTCTCTTGGATGGACTGCGGGGTATCGCTGGGGTCCTTACAAGCAAAGAACCTTCTGGCAGAGGGTTGACCATAAGCCTGAAAACAGCCCGCTGCCTGTCGAATTGAGAGATGGGGCAGAGGCAATCTACTATCTGGATATGGCTGTATTCAATCAATTAAGAGAACAGTTGGAGAGGCCCGAATATCGTCAATCCCTAAAACTTGAGATTTTTACATCGCAGGGAAAGAGATTCAGGATCAAGCCCAATAAGTCCGTCTTTGAGGAATTGAATCAAGACGTGATAGTCTGAATCATCAAGACAGATAAATACGGGTAAATACAGATAACAACAGTTCCAATCGGCGTCTTAGGTAGCCTAACTTTTTATCGTATAGTACTATACGGTTTTTAGTTAGCTCTGGTAACAAGGGCAGATATACGGAAAAGGGACCCGTAAGGACCGCCCCTTTTCTTTTGGTTTGAATCTTTCCTTCTCCCGTATCTGATCACTTCGCGAAGCCGTAACTCCACTACCTAGGGCGAATTTCGGAACTAGAACGAATCCTCGTTTCACTCAGAACGGCCTTGGGATGTAAGGACTCCGAGGAGTTATGTGGTCTTGCTCCAACACCACAGTTATACCCTTGGTGTGATGCAACCACGGTATCACCTCATTGAAATACTCCATCAGCTTGTTATTCGCTAACGGTGTGCCATTGGATAGCTGGGCAATAGATCGAAGGGTCTTAAGGGCTACCCGCTTATTGACGTGATTGGCGAGATATTCTCCTAGCAGCATCTTCTTTCCCCGTAGCTCCCAGATCGGCCTCCAAGGTGAGTATTCAGACTTAGGGAACACCTCTTGCGTTAGCTCCTCACCGTCTATTCCATCCCGTCCGCTAAAGACGATATAGAGCTTGCAGCCTTCAGGACACTTGCCGTTTACAGCACGCCTTACCTTCCCTCTACATGCTGCCTGTAGAATGTGGTGCCGTATCTCTCCCTTCCGTATCTCCTCCCGTTCCTCAACATCCAATGGGGTAAGCGGGTCTTGGGCTTTAGCACTCAACCCATGCACTTCATACTGAGCCGGACTGTATTGCAGCACTCCGACTAGAATGACGTTCTCATAGTCGCGGAACTCGTTAGAGCTTGTGTGCCTACCCCAAGTAGTGAAGCTAACCCTTCCCTTGGTGGCGCACCGAGCACTAATTTCCTTGGACATATCCGGTTGCTTGCTCGAAGGGACGTAGTGGACAACCAAAACCTTCTCTTTCGTTGGTATGCGCTCATCAATTGTTTTGGCTACGCCATCAGCAATCTTGGCAAAGTTCTTACGCTGAGCATCTTTCCCGGCTCCGATATCCCAATGCCAAACCTTGTAACCCTCATAGGTCTTGATTGGAGAGTAGAGGGGTTGCAGTCCCTTCCTCCAATCTTGCCATAACTGATAAGTTGTCCTGACTTGTCCGCTTGCATCAAGTATCAGCATCGGAGCCAAGTCATTAGGCAGCACGTCGGCATACTGTAGGATGCTAGAGCCCTTGGTGTTGTCTTTCACTACTCTGACTGTCAGCCCTTGCAATGAATACAGAGCTTCAATCGTCGGCTTGTAATCCTCGTGGCTCATCTCGTTAGAGGCTTGCTGAACCGATACGTTGTAGTGCTCTAGGACTGGAACATCGACTAGCGAGTTATCAGGCAACGCTGCTACCTTGCGGCACCACTCATCAACCTCAGTAGCGAGGTTACGATTTATGCTCTCAAGATCTATGATTGTTTGCTGTAGCTTGCGGACTTTGAGAGTGAAGACACTAGCCGGTAGGATAGCCTCATCCCAAATTTTCACCTGTCTGGGTTTGCCTAGATAGTAGAAGTCGGAAATATCCTTGAACTGTTTTCTCGTATTCCCGTCATGGCACCGAGACTCCAACATCGCTTGAGTGGTGAATAGCACCCTCACGTTGTCACGATTGTAGAAGTCACCATATTTTTTATTGATCGTCTCATCACTGGTTAGACAGGCATACTCGCTATTGTCCAATCCCATACGTTGAACAATGGCCTCGATCTCATCACGCCTACTCAAGAAAATGATGAACGCTACCGGCTTGTAGTAATCGATCTTGAGGAGCGCCTTCACTGTCTCAATCATCGCCGTCGTCTTACCCATTCCGCACGGTAGCGAAGACAGATAGAACGTCGGCGTAAATTCCTTGTACTTGATAGGCGTCTCGGGAGAATTGTGCACTTGGAGTGCCATCCCCTCTATCACCTTCACAATCTGATCAATGCCTTTCCAGTGCTCCTCGGAGGGAGAGTGATCCGACGCCTTAAACGCCAGATCAATCCCCTCCATAGCAGCATTATAAATTTCATTGTCATTGATCGGAGTGCCTAGCCAAAAATCGCTAGCCATATCTCCCCCTTATTCAAATGGTTTGTTGTTCAAAAATTTCCACACAACTAAATAAGCGTGGTGTGGTGTCTCGTATATCCTGCCTGTTATCGAGGTCGCCATTCGGTCTCGTGCTGCCAAAAATTTGTAATTAGCTTGTTGCGATATATATGAAATTGGATCAAAATAACGCAACATAGACAAACACTTATAAGTCCAAAAATCCGAAGTAGGTACTATGACTCATAATTTGAGTTTTCGACTTCCTCGGATGGTGGCTCGTAGGCACTAGGTTGGTGCCGGAATCTCTTACAAATCCCCTTCCAAATGTCGGCCGAGATTGGAGGCATAGCCCAGGCAATGGATTTATTGATCTCGGCTACTGCCACGGTATCTGGAACGAGGCATTCGTAGGTAAGTTTTGGGCGGGACCCATATCCCTTGCTGAACTCCGGCGCTGTCTGTCCAATCAATCCTGCCTTCAATCCGACCCACCAGATGTAAGATGATTGGCATTTGGTCAGCCGAAAGGTTGGTTGGATTTCTGAGTCTTGATTATCTTGTTCGATAGTTTCTTCTTCGTAGACAACGTTAAACATGCACTAGCTTGCCTCCTTCGCCAAACGCAACGTGTCGATCATTCATTGGGTAGTTCCTTTCTCTTTTTGAGTGAGGCACAGACACTGTGTCTGCATATCCCAGCGTACCCGGCCAAAAGCACGCCTTTGGATTAGTCAAATTGGCTGAGCTGAGACCGTGGGTCGATCAGACTCGGTTTTTATCGGGTAAAGGGCAGTGCAGTCCTGCGAGACGAATTGCGGGGTGGCTTGCGCAGTGAACGGACGTGCGGCGAGGGAGTCAATTTTATGTGGATAGGCCACAATAAATAACTCCTTGGATGCTGCGCTCTCTCTGCGGAGCCATATAGTCGAACAATCCGCCGACATCATGTGCTGCAAACCCGTGGCATTTATCAGAATAGAAAACCTGACGAACACCTTCTGCAGTGCGATGTCCGCTTTGAAAGGTTGGGCTCTCGCATTATTCGGCAGCATTTCATCGATATCCGGGGCCATCATTCATTGGCGCTTCACGTTGCCGATTATTTGCGGATTGGCTGTTGCACTCGCTATCTGGCGGATCGTGGCCGGTCATCGCAGGTGGAGAGCGCAGTGGTTATCCGGCTTAGTCGATGTGCAGCTAGAAGAACTCAAACGCGATGCGGCGTCTAAGGCAGGATCGACTGCAAAAATTCCACTTATCGGCTACCTTCGATCATTTCGCCTTACCTGGCACGAAAGCCTCGGTCGATGCGAAGATTTTGTGAAATCAGAATATCGAAGAAACAAAAAAGAGCCGTCGGTTGGTTCGTTTCTTTTACTCGCAGTCCTGATTAGTATTTTCTTTCTACCTCTGCGATGGCCTTCACTTCCGTCTAGTTTGAGCTCCGTTCTAGACGCAGTTTTCTACAAACCAAGTGATGCAGACGGAAAGTTTTCCGATCTCATCGTTGGCGCGTTCACCGGCCTTGCCGTAGTTGTTATAGCGCTGGTGATTTTCGTAGCAGAGTCGATTAGGGACAACGCTGATGTCGAGAGAAAACGAGTACTATTACAACTTAGCTATATTTGGCCTCTTGGGTTTGCGATCACTGTGATACCCTTCGGATTTCTTTGGACGGGACCGCAAGGCTTAACGATTGTTTTGGAGATTTTGCTGGCATGCCTTACTCTTATCGCGTTTGGAAGCGTGATAAACAGCTTGCTCGATCCAGGCGAACGAGAGCGAAGCCGAGTCGCGTTGGTGAAACGTCGTATTCGTGATCGTATTTTAGACTCTGTTAGAGAACGCGTAGGAAATAACATCCTTTTGCAATCTCTGGGGCCCGGAAAAAGGATTCCCGGACTGCAGTATGCGCTGTCAAAGCGACGGCTTTCAAGCGACCCCAAAAAATATGTTTTCATCGACGCCGAAAATGCAGGTCGGATTGTCGACATACAAATGGGTGAACTGCAACGACTTATAGCAAAGCTGAACCGCTATGCGCGGACAAAACTGAGCTTCAGCTTAGCCGAAGGCGCTCCCAATATTGTTGCCTCGGAACGCACGGAGGCGCCGCCCGAAGGACCCTTTCCCGTACGGAATGTCTATCTACTCAAGCGTTTGGGAGAAGATATTACAGGCGAGTTCGCAGCGTTCGGGCGTAGGGACTCGATCCTGGCCCTTCCGGAAGGCTTCGAGCGAAACCCGGCGTTATTGGCTGAAACTAGGGCATCGGTCACCAAAATCTTTCGTGTATCAACGGAAGAATCTCCTTCAACTGTTTTTCGCAATGAAATCCAAGCGACGAAAGATCAGCTCGTGTCGGCGATCCGAGGAACTGCGCTCGGCGCGGTCGACGAACTCAAAAACAGCTATCTTCATATCGCCGAGGAATTTATTCGTCTGCTAGTCGAGTATGGCGGCGCATATAATGCCGATGCGGCTAGAAAAGAAATGGGCACCCTCATAGGCGGATGGAGCGAAGTACGCTGGATAACCGAGGATTTCAGAGAACTCATCACAATAGCCTCGCAAACGGACAATCCGGACATCATAAGGAAAGTATGCTTTTTGCCCTATGCCGTAGCTGGCCGTGCCTTGAGCGCTCAAGACCATTACTTCTTCCAGCAATTCATAAGCTTTTCGCCCTTCATCTATTTGTTGGGCTCAGAAAAGCCTTCCGACAGTAGAGCCCGTTCCGTATTAATTGATAGGTCGTGGCGGTACCTTAAGGAACTTGCTGAATATTACATTTTTCCGCAATTAGAGGATCCCGAAACGCAAACGCCGGATCTAGATAATTATCGCGATTTTTTACTCTACGTTTTGCGCGTTTATATGAACCTTTTGAAAGTTGCGGCCGAAAAGATCGACCTTGAAACCGCAAAGACGCTCACTCTCGAGTTCAAAAAATTATACGCGCTAGATAGTGACTATCCTTCAAAATTGGCCGGTCTTCGCTATCGACTATCGCACGCGGCGACTGAAAACGACCGAGCTTCGCTGCAAGATGAGGTGGAGAGACAGGAAAAATACGCCAGCGTGATTGAGGAAATTGCATTAGGCAAACAACAGGTCGATCTGGCAATCGCGGGGCATATACTCGCGAAACTCTTGGAACGTCCTGACCGAAACGGTCTAGCTGACGTCTTTGCAATTATTCGGGATTCGCTTCCGAACGATCTGACGGCATTGACGGATGCATATTCGAAGGCAAGCCGATTTGGGGCCGGAGATTTTTGGGGGTGGACTGACTGGGATATTCCCGTAGATGGAGAAGTCCACTGGATAGATACGCATTCCAAACTCGATCGAATTTTCGTTGTCCGAGCGCTTGATTGTCTAGCTTCACTATCGGCCCAAGAGCGCGATTCCATTGTTCTTACACCAAGCTATCTCCTTTCGGAGCGTACCCGAAATGCTAGCGGCCCCACGCGTTTCATCGAAGAAATATCTCAGGGGCGATTAGACGATGTCGTTTCTGCCAAAACGAAGGCGCAGACAGATTTGCTACGAGAAAAATTGCTGGCCGCATGTAACGACGAGGAACTCGACGAAGCTGAACGCACCAGAAGTGCCGCGCTCGATCCCACAAGACTTGCCGATTTTCGCAGCTCGATCATCGAAAGTCTAAGAACAGCAGGTCGACTGCGGTCCATCTTCAAGGCAGCGGGGGCATACTCATCCAAGCTCGACAATAAACCTGGGAAATCGGTCCCTTCGCTCGGGTACAACCGAATCGACGACAAGAATGCCTTTATCATCCAAGAGCACGTTGGGTACTCCGGTTGGGGCGAGGCATATGGCGACGGCCTTGGTCGTGCAGAAGACGATTCCGTTGCTAGCCAGCTAATCCGCAAAGCCGGAACGCAGATGGAGGCAAGTGGGGCGTCAATCGTTAGCGCGATCCAGCAATATATTGTTCAAACACAGATGGCAGAGCCAATCATTTTTCAGACCCTGGGCGTGAAGACAGAACATTATCATCTTCGCTCCAGCGTAGATTTCATCCCAAATCACGACCCCAGGGCAAAACGATCCAAATTCGCTAAGCTGGCCGGATTTATGGGAGTCGTGGTCTGTGGCGAAAAGGACGTGCCGATCTTCGACATAATGAGTCGAAGTGAAACCGCAGAGAAAGTGTTGATCGCCGACTTCTCATCATACGCTACTTGGGAACAATATTCGCCGGTCGATGTTCCGAGCGAAGACGAAAGCTACGTAGTTGACGAACTTCTGGTTCGAGTAATCGATCTGAACGCCGACGCAGCATCGCGGAACAAAATAGTGGATGCTCGGCCAGCGTGGCTAGAAACTGAGACAGATAAAGCAGAGGTTCTTCGCGGCAAAGTGCTCGTGAACGTGTACGAAAAATTTCGAGTTGTGATTTTGGACTCGGCCGCGGCCGTCTGCTTGAGTTTGACTCAAGGCAACGACGATGGGGACCAAAGTTAGCTTCTCATTACAAAACGTCACCAATAAAATTGCGCTGCATTTGTCCGCCATCAAGCGCAAAAGACGCGCCGATGCATTCGCGTTCCTATCAGGGCAAAAGATTGGCCATGCTCTGAATAAAAAAGAGTTCCAGAGGAATGGCCCAAGCATTGACTGCGGGCCGGTCGTCCGAGGAGCGCTGCGTTAATATTGGGAAGGTGAACTACACCAAGAATTTCGCGCAACAACCGTCACTCCGATTGCAGATATGCACCTCTTATGACTGTGTGGTTCTGCTTATCGAGCTTATTTCATCCCGCGACCACATATTTTTGCGTATATGGAACAAGAGCCGGTTCAGAGGCGTAGGGTGCATATCTTTCCGCTGCTCTTGAGGCCACGCCTTGGCCTACCTTCCACAGCCCGTCCCACCGCAGGACGTATAGGGAGTTGCATTCGCTCCCAGAACTTGGACAGCAAACCAGCCTTAGCTGTTCCCTATCGCTCTGTGGCTTGGTCCCGGCCCAAACCTTACGGTGTGCGGGAATAAAGGCATCCAAGTCAACCTAGTGTGCAGGAAGGAAAGCCAAATCAGTATCTTGGCCCGCCCCATATTTGATACGTACACGTTGTTTGAGTCGGAAGCGCTGCGACAAACGGAATCAAGAGCGAAGCAGCTCCCAGAGCTTTGGCTTCGCTGATGGTAGAGGGCGAATAACTTTAGTTTTGGAAGTGGCATGGCTAAGGGATCATTTTCCTGGTCACCAACCCTTGCTGTTAAAGTTCGAAGACCGGGAACCGTACAAGCCGTAGGTCGAGTTATTGGATGATCCATAGGGATTTCTGGTGCCCGCCTCACCAGTGTATGGATTCACGTTCCCTTTCGTAGACCAGTTGTCGTAGGCAGTGTTGTTGGGTGAAGAGCGGTAATGCGGCTCAACGAAGGTGCCGTTGCTGTGAGTATAGCCACGCACATATTCGTCTGCGGCAGTCGTGCCAAATGCCAAGAGCAGGGCTAAAGTCGCGAGTATCCATTTCATTGAGCAATCTCCTTTGTTATCAATTCGTCACTTGTGCAACTTGGAACTCGTGCTGCTCCCCTCCGAAATCGACAGTAATTACGTAAGACTTCGGTGCGCTCCCAGAGTATGCAGGTGGTTCAAGAACGATGGTCCCGCCGATCCACTCGCCAGGCATGACAGTGTTATCTTTGAGAATGGTGTGTTCGAGCGCCGCTAAATTTTGTTCGCCTTGAGCTTGGATTGCGGCAAAGTCTTCGCGTGTCTGAGCGCTAGCTACGTCTTGCGCGATTTGTGCGCGAAGCGGGTCGTACGTTGTGGCCGTGTAAGTCCCATATGAGCCATTCATGTTCACGGAACCGGTCGTGTTTACATATCCAGCATTGGCCGCGTTCATCGCACGTGCGGTGCCTGATAGTACGGCTCCGATTGCTTGGACCGTTTGCCTTGTTTGTTCCTCTTGCACTAGTTCTTGGTAGTGAAATACCCGAAGTGCAGTTTGCTTACCTTCAACGGTTTGACGCGCCGTTATGCCCGTTTCAAGCAACGTCTCGGGTTTGCTTCCCGAGTTGCGCACTGCGACTGTGAATGCCGGCCGAGCGTTCCCCTTAAGCAGACGGGTATTTGGCCGAAGCATTACGAGATTCTTTTTCTTAGAAATGAGTGAGGGCAATCCGTCTCGGACAATGGCTTCCTGCCCGGGCGCTGCACTGAGCTGAATAGTTTGCGAAGCGCAACCGACTAGGCATAGAGCCCCCAGTGGCGCGAGAATAGTTGAGTGTCGCAAGGTCCCCTCCCGGCGATTTGAATCGACGATTCCCTCCGTTGTCTGAGTACTTGTATCGCTGGGCGATATAAGCGCTATGAGTCATGTCTCGCTCGGAGCATTTTTGGGCTGGAAACATCTCGGAAAGCACAGTTTGCTCGGCTTCTCCCACCAGCGCTTGACGAATGTTTCTGATTTGTTCTGGTCTTCGTCCCATGACCAGACGCAAGGGCGAATTGAAGAAGTGGCAGATTGACGAAGGCTGGCCGTATCACGTTGCGCTGCGTGCTGATATCACGATTGGCAAAGCTTACGACGCTGCACGAGAGTTTTGCGAAAACCTGTCACTCGCGCCGATGGGCCATTCCTTCTTTGTGGAAGGCGTGTGGTTCAATGTTTGGTGTTTTGCAGAAGTGGAAGACGCCCAGAAATTTCAAGCGCGCTACGGCGGCGAGTTCATGGAGCCCGAAGATAGGCCAAGGCGCGGTGGAAAAGTGAAACGCCAATCAAAACAAAGGAGGGGCATCTCACAGTACCGCTAGACTTGTTCGGAGGCAGCACACCCAATTTGACCTCAAAAGCACCTAGTCCTCTGCCTAAAACGACAGTGGACCGGCGACATTAACTGGGCACGCATTCTTCCAGATTCAGCTTTAGAAGCAAGTCCAGGGCAGTCGCGTGCCATGTTCCAAGACAATGTGATCTACGTCGATTTTCGCTTCTCAAAAGAGATTCAAAAGAAGCAAGTGTCGTCGTTTGCCGAGCGGATAAAAGCACACTCGGAACATAGTCAGCGCAATGTTCAGGCAGCGCGGTCTGCCATTGAAGTGGTTTTGGCCATGCTCGATAAGGAGTGGCCGAAAGTACGACTATCCAAAACTCTCCATATGCGGACGGACTGAGAGCGATAGTGCTTAGAGGGAAGCCTACAAAAAAATTTACGCATCAAGTGCCACTCCCTTTCACAAAGCCCGAAATCTTACAACGGTCGCCGCCTCTCGTTCTCTTCGCATGGCGTCTAATACAAGTTCGTTGATATGGTTTGCCCAAGCCATTAGCGCTTGTTTACGCTCCTCGGCATACTCAAAGCGTTGGTACACGCCAACAATTCCGCCATTCACCCCTGAGATGTGATTGAGGATGCGTTCCACGACGTGCGGAGGAACCTTCAAAGCTCCGAGGCCGGTAGCTACGGACCTACGGATATCGTGGACTCGCCAGCACGGTATCTCTGCCTCACCGTTTAGGGCTGCAATTTTCCTGTCTAGAAATTCCTTAGCTCGTGAGTAGCCGCTGATATGAGTTTCGTCGGTAGTCGTGAAGACGTAGCGACTCTTGGGCTTGCCATTCTCATTCTTCTTAGCTTTGGTCCGCAGACTAGCGAGGATATCGAACGCCATCGGGGAGAGGTGGACGAGGTGCTCCTTACCGTTCTTTGTCCTAGCTCCAGGTATGATCCATTCCCGCTTGTCGAGATTAAGCTCGATCCATTCCATACCGGCTACCTCATCTCTACGCTGAGCGGTGAGAAGCAGGAGCTTGTAGAACGGTCCCCAAGGATATGCAGTTGCGCTAGCAGCGTTCCAAACAAGTAGAATTTCTTCATCGTCTAGTACTCTATCCCGAGCCTCGAACGGATCAGGAGGGCTAAGTCCCTCAATGGGAGACTTGGCTATTACCTCACGCTCTACGCACCACTTGAGGAACGGACGGAGGATGGCGAATACAGACCTAGCCGTGCCTCTGGGCTTGCTATCGATGAGTTTGATAACATCCCAACGGGATATGTCTCTGACGAGCGTAGAGGCTCCTAGGGCGGGGAGAATATCTGTCTTGATCATACGAGCTACCTCTTTCCCGTATTCCCCTTGCTTGGGATTTTTTGCAGACCAAGAGTCGATAAGATCGGACAACTTTCCGTTTCGGTATGCTTCGATATCCTCAAGTCTCTTAGCTCTCGTCTTATCGTTCGGATTGATCCCGTTGCGGATATCCTCGAATAGCTCCTGAGCTTGGTCTCTGGCCTTATCTGGGGTGTACTGATCAAGGGTGCCGAACGCGGTCACTATGAGCTTGGAGCCTCTACCGCCTTTCCCTAGGTGCTTCTTAGCAAGCCACGAGGCTTTACCTGAGGAACCTACTCGGAGCCCTAGGCCAGCTAGGTCCGCATCCCAATAGATCAGTTCCTTACTTCGTTTTCCTTCTGACGAAGGATTCTTCTTCGTAGAGCCTAGAGCCTTTGTGGCCTGCTTAACGAGGCTTTCTACGTTCCTATTCGTGATTTTTGAGGTGGGCATATCGAGTAACAACCCATTGATTTAATTATATATTCTTTTAACATTTATAGAAGTCTATGAAATCCAAAGAGAATTTCCGGGTTAGTGGCTCGCCGGTAAGAGTCGATTATTGTGGAAACTGTGATAGGACGTCCGTAAAATCCTACCACCGTCCTATCACGTACGCAAGATTCAGGACCAATTACCGGTCGAGAAAGAATCTCAGAAAACCATATTAAATACCTGATTTATAAAGTCTGAATCAGGTTATGCAACTGGAGCGAGGGGAAAGCTAAAATCCCGAGAGCACCAGACTACGAATCTGGGGGTCAGAGGTTCGAATCCTTTCGGGCGCGCCATTCAAAAATCCAATCAAATCCGCTTTCGAAGCGACGCGCTGCTGAACAAAGCAGAGAATTCGACGCCGAAGATAGTTGGCAAACAGACCGCGTCCACATCCCGCTCATAGATGGCCTCAAAAGCAAGTCGTGCGCACTGCGCTTTTGACTCGGAACGGACTCGCGCCGCCGTAGCCGAGGTACAGAAAAACAAGAATTTGTGCTCCGACTGTCGCGAACTCATTTGCTGGTGGAGAGGAGCTGAGCCAACGGCTTGACCAGGTACGATACCAGTGAAGACCCGGATGTTGAGACTTTCACCCATGAACGCTCGCACACGGACATTCCCTCAACCTCCCGTGGCGACAGTCATGTCGGGTTGTGGGCCGCTTCTGCCAGGCGACCCAGCCAACGACCATTAATAGTGTCGCCACGATAAGCGGTGGCACCCCGTGCCCGTATTCGCCGTGGAGAGTGACGGTCGCGAGCGCCGCGCCCCACAGCCGCGTTCGTGCGCGCGCCAGCAGAACGGCGGTCGTGAGTTCCAGCGATCCGGTCACGAAATGGAACCAGTGCGGATATCCCCACCGCAGATATTCCTCGTAGATAGACCCAGCGGCGAAGATGTTGCTGAGCGATCCCGCGACGAAGAAAGCTGCAAGCGCCAAAGCTAAGATTTGGTGCCAGGAAATTTTTGACATTTGTCCAACCTTTTCTGATGTCGGCGCGTCGCGGCCGGCCGTCTCTAGGCGCGACGCATTCATTCCGAAGCGGATGAGAATTTTCGGAGCAGGTCCGGAATTCGTATCTCATCGCTGATCCGCCGATTTACGCCGTGGCGGCCTTCTGGGCCGCCGCGAAGACATCGCGGGGAAGCGTTGTGCCGGCGACGTGCTCCGTGCCAGCGACACCGAGATCCATCCAGCCCGCGTTGAC
>Ga0256786_1000605_pt1 | contig 17532 bp, 21 predicted proteins | sample MC6MC0937MT_FD_186053 | JGI IMG/M metagenome (GOLD analysis project Ga0256786, IMG submission 186053) | Metatranscriptome of enriched soil aggregate microbial communities from Iowa State University, Ames, United States - MC6-MC0937-MT... | ecosystem: Environmental > Terrestrial > Soil >...
CTAATTCTTTTTCATTTGCATCCTTATGCTCAACAATTTTTTCAACATGACCATTCTCATTACGAACGATACGGCCATATCCAGCAGGCTCTTCTATGTACGCTGTTAGTACCGTTGCCATTGCTCCCGCTTCTTCGTGTTGCTGAAGCAATGCTTCCATCGTTTCAGCAGTTATTAGAGGTGTATCACCACAAATAACTAAAGTTGTTCCTTCTTCATTTGCAAGTACATTTGCAGCTTGATCGACAGCATGCGCTGTACCAAGTTGTTCTGCTTGTAATGCAAACTCACTTACGTTTCCTAGCTGTTCTTGTACCATTTCAGCACCATGTCCAACGACTGTTACAAGTTTCTGCATCCCTAATTGAGATACTTGATCGACTACATGTTGTACCATTGGTTTTCCACATACAGGATGTAGCACTTTGTATAGCTTGGACTTCATACGTGTGCCTTTACCCGCAGCTAGAATCACTGCAAATCTGTTTGACATATAGACCCTCCATCGCAACCTATTTATCCATTAACGATATTATCCTAAATCATCATATATTTCAAGAAACACGTTATAACTATTAAATTTTACCATAATTCTTATACGATGTTTTACTCTTTAGTATCTTTTTTAAGAAATAAGCTATACTATTTAAAATGATTTTGAAAAAATTAGAAGTTTTTCTCTTCATTTTAATAAATTTTGAATTTTCCAAACAATAAATATATATAACCACAAAAAAACAAACTCCTGTAAATGCTTACAGGAGTTTGCTACAAAATTATAAGACTTTCTTTCAAAAGCCCTTTTCATTCGAATTTTACGAAGCGCCTGCTTCTTCAAACTCAACCTCTTCTAACTCGCCTAAACGATGATACTCTGTTAAAACCGCATCTTGAATTTTAGAGCGTGTATTGGAATTAATTGGATGTGCAATGTCACGGAATTCTCCATCTGGAGTACGTTTACTTGGCATTGCTACAAATAATCCATTATTACCATCAATTACACGAATATCATGAACAACAAATTCATGGTCTAGAGTAATAGAGGCAATTGCTCTCATGCGGCCTTCTGTGTTTACGCGGCGTAATCTTACGTCAGTCACTTCCATCTTGTGTTCACCACCCTTTTCTAAATAAGCGATATATTTGTATAAATTCCACAAAATTTCTATTTTCCCTTTAATTTTTTAAAAATTTTTAAGATAAAAATTTTTATTGTAGTTGAATATAGAGATTAGTAGAGGTTATCGCTTACAAAGAGCTACTTAACTAGGGCGATTACTTCGATTTCAACAGAAACATCTTTCGGTAATTTTGCTACTTGTACACAAGAACGAGCTGGTTTATGAGTAGAGAAATAAGAACCGTATACTTCATTAACCGCATTAAAATCATCCATATCCTTTAAGAATACTGTTGTTTTTACCACTGTATCAAATGAAGCACCAGCTTCTGCTAATACTGCTTGTAAATTTTCAAATACTTGCTCTGTTTGTACTGTTACATCCCCCGTTACAAGTTCTCCACTTGCCGTTAACGGGATTTGTCCCGAACTATAGAACATATTATTTACAATAATCCCTTGTGAATATGGTCCGATTGCTTGTGGTGCATTGCTTGTTTGAACAACTTTCATATTTTTTCACCCTTTTATTATTTATTTTCACTCTTTAAAAATAGTGCACGAAAAGCAGTTTGTCCACCTATTTTATAATTTATAAATAGATTAAAAAAAGATAAAGCTATCTGCTTTACCCTTTTTACTCAGCCTCTACAATTCCTTCATTAAATGGCGCAAGCGAATAATTTCCCTTCTCCACTTGAATCGCTTTTTCTTTCACATCAACTTCTGACAGACGAATTAATGATACAAAGTTATTAATAAGTCTTTCTTCGATATCCGTAGATTCTACTAATACACCAATTCCAACAACGTTAGCTTTAAACTCTTCTAGCATGCTCATCATACCTTGAATTGTTCCGCCAGCTTTCATAAAATCATCAATAATTAAAACATTAGATCCTTCTGGAAGGCTGCGCTTTGCTAAAGTCATCGTTTGGATTCGCTTAGAGGAACCTGATACATAGTTAATACTAACAGTGGGTCCTTCTGTTACCTTATTATCTTTTCTCGCAATTACCACCGGTACATCTAAGTAATTCGCCACTGCATAAGCAAGTGGAATTCCTTTTGTCGCTACGGTCATAACCGCATCAATTGGTTGTCTAGCAAAAACGGAAGCAAATAAACGACCCGCACCATTAATCTGGCGAGGATTACTTAAAAGATCCGTCATATATAAGTAACCGCCAGGCAAAATGCGATCTGGATTTTCAAATAAGCTACAAAGCTCATTAATAATCAGATTTGCCTCTTCTTCACTTATATAGGGAATATATTTCACTCCTCCTGCTGCTCCTGGTATCGTTTGCAATGTGCCGACCCCTTGTTGTTCAAACGTTTGCTTAATAATAACTAAATCTTCACTAATGGAAGACTTAGCTGATTGATACCTTTCAGCAAAAAAAGTGAGAGAAACTAGCTGACGAGGGTTTTGTAACAAGTAATATGTCATATCGACTAATCTTGTACTTCGTCTAATTTTCATACGCCACCTCAAATCACGAATATTCTAAACAAATCATAACGTATTATACGTCTTTATTCAAGCGTTTCTCGCTCTCCTAATAAACGTACTGCATATACTTGTTCGCAAAATCCTTTTAATCCGTTATATATACGATGCATTCGCGAATCATGGTGTACAAGACCAAATACAGTTGGGCCACTTCCACTCATTAATACGGCATCCGCACCGAATCGTTTCATCTGTGCCTTAATACGCGCAACTTCAGGATGCATCGCAAATGTCACATCTTCTAAAACGTTACCAACAGTATCACAAATTCCTTTATAGTCCCCGCCATTAATGACTTCAACCATTTTATCTACATTTGGATGTGTAACACAATTCAATTTTAAATTTCCATATACGTCAGCAGTCGATACACCAATGTGGGGCTTTGCTAAAATAACCCAACAAGAAGGTGGAGTCTTTATGTGTTCAATTTTTTCTCCTCTTCCAGTGGCGATCGCAGTTCCACCGTATACACAAAACGACACATCTGATCCAATTTCTGCGCCAAGCTCCGCTAACTCATCAATTGTAATTCCTAAATTCCATAACTTATTAAGGCCACGTAATGTCGCTGCTGCATCACTACTTCCACCTGCTAATCCAGCGGCTACTGGAATCGTTTTTTCAATAGTAATAGATACGCCTTTTTTCACATTAAACTTCTCTTTTAATAATTTCGCCGCTTGATAAGCTAAATTTCTTTGGTCGTCTGGGACATACCGATTATGGGATAAAATTTCAATACGGTCTTCTGCTAATTCCATTAGTTCTAAACGATCCGCTAAATCAATTGTTGTCATAATCATTTTCACTTCATGATATCCGTCTTGTCTTTTTCCCAGTACATCTAACGACAGATTAATCTTTGCTGGCGCTTTCACTAGTAGCTTCAATCTATTCACCCACTCTATGTACTCAATCTTTTATCGTTTATTTTACCATAAATTTATAGTAAGACGATGACACTTCCCTAATTATAACGAAAAGCATTCAGAATGAAACTACTTATATCAAATGATGGCACCTTTTAGCGTGCAAAAAGCCGAGGAATCTCTCCTCGGCTACCGTAGCATAGAAAGTATCTTACAACTACTGGTTTCGTTTCATTAATTGCTGTTCCGCAATTTCTATAGCACGTTTCACCATATTACCAGCATCTTTTGCACGAATTCCGCCCCATCCTTCTTTCTGAACAACATCATAAAAGCCAAGCTCTTTTGCCAGCTCTTCTTTAAATTGATTTGACATGACTCCTCTTCGTCTACTCAATGCAGAGTCCCTCCTTATTTTGCTACGGTATAATTAGTATGCAAAATAATATGGCTTTTCATTTGTGGGAATATATGTAACAAATAACACATTAATTATAAAATGCTTCATTATGGGGTTCATCGTAAAATGTTAACTCTACCGTCTCTGTTAAAACATCTGCATAACTATACGATACACGTTGCAATGCGTCTTCTTGTTGATCTAATTGTACAACAAAGACCGAACGATACGTTTCTGCAAGTACACCCGATTGCTCCACAGTTTTTCTTCTTCCACTATTCGCCTTTAACATAAGTCGCTGTCCAAGATGGTGATCTAATTCGTTTTTAATATCATCTAAACGTTTTGACATATCCCTTGCTACACCTCGCTGTAATTTAGATTGAACACTTAAAACACGATATATCTATCCCAATTATTAACCGCAATTTACAGACAATATCATTATAAAAGCATCATGCGTTCGAATAGATAGAAGAAATACTATATTGTAAAAGTATCATTGTATAGTCTGCACGTTCTTGCAGTTTTTTATCCAAATTCATTCAAATCATTCCAGCATAAAAAAGCAAGATACATATGTACCTTGCTCATTCTTCATAATGTTGAAAGGGTAATCCTGTTCGTAAAATCCCTCTCGTTTCAATTCCACCTAGTCCCTTTTCGCCAGTAATTGTATTACGCACAACGTCCCATACATTGACCCTTTCCATAAATGAAGTAAAGCTAATTTTACCAACTACATATACGGGATCTAGAGCATGAATATTAATTCTAGACGGCGAACTAGCAAAATTAGCACCTGCTCGAATCAGCGCCTCAAAGTGTGATTGACAAGCTCCAGCAAAAATAACGAGTTGATCTAATGAGGGATATTTTTTTCTCACCTCTCGAACAGCCTGTACAAAATGTCTAGAATGTCTATATGCTGCTAAATCTCCCATGACTCCTTTTGACTTTGTATATGCATCATGTCCTGTAATAACTAAAATGTCTGGACGAAAATGATCGATTAAGTCTACTACCTTTTCATGCATCTCCGTTTCCTTACAATGAATACCTTGTACGGGAACGCCTATTTTATTATATAAATCTAAACACTTGCGCAAATATAAAGGGTCTCCATCTATATGCAATACACGCCCTGGCATTTGAAAATAATTTACTTCACTTGTATATCCACCTGTTGAAGTGTGTTCATGTCTTTGTTTCATTAATACATAATCTTGTTGAAATAAACGGTACGTACGCTCCATTGTTTCTTTTTCACGCTTCACTCTTTTTTTATGTTCTCGTTGATCTATACTAATTAAATCTACAAGTGGCGCATCTGCCACAAGTCTAATTTCCTCTCCAAATAATATTGCTATCTCGCCTTTTATTTCTATAATACGAAAAAGAATATCCCTATTATGAGAATATCGTTCCACTAATTCTCCAACATGTAAAGCCATTCTCCTACCTCCAAACTCGTTAGGCCATCTTACCTGTTTTTAAAGTATGAATGTAGGAGAGGAAAGGTGACAAAAGGGACAGTTCAAGTTGAACTGTCCCTTTTCTATTCTTATGACAATTTATGAAGAACTAATGCATTACTTAATGTTGCAAACTCTTCGATAGATAGCGTTTCGCCTCTTCGCTTCGGATCAATTCCTACTTCTGTTAAAATTCGATCCAATAATTCCTTATCTTTCGGGAAACCATTTAAATTATTTGATAAATTATTCATCAAAGTTTTACGGCGCTGTGCGAAACTTGCTCGTACTACTTCAAAGAAGAAAGTTTCATCTGTCACTTCTACAACTGGTTTAGGACGCTTTAGAAGACGGATAATCGCAGAATCAACATTTGGTTGTGGTACAAACACTGTACGCGGTACAGTCATAACTGTTTCTACCTCTGTATAATACTGAATGGCAATTGATAAAGAACCATATTCTTTCGTTCCAGGTTTAGCAGCTAAACGATCTCCAACTTCTTTTTGCATCATAACAACAAATCCACGAACCGGTAATTTTTCTTCAAGCAATTTAAATAAAATTGGCGTTGTAATATAGTATGGTAAGTTAGCTACTACCATTACATCTTGTCCTTCTTCGAATTGCTCACTAAACACTTCATGTACATCTGCTTTTAGTACATCTTTATTTATAACTGTAACGTTGCTATATGGAGCTAACGTCTCATCTAAAATCGGTAATAATCTCTGATCAATTTCAAAAGCCACTACTTTTTTAGCACGCTTCGCTAATTGTTCTGTTAACGCACCGATACCTGGTCCAATTTCAATTGCACCACTTTCCGAACCAATTTCCGCGTGATCAACGATACGATTTAATACATTCGTATCAATTAAAAAATTTTGTCCTAAGCTTTTTTTGAATGAAAATCCATACTTTTCAACAATGTCTTTTGTACGATTTGGCGTTGCGATATCTTTCATTTCTTTTCCTCCTGTATTACTTGTTTATAAGCTTCTGCAAACGATTCTTTTGAAACTTGAAACATTTGTAAACGTTTATGTAACTGTTTTGCGTTTGTATAACCAATCTTTAATAGCTTACCCATTCTTTCTCTGCGACTCTTTGCCATTTCTCCGCCCACTAAGCCTGCATCGACTAGATCGCTCCAACTAATTTCACTTGTATAAGCTTCCATTTCTTCATGTATATTCTCTAAAGCACGGCGAATTGATTCATTAGAAGCATGCTCAATTCCGACACCTTTTTTCCTTTTAGCAAGTGCTTCTTCCTTCGGTAAAAAAGCATGTTTACATCCAGGAACCTTATCAGAAATAATTTTTCGAATACGCTCTCCAGGATAATCCGGATCTGTGAAAATAATAACGCCTCGTTTTTGCAGCGCTAATTTAACTTGCTCAATAACATGATCACCGATTGCTGAACCGTTCGTTTCGATTGTATCCGCATCAACAGCACGTTTAATCGCAACTGTATCATCTTTACCTTCTACAACGATAATCTCTTTAATTTTCATGCTTGCCTCCACACTCGTTTCGTCTCTACTTAGTAAAACAAAAAAATGACGACTTTTCCATTATTATTTTCCTAATCGTACATTTTAAAAAATAGAAGAGAAAAATCTTTGTTCACTATTCTTATTGTAACACTTCTATCTCCATCCTAATTTATCCGCAATATTTCTACACTTATGTTATAAGTAAATAATGGGCTCTTAGCATTTCTACTGTCTCTCTTCTAAAAAATAAAAAAAGAATGGGACTCCCCCACTCTTTTTATTCGACACCAAATAAAGCTTTTGCATTCTTTGTTGTTATTTGTGCTACCTCGTCATAAGAAATTCCTTTTAAATTCGCAATTTCTTCTGCTACTAGTTTTACATAACTAGGTTCATTTCGTTTCCCTCGAAATGGATGTGGTGTTAAATATGGACAATCTGTCTCTATCAATAATTTTTCTAATGGAATCTCCATAGCAACTTCTTTCGGTTTCTTCGCATTTTTAAATGTAACAGGCCCACCTAATGAAATTAAAAAGTTCATATCGACACATCGCTGTGCTACTTCTACACTACCGCTAAAACAATGCATAATGCCTCCCACTTCGGCTGCATTCTCTTCCTCTAGAATATCAACAATATCTTGCGTTGCATCGCGGTTATGTATAATAATCGGCAATTTCACCTTTTTGGCTAATGCAATTTGTTTACGGAATACTTCCTTCTGTATTTCTTTTGGAGACTTATCCCAGTGATAATCTAGGCCCATTTCTCCAAGTGCAACTACTTTAGGATGAGAAGCAAGTTCTTCTAACCAAGCTAAATGTTCTTCTGTCATGTCGATTGCATCAACGGGATGCCACCCAACCGCAGCGTAAATAAAATCATAGGCTTCAGCTAGTTCAATCGCTTTTTTTATTGTTACTTCATCGAATCCAACAACAACTGTATATGTAACTCCCGCTTCTTTCATCCTTGCAATAACTTCTTGTAAATCTTCTTCAAACTGCTCTGCATTTAAATGTGAATGTGTATCAAACAACATAATACATAACTCCTTTTATATTGAAATCAATTCTATCCTAGAAAAAAATTAAGCCTTTTCTAACTTAACGATAACAATACTACAATTTTAATGCAAAAAAAGGGAATTTAAAAAGAAAAAAGATGCTTCACACATGTTACACGTGAAACATCTCTTTTCTTGTCTCAATTACTTGATTTTTGTACCATTCGGTAAATTTTGGTCGATTGTTGCTAATGACAATACGCCATTTTCTTCACCTGCTAAAATCATACCTTGTGATAATTCACCACGTAATTTTACAGGTTTTAAGTTTGTTACACAAATTACCTTTTTGCCTTTTAGATCTTCTGGTGAGTAGAATTTTGCAATTCCCGAAACAACTTGACGCTTTTCTGTTCCTAAATCAAGCTGAATTTTTAACAACTTATCTGCTTTTTTCACAGGTTCAGCCGATATTACTTCAGCTACTCGTAATTCTACTTTAAAGAAATCATCAATTGTAATTTCTTCTGCCTTCGGTTCTTCTTCTTTTTTCTCTTCTACTTTAGGAGCAGAGGCTTGCATTTTTTCTTTAATATACTCTACTTCTACTTCCATTTCCAAACGAGGGAAAATTGGGTTTCCTTTTTCTACTTTTGTTCCAGCTGGAATACAGCCAATTGTAGATAGGCTTTCCCAAGATTTATGTGCCTCTTCAGTAAGTCCAAGTTGAGCAAACATCTTACTTGGTGCTACTGTTAGGAATGGCATAAGCATAATACCCGTTTGACGAAGTATCTCTGCTAAGTGCGCCATTACAGACGCAAGTTTTTCACGATCATTCTCATCCTTCGCTAATACCCACGGCTGTGTTTCATCAATATATTTATTCGTACGGCTAACTAACTGCCAAATAGAACTTAGTGCTACAGAGAACTCCATATTCTCCATTGCCTCTTCTACTTTTTTCAATGTATCCTTCGCAAATGTAACTAGCGTTTCATCGAACTCAGTTACATTCGCTTTAAATGCAGGGATTTCCCCGTTAAAGTATTTATCAATCATAGCTACTGTACGATTTAATAAGTTTCCTAAGTCATTCGCTAAATCAAAGTTAATTCGTTCAACAAATCCCTCTGGTGTGAATACGCCATCAGATCCAAATGGAACTTCGCGAAGTAAGTAGTAACGTAATGCATCTAATCCGTAACGATCAATTAGTGTAACTGGATCTACTACGTTTCCTTTTGACTTACTCATTTTTCCATCCTTCATTAAAATCCAGCCATGAGCAAAGACTTTCTTCGGAAGTGGTAAATCTAAAGCCATTAAAATAATTGGCCAATAAATTGTATGGAAACGAACGATTTCTTTTCCAACTAAATGAACATCTGCTGGCCAGAATTTTTTATATTTCTCTTCATTTTCTGTTCCATATCCTAATGCAGTAATGTAATTAGACAAAGCATCTACCCATACATAAATAACGTGTTTTGGGTTCCCTGGAACACGAACTCCCCAGTCAAATGAAGTACGAGAAACAGCCAAATCTTCTAATCCTGGCTTAATAAAATTATTAATCATTTCATTTTTACGAGACTCTGGTTGAATGAAATGAGGATTCTCTTCATAGAACTTTAATAGTCGGTCTACATATTTACCCATTCTAAAGAAATAAGACTCTTCGCGAACAAGCTCTACATCATGACCACTATCTGGGCTTTTTCCACCAACTACTTTGTCGCCTTCCATAATTGGATCTACTAATTGATGCGCTGTATAGAATGTTTCATCTTGTACAGAATACCAACCTTCATATTCATCAAGATAAATATCACCTTGATCTACTAGCTGCTTGAAGATTTTCTCAACGACATCTTTATGACGATCTTCAGTTGTACGAATAAAATCGTCATAAGAGATATCCATCTTCTCCCAAAGTTCTTTAATCCCTGATACAATGTTGTCCACATATGCTTGTGGTGTAACATTTAGTTCTTCTGCTTTCTTTTGGATCTTCTGTCCATGCTCATCAGTTCCTGTTAAATAATGAACATTGTATCCTTGCATACGCTTATATCGTGCCATTGCATCTCCTGCTACTGTCGTATAAGCATGTCCAATGTGTAACTTTCCACTTGGATAATAAATTGGGGTAGTAATATAAAAGGACTTATTTTCCTCTGTCATTGTTTTGGACCTCCCGGATGACCTCATATGTATTTATAAACAGTATATCAAAAACTCACATATAAAAACGAGTTAATGCTCGATATCTTTATCATCTATTACTCATATTTTTAAAAATTATACAACCCTTCTCTGAAATATATATATTTTTCAGAAAATAAAATGAAATAATTATAGTAATTACCCACATTCTATTATATATAAGAAGTAAGAAATCTATAAATCTTTTTAAAAAATATAGAATTTAAGAATTGACGGAAATGTAAATGATTGGTATCATATGTCCATAGGGTATTTTGTCGAAAAATGACGAATCAAAAAATAGACTCGTAACTTATAAACTATTTATTTAGGAGGAAAAGAATTATGAAATCTACTGGTATCGTTCGTAAAGTTGATGAATTAGGTCGTGTGGTAATTCCAATCGAATTACGCCGTACTTTAGGTATTGCAGAAAAGGATGCTCTTGAAATCTACGTTGATGACGAGAAAATCATCTTAAAAAAATATAAACCAAACATGACTTGCCAAGTAACTGGCGAAGTATCTGATGGTAACCTATCTTTAGCTGAAGGAAAAATTATCTTAAGCAAAGAAGGCGCTGAGCAAGTTTTAAACGAACTTCAAGATTATATCGAAACAGCAAAATAAGCTTCTCAATTATGAGAAGCTTATTTTTTATCGACATGATAGATTTGATATATATCCCTTTTCGACAAATCTCGATCTTTAGCGACTGTTTTAATCGCTTCTTTTGAATTCATGCCTTTTTCATTTATATAATGTTCAATATGATCATATACTGAAACAGATTCCCACCATTGTTCTTCCGGAGCAGGTTCTTCCGTTGAACCAGCTACTAAAATACAAAACTCACCACGGACTTCATTTTGCTTCGTCCACTCAATCGCTTCCTCAATTGTTCCACGAATAAATTCTTCAAATTTTTTCGTTAGCTCGCGACATAATACGATTTCCCTATTTCCTAAAACTTCTTGCATTGAGATTAAAGTATCATCTAGACGATGAGGTGCTTCATAAAACATCATTGTAGTTTGTACGTAACGAATCTTCTCTAATTCCATTCTTCTTTCCTTTTTATTTCTTTGCAAAAATCCATAGAAATAAAACTGCTTTGTTTCAAGTCCTGATGCAATTAATGCTGTAAGAGCCGCATTCGCTCCAGGAAGGGGGATAACATGATATTGTTCCGCTACAGCTTCTACAACAATATCGTAACCAGGGTCAGAAATACACGGCATACCGGCATCGCTCACAATGGCTACAGTCTTACCATCTTCTAACTTACCCAAAATTTTTCGTCCACTTACTTCTTTGTTATGCTCGTGATAACTCATAACTGGTGTTTCAATTTCAAAATAATTACAAAGCTTCTTCGTTTGTCTTGTATCTTCAGCAGCAATAATATCTGCCTCTTTTAAAATTCGGATTGCACGAAATGTCATATCCTCTAAATTTCCGATTGGAGTTGGTACTAAATATAAAACTCCCTTTTCATTTTGCTGAAAGCTTTTTTGCTGCCACATAGCGTTCTCCTTTTTGCATGTATTCTTCTTTTTGTTTCCTCGTTAACTGCTTAAAATGATATTCAGCTTGCATAGCCGTTCGTTTATCCTCATGACCCTCTACATATTTTAAAACAACCGGAAGTCTAGCACGTGTATATCTAGCACCTTTTCCATTATTATGAGTCTGAATCCGCTTTTCTATATGATTTGTATATCCGGCATAATAACTTCCATCAGAACACTCCACCACATAAAAACAATGCTTATTCGTCTCCATATAAAATTGAACGAATCTCCTCTGTATATTCGTTATTCTCTTCATATACAAAAAGAGGTGGCAAAATTTTTAAATCTGCATTTCCATCCTTAATTCCTTCAATTAACAATGTATTCGCTTCTTTACCAGCCTTAGGATAAACAAATCGCACACGTTTCGGTTCAATTTTGTATTTACGCATCAATGTAACGATATCGAGAAAACGACCTGGACGATGTACAAATGCAACTTTCCCACCCTGTTTTACCAACTGGCTACTTGCATATACAACATCTTCTAATGTACACATAATTTCGTGACGAGCTATCGCTAAATGTTCATTCATGTTTTTCTCAGAAGTTTGCGGTGTTTGAAAATAAGGAGGATTACACGTTACAACATCATATTGATGGCGTCCAAGTTTCTCCGGCATATCTTTCAAATCTCCATGGATTAAATGAATTCTTTCTTCTAAATTATTGTATTGAACGCTTCTTATTCCCATATCATATAAGCGCTCTTGAATCTCTACACCTGTAATTGTCCCTTTTGTCCTTGTACTTAATAAAAGAGGTACAACCGCATTCCCCGTACACAAATCAAGTAAATTACCTTTTTGAATTGGTACCCAAGCAAAATCTGCAAGTAACACAGCATCTAAAGAGAAATTAAATACTGATGGACTTTGTATAATTTTCATATCTTGTGCTAATAAGTAATCTAAACGCTCATCTTCATATAAATTCATATATTGCTCCCTTTCTTACACTTAACCTACCCTATTTCATCCTCTATTAATGTAAAAACATATTTCATTCTACTCTCATGTATAAAAAATTACCTTTCCAATTATATTGGAAAGGTAATCTCACTTTTTATTTAAAAATGACAGACAGAATAAACAATCTCCCTCTTTACGTACACTTCCATAATGTAGATTGCAAATATGAAAACCTTCCTGATACAGTCTCGCTAAGTTATCGTAGCCCTCACCAATATCTGTTTTTGGCTTCATTTCTTTGCGTTTTTGAGTTTTTTGTTTTTCCTTATTCTGCACTTCTTCAAAACGATGTCGCAAATTTTCATTTTCCATTTTTATATGTTGGTTTTCTTCCAATAATTCTGCAAGATGTTGTTTTAATTCTCCCAACTGTTTGTATAAATGTCCAATTTGCTCTTCCATACTAGAAACCGATGCAAAAATATCCTTTTTCTCCACAAGCACCCACCTCATTAATCTGTGGTTTGACTCGAAACGACCCCTTTATTAATTAATTCATCTAACGTATATTCTACTATCCGTTCCTTGTCTACTAGTTCCACTTGAATTAATCTTTCTAAAATATTTAATCCGATAACACGGCCAGCACCATGCGGGGTTTGTATACGTTGATCTAAATCAGGAAGTTGTTCCTTTGCTGCCTCATATTCATCATTCTCATATTTTAAGCAACACATTAAGCGACCACATAAACCAGAGATTTTTGCAGGATTTAATGATAAATTTTGATCCTTTGCCATTTTAATGGATACAGGTTCAAAATCTCCTAAAAAAGTAGAACAACAAAGCATACGACCACATGGACCAATACCACCAAGCATTTTTGCTTCGTCACGAACACCGATCTGTCTCAGCTCAATTCTTGTCCTAAAAATTGCCGCTAAGTCTTTCACTAGTTCCCGGAAATCAATCCGACCATCCGCAGTAAAGTAAAAAATAATCTTATTACGATCGAACGTATACTCTACATCTACAAGCTTCATATCAAGATTATGTTCTCCTACCTTTTGTTGACAAACTTGATATGCTTCTTTCGCAGCATGCCTATTCTCTTCAACAAGGGTACGATCATTTTCATTTGCAATACGAATAACCTTTTTAAGCGGTAATACAACGTCGTTTTCATCAACTTGCTTTTTGGTAATAACTACTTTTCCGTATTCAATACCCCTTACCGTTTCTACAATTACGAACTCATTTTCTGAGATATCGAACTGATTTGGATCAAAGTAATATACCTTCCCGGCCTTCTTAAAGCGAACACCTACTACATCATACAAAACGGTCATCCCTCCTGCAACCGCAACACTAACTGTTCGAACACAAGCTGCGCATTTACATTAGCGTTGATTCTATTTTTTGCCTCTAATATATGAAAGAGAGCTGATACAATGCGCTTCTGAGCATAAGAAAAGGATTCAAACATCTCTTTCTGCTCATGAAAAACAAGACGATCTTCTTCTCCAAGTTGAACATATAATAAATCCTTATAAATAAGGAGCAACATATCTAAGCCTTGCTGTAATTGTTCTTTCTCTCCAAAGTGCTTCCCCCATTTTTCTTGTACAAAAAAAATAGAGGCCTTATCTTTTTCGAGCGCTTCACATAATTTTATCACTAAAGCTCTCGCTTGTGCAAACCATTCATCATTACACATTAATAAAGCTTCTTCAAAACTATTTGTAAGCTGTGCAGCCAGTGTAGATAAAGAAACTGTAATACCTTCTTCCTCTAATCTCTTAATTAAGGATTCTGTAGGTAACGGCCTAAATGTAACAACTTGACAACGAGATAAGATTGTATTTAAAATCTGATGACTTTGTTCAGTAAGTAAAATGGCTGTTGTATCACTACTTGGTTCTTCTAAAAACTTTAAGAGCGTATTCGCTGCATTTGCTGTCATACGATCTGCATGCTCAATAATATATACTTTTTTATTTGCTTCTAATCCTGTTTTTGAAAACTCTTCTTGTAAATCTTGGATTTGCTGTTTTTTAATAGATAATCCATCGGGTTTTACAATATGTAAGTTTGGGTGGTTACCTGAATCAATTCGGCGACAATTCGTACATACATGACAAGGCTCTACACCATTTCTTTGTAAGCAGAGAAAACTTTTTGCCATTTGAATTGCTGTTGCGAACTTCCCAGTCCCTTTCCCCCCCTCTAACAAGTAAGCGTGGGATATACGCTCTTTTGCAATGCTATTCATCAACATTTTGACACCGATGGGCTGTATAGCAGAAAGCTGCTCCCACGTCTTTATCATAATGCATACCTCACTTATTTCATTCTTTCCTTCTATTATAACAATTTATCTTCTACAATCTGAATAACTTCTTCTATAAGTTTTTCCATTGGTTGATCAGCATCTACTACTACAATACGATCAGAGAAGCGCTCTACAACTTGTAAATACCCTTCACGCACGCGTTTATGGAAAGCGATGTCTTCCATATCTAGTCGATTTACTTCGCGTCCTGCATCCTTTTCAATTCGTGCTAATCCAACCTCTGGCTCAATGTCTAAATAAATTGTTAAACTCGGCATACAATCTTCCGTTGCAAAACGATTAATTTCAAATACTTTATCCATACCTAAGCCTCTTGCATATCCTTGATACGCTAAAGAGCTATCTATAAAACGATCACATAGTACAAGATAGTTTTCCTCAAGTGCTGGCATAACTTTTTCCACTAAATGTTGTCTACGTGCAGCAGCATACAGAAGCGCCTCTGTACGTGCTTCCATCATCGTATATTCTTGTTTATGTAAAATTGTTCTAATATCTTCAGAAATTGCAATACCACCCGGTTCCCTGGTCGCCATTACCTTTTGTTCCTTTTGCTCAAAATATGGTAATAAACTTTTAATTAATGTTGTTTTACCCGAACCTTCTGGCCCTTCAATTGTTACAAATAATCCCTTCATCCTAAAACCTACTTTCTATATCATACACGCTCATATATTTCGTACTACCTTGAAAACGAGCCCCTGTTTTCTCTAAATGAGTAATTTGCTTTGTATGTTCTTGAGTAATTCTCTCTCCATACATGATCAATGGAATTCCAGGTGGATACGGAATCACCATTTCTGCAGCTATCATACCAACGGCTTCTTCTATAGATACTAACTTCGTTTCGTATCCCTCTAATTGTTTATACGTATACGGTAAAGGGGAAATCTCCCCTTTATAAGTATAACGAATTGATGCTGTCTTGTCTTTTACCTTATATTGCTGCAAAGCTACTCGAATTATCTCTATAGCTTTCATATACCCCTCATTTACTTGTAACGGTAATATAAATAGGACGTTATGTGGATCTGCCATTTCCGTATATATACCGACCTTTTCAAATACAGACTGTAATTCATACCCCGATAACTGACAGCGAGTTTGCACCGTAACCTTTAATTCATCTTGCAACGGATATTGTAAAATAGCTATTTGTGGGATTGATCGCAATTCTTCTTTAAATCAGCGTAAAAACTCAACAATATCATCATGACCTTTTTCCTTTATAACCGCTATTGCAAAACGGGCTATATCAAGGGATGCCATAATTGGATACGATGGGCTACTAGATTGTAGCATACTTAAATAGGAAGACACTTTTTCTTTACTCACCAAACGGCTATTTATATGTAAATAAGATCCCATTGTCATTGCAGGTAATGTTTTATGTGCGGAATGAACCACAATATCTGCACCGTAAGCTAATGCTGACTTTGGGAATGGATCCCCTATACAAAAATGTGCCCCATGTGCTTCATCTACTAGAACAGGGATTTTATTTTCATGTGCGTAAGCAATACTTGCCTCTAAATCAACCCCCATACCATAGTAATTAGGATGTGTTAAAATAAGTGCTTTAGCATTCGGGTACTTTGTAATTGCCTCCTTGATAACTTCATCATGAACACCTACTGGTACGTTATGTACTTCATCAATCCATGGATTTAAAAAGACTGGGTTAGCCCCTGTTAATTTCAAAGCATTAATGATTGATTTATGACAATTTCTTTGCACGAGGACAATATCATGTTCACCGCAGCAAGACAAAATCATCGCTAAATTTCCAACTGTTGAACCATTAATTAAAAAATAACTTTTTTGCACGCCATATACTTCAGCTAATAATCGCTGTGCTTCATCTATACATTCAAACGGACTATGTAAATCATCTAATCCTGATAACTCTGTTACATCTATCGATAATATGTCCTTAAACCCTCCTGTAGCTTCCTGAGGGAAGTTTAAACCATTTTTATGACCTGGAACATGAAAAGATAGTGGGCGTCTTTCTTTAAATTCCATTAACGCCTCATATAAAGGCATACGATTTTGATTCATCTATATCTCTTCCTTATTATTCATTCTATATCTATTATACAGAACAAAAAAAATAATAGGCATATGCCTATTTAAAAATATGATACTTCTAATTTTCGAAGTTGTTTTAAATAATATATATACTTCGGATCATTTGTCTCCGTATTCACCATATCTTTTTCACATTCATAACAAATCAAATTATTATAAACATATATACCTTCTTTTCCTTCTGTCTCACAAACAATGCAAACTTCACTTTGTGATTTCATAACCTTCCCTCCCTATTTAAATGGACATATTTTATACTTCTATTCCTTAACAATTTACAGAAAAATATACATCAATCTCTTATATAATATGATTAACTCTTGGGCAACGTGTTTGTATTATCATTACTTCTTTTACGTACTGTTTAACAATACAAAAAAACACAAGTCAAAAGACTTGTGTTTTTAGTTGCTTGGCGACGTCCTACTCTCACAGGGACAAGGTCCCAACTACCATCGGCGCTAGAGAGCTTAACTTCCGTGTTCGGTATGGGAAC
>Ga0256786_1000619_pt1 | contig 17211 bp, 15 predicted proteins | sample MC6MC0937MT_FD_186053 | JGI IMG/M metagenome (GOLD analysis project Ga0256786, IMG submission 186053) | Metatranscriptome of enriched soil aggregate microbial communities from Iowa State University, Ames, United States - MC6-MC0937-MT... | ecosystem: Environmental > Terrestrial > Soil >...
TGCTACAGCTTCTTCTACGTTGTTTGCAACGAAACCACGTTGGATAGCTACTCCATACTTTGATAAAATCTCTTTTGATTGATACTCGTGAAGATTCATATTATTTTTATTATTTTATTTTAAAATTTAAAGGTTGACAAATTTAATAAAAAGACACGGAAGTTCAAGTTTATTAGAATAAAAATTAAGATGATATTTCTTTTTTAATAACTTTTTATTTAAATTGTTTTTATTCTGCAGCCAATCTTTCGAATTGCGAACCGATGAACGGAATTCTCGGAGCCAGAAAATAGCCTGTAAGACTCACAAAAAGGATTGGAACGAAATACATAAACCCTGTTAAAGTTCCCAAATGATAGTTGTACTCATCGGCGTTCTCGTTACACATGCATTTATTGCAGCCATACAGCTTACAATTGCTAATATGTTCTTAAATTACACTTTAGTAAATCTTAAAAAATATGATTTATTTTAATTCTTAAAAACTAAAATGTCTTAATGTTTAAAATATCAAATTCTATTCTTCACAAAATAAAAAATAAGCATCAACCAGCTTAAAATCATAAATAAACCTCCAAGCGGTGTAATCGGTCCTAAAAATTTAAGATTCATTCCCCAATAGTCCTGCATGCTTAGCAAATAGATACTGAAAGAAAAAAGTACCGTTCCTACAATCATCAGAATAGAAATCCATTTCTGAGAAGAGGTATCGAATTTCAAAATATAGCCTGCAATCAGCAAAAAGAAGGCAGCATACATTTGATATCTTACCCCGGTTTCAAAACTTTCAAGTCTTTCTACCGACAAAATTTTCTTTAAAGCATGAGCTCCGAAAGCTCCTAAAATAACAGACAGCATTCCGTATGCGGCTCCGAATACTAAAGTAATTGTTTTCATTTTATAATTCTTCTAATTCTAGTTTTAAATATTTTTTCGTTTTATAATCCTGCCAAGTTCCGGAAATTTTTTTTCCATTCACATCAGCTTCAATGTAAGCTCTGGGAATCCACTTTTTCAGTTCTTCGCTGTGATAATCGTTTTCGATAATTGAAATATGATTATTCTTTAAATTTCCGCTCCACTCTATCAGCTTTTTGTTCTTGTTGTACCAGTAAAATGCGGAAAAAGAACCGTCATTATACAGTTGTTTTATAAAAAGAGTTACAGGATATTTCCCGTCAATCGTTCCTTTGTACAATTTATTCTCAATCGTATTTTGCCTTGTAACTTTTTTGTTTTTCGACAAAAGACTTTTAGCATAATCGCTCCAGTATTTTTCGATCCGGCTGAAAGGTAATTCTACAAAACAATCATCCAAATCATCCAAAGCTCTCATCGCATGATTTGAACAACGACCTCTTACAACCGTAATTTTATCCTGACCAAAAAAGAATTCAACATATTCTAAAGAACCGTCTTTTACATATTCCAGACATTCCTGATACATTCTGATTACTTCTTTATCTTCTTCAGAATTTCCGTTTGCTTTTAAATCATCTGTATAGTCTGTAATTTCTTTTGCTATTTGTTTATTTACCAGTATCTGGATTTCAGAAATAGCTTCAGGCTCAAAAAGATCTTTAAGATTAATTAAATTTCCGGTGCGGAGATCGAAGTTTTTATAATTTACAAAATGTTCAGAATAAGCTCCCGAAGCTTCCCCTTCCATTTCTAAGCTTAAAATATTGTTGGGCGTTTCAAGTTTTTTCCAGCCATAGAAATATACAAAATTGCGGTAAGTGTTTGTTGCTGTTGAAGCAAGATGAAAGGGATCTTTACCCGAATCAGGAATAAATTCCAGCTCATTTACCTGAAGAAAAGTATTGATTTTCTTTTCTACACTAGGTTTGGAAGCAAGGGAAATTAATGGGAAAATAAAATTTTCCGATTTAGGTCTTAAGTTACTTACCAATACATTTTTCTGTTGCGAAAAACAAAGGATGGAGATCAGACTAAAAAACAGTACACTTTTTTTCATTGTTTTTGATTTAAAATAAATTCATATATCCGTAACGAATACCGGAATTACAAGAACGATGAAAAAGATAAAAAATATCCGGGACCGATGAAATCCCGGATTGTTGGTATTTTTTCAGAAAGAAACCACAATAAAATGTATAAGATAAACTTACCTTACCCATTACTGAGCTCTTAATCTGTTGAATTCATTAATAACCTCGTGGTGACTTACCGTTTTATCCTTAAAATAAGTCACAAAATGCTGTTTTTCTTCTTCTGTAGCTCCCATTTGGTTTAAAATATTCAGAAGGTGCATTTTCATATGTCCTTTCTGGATTCCTGTGGTCACCAACGAACGAAGCGCACCAAAATTCTGCGCCAATCCGGAAACTGCCAGAATACTCATCAGTTCCTGAGCGGAAGGCTTTCCGAGAAGAGCCAAAGAGAATTTTACCAAAGGATGAAGATTCGTCAAACCGCCGACAACTCCCACAGAAATCGGTAAGTCAATCCAGAATCTGAAAATTCCGTTATCAATTGTACAATGCGTTAAGGAAGAATATTTCCCGTCTTTTGAAGCATACGCATGTGCACAGGCTTCAGTAGCTCTGAAATCATTTCCCGTTGCGATAACAACTGCATCTACCCCGTTCATAATTCCTTTATTATGTGTCGTTGCACGGAAAGGCTCAATTTCAGCAATCGTTACTGCCTGTTTGAATTTTCTTGCGAACTCTTCATTAGAAATTCCGCTATCGTCTTTTAAATCTTCAATTTTACATGAAACTTCTGCTCTTACAATACAATCCGGAGTAAAATTGGAAAGAATATTCATCACGATCTGTAAAGAATTTTTCTCTTCCTGTGTAAAATCTTCGCTCACCGCAACTTCCTGTTTCAATGTTTTTCCGAATTGTTCCAGACAAGAATTAATGAAATTTGCCCCCATCGAATCTACGGTATCGAAACTTGCTTTAAGCTGATAATAATTCGGCATTTCGGCAGTTTTATCGACTAATTTTATGTCTAAAATTCCGCCGCCACGATTTCTCATGTTTGCTGTAATCGCTTCTGTTGCTTCAAATAGTTTTTTCTTTAAATTAAAATTAAAAAAATGCTGCAGCTTGTGAGATTCTACATCAATGATGAAATGAGTGTGACCTAGTTTTTCGGTATTGATGATTGTTGTTTTAAAACCACCTTTATCAATCCAGAATTTTGCTGCTTTTGAAGCTGCCGCAACAACAGAACTTTCTTCAACTGCCATTGGTAAAGCAAATAATTTTCCGTTGATCAGAAAATTGGGTGCAATTCCGTAAGGCATATAAAAATTGGAAATTGTATTTTCAGAAAACTCATCATGAAGCTTCTGTAAATCTGCGTTTTCGTTCCAATATTGGTTGAGTATATTTTGATATTCCTGGTTTCCTTCGAGATATTCACTGACAAGCCAGTCAATCTTTCCCTGCTTGGTTAATTTGGAGAAACCTTCTACCGGTTTATGATTCATAGCATACATTTATTGACCGTAAATATACTAATTTTGCTTTGGAAATATGTGGATAAGTTTGTTTTAAAAACCCTGACTTTTCTCAATTTTGGACTTAATTTTGCTTGAAACTTCATCGGATTTTTAATCTTTTAATACAATAGAACAATGAATTTTGACCGCGTTAAAGAAAAGCTCGAAATACTTGCAGATGCTGCAAAGTACGATGTTTCGTGCTCATCAAGCGGTGGAAAAAGAAAAAATAACGGCGGTTTAGGCGACAGTTCGGCAAGCGGAATTTGCCATACTTATACTGAAGATGGTCGTTGCGTTTCTCTTCTTAAAATCCTTTTGACCAATCATTGTATTTACGATTGTATTTATTGCGTTTCCAGAAAATCGAATGATATAAAACGGGCAGCTTTCACCGTTGAAGAAGTTGTGGATTTAACGATTAGTTTTTATCGAAGAAATTATATTGAAGGTCTGTTTTTGAGTTCTGGAATTTTCAAAGATGCCGATACAACGATGGAACGTTTGGTTCGGGTAGCTAAAAAATTGAGAACTGAACATCAATTTAATGGTTATATCCATTTAAAATCAATTCCCGGAGCAAGTGATGATCTGATGAATGAAGCTGCACTGTACGCTGATCGATTATCCGTAAATCTTGAAATTCCGACTGAATCTGGTTTAAAATTATTAGCACCCGATAAAAATCGTGAAGATATGCTTCAGCCGATGAGAATCGTTCAAAAAGGAATTCAGCAATATAAAGATGAAAAGAAAATCATCCGAAGTGCTCCGAAATTTGCTCCAGCCGGGCAATCAACTCAAATGATTGTAGGCGCAACCAATGAAAACGATTTGCAGATCATTAAAGTTGCCGATCATTTTTACAAAAATTATGGAATGAAGCGTGTGTATTATTCCGGCTATATTCCCGTAACTGTTGATAACCGTTTGCCGGCGATTACCGCAGAAGTTCCTGTTCTACGTGAAAACCGTTTATATCAGTCTGATTGGCTGATGCGTTTTTATGGTTTTAAAGCAGATGAAATTTTAGATTTTAATATGCCATTTCTGGATCTGGAAGTTGATCCGAAACTAAGCTGGGCTTTGCGACATCTTGATCAGTTTCCTGTTAATTTGCAGACTGCAGATTATAAAATGATTCTTCGTATTCCGGGAATTGGAGTAAAGACTGCTCAAAAAATTCTGAGTGCAAGAAAATTTCAGGTTTTAAATATTGATCATCTCAAAAAACTAGGAGCGGCAGTAAATCGTGCGAAATATTTTATTGATTTTACTTATGGAAATCCTTTCTTAAAACATTTAACCGATTTGAATTTAAGAAGATTGATTATTGGCGGAAGTCAGTCGAAATTCCAGAATCAGTTTTCGCAGCAGCTGACTTTGTTTTAGTTTAAACATAAAATCACGAATGTTTTACACTAATAGCATACTATTTAGATTTTCAATTTAATAAACAGTCTGTCTATATTTGCTAAATTTAGACACGTTTTATACCTTTGGTAAAACAATTATTATGAATGTAAGTTTCACTAAAAAACAGGAAGAATATATTTCTGATCAGATAGAATCGGGCGATTTTCAAAATGCGAGTGAAGTTGTTCGTGATGCTTTAAGACTTCACGAAATCTATCGTCATCGTGTTGTACAAGACTTGAAAGCCGAAATACAAAAAGGATGGAATGCTTCTTCAAGTTCTCGTTCTGTAAAAGATATTATCATAGCAAAAAAAGAAAAGAACGAAAGTAATGTCTAAAAAGTCTTACATTTTATCAGAAATCGCTGATAAAGATTTGGAAGAAATTTTTGACTTTACATTTGATGAATTTGGATTTAATCAAGCAGAAAAATACCTTTTGGAAATTGAAGAGATTTTTCAGAATTTGATTATAAATCCAAAGCTCGGCAAAAAAAGACATGAAATAAAAGAGGGTCTTTACAGTTTTCCAAAAGACAATCATATCATTTTTTATCGAATTTTAGAAGATCATATTCAAATTGTAAGAGTTCTTCATGGAAGCAAAGACATTCCGAAATATTTTTAATTATATCAATTGACTTATTTTTTTCAAAAGATTCTCAATCTCAAAATTGCTGGGCAAAACTCAAGCTTAAGAACACTTCAAACCTCCAACTCAAAATGATCACCCTCCTCTACGACGGAACTTTCGACGGACTTTTCACAGCAATATTTGAAGTTTTTGAATATCGTTACCAAGATGTAGAGATTTGCAGCAGAGAAAGTTTCCAACAGGAAAATATGTTTGCTAAAATTCATGAGGTCATTACCCAACAGGAAAAATCGGAGAGAGTTTTAAATAAATTAGAACAAAATATAGGAAAATCAGGGATTAATCAATTATTGAAAGTTTTCTTATCAGAAGATTCAGAAATGGAAAAATTGATTTTGTCTGCTGTACAACAATCCGTTAAACATCCTGATAAAAACATCCTGCAGAATTTTGCAGATGATGACATGATGAAACTCTCAAAAATCTGCAAATCTGTTAGTCGTGAAAGACATCGAATGACAGCTTTTGTGAGGTTTGAGAAATTGCAGGATGAAATTTATTTTGCAAAAATTGATCCTAATTTTAATGTTTTACCTTTAATCCGAAAGCATTTTAAAGATCGTTACGCCGACCAAAAATGGATGATCTATGATTTGCGGAGAGATTATGGATTATTTTATGATCTGAAAGATTGTGATTTCTTTTATCCCGACGAGAAATTAGATCTAAACCAATACCAGCAGAAATTTCACGAGGAAGAAAAAAAATATCAGACTTTGTGGCAAAGTTATTTTACCAAAACCAACATCAAAGAAAGGAAAAATACAAAGCTTCACATTCAGCACGTTCCAAAAAGATATTGGAAATATCTGACAGAAAAGTGGTAGTTTTTTAAGTTTTGACTAAAGCCTAATTTCTCTTTATAAAAGAAAGTCGGGCTAAAGCCCGACACTATTGATATCTTACAGAGATTTTTCAAAACAAATGCTGTTTTCAACTCCTATATATTGTCCGTAATTCGGAATGATTTCGTAGCCACACTTTTTGTAGAGTGCAACAGCTTCAAGCTGGAGTTTTCCTGTTTCCAGAACTGTTTTTTCGTATTCTGATTCTTTTGCCCATTTTTCAAGTTCTTCTAAAATGACAACAGCAAAACCATTTACACGATATTCAGGAAGCGTAAACATCCGTTTTACTTCCATCGAATTTTCATTAAGAGGTTTAATGGCTCCACAAGCAACCGCTTTATCGTCTTTAAAAACTACAATGCAGTTTTTCAGAGCATCAATTTTGTTGAACTGATCATAAAACGCATGATCTTCGCCATCCATTAATGCTAAATAGGCATCTAATTTTTTTACAAGATTTTGAAAATCGACATTTTCGGAAGTAGTTCTGAGAATTTGCATTTATTTATTTTCTAATTCACACCTAACAGGTTTTGAAAATATGTTAGGTTTATATTTTAATTTACAATAAATTTTCTGTCATTGATCAATTCAGCTATCGCCAACATATCTTTTCCAATCAATCGATCGTCTTCCAGTTTCGCAACTTTAGAACGAAGAATTGTGAAATTTTCCTCAATAATTTTTGAACATTTTGCTGGTCTTCTGAATTCTAATCCTTGTGCGGCAAACATCAGTTCAACCGCTAAAATATTTACTAAATTCCCTAAAACCTGATTGAATTTTCTTCCTGAAATACTTCCCATTGAAACATGATCTTCCTGACCTAAACTTGTCGGGATAGAATCTGCTGAAGCAGGGAAACAAAGTGTTTTATTCTCTGTAACCAAAGCAGCAGAAGTATATTGAGGAATCATAAATCCTGAATTCAAACCTGAGCTTTCAGTCAATAATCTTGGTAAACCGTATTTTCCTTCTAATAATAAATAAGATCTTCTGTCTGAAATATTTCCCAGTTCTGCAACTGCTAAAGTCGCATAATCTAAAGGCAATGCCATCAATTGCCCGTGGAAATTTCCTCCTGAAATTGATTCTTCAGCACTTAGAACAATAGGATTGTCGGTTACAGAATTCAATTCGGTTTCAGCCATCATTTTCAAATGTTCGAAAGCATTTCTGCTCGCTCCGTGAACCTGCGGAACGCATCTCATAGAATACGGATCCTGAACTCTGTCACAATATTCATGGGCTTTAAGATTGTCAGAATTCTTTAAAAATTTAAGCATTCTTGCAGCCACTTTTTTGCTTCCTTCGAATGGTCTGATGTCGTGAAGTTCTTTTTTGAACGGACTTGCAGAACCTCTGTATGCTTCAAGACTCATTGCAGCAGTCATATCTGCCAAATCCAAAAGATATTCGAATTTTTCTAAACCCTTGATTGCATGAGCCAGAATAAACTGAGTTCCGTTAATCAATCCCAAACCTTCTTTTGGTCCTAAAACCAATGGTTGAAGATTATTTTCCTTAAGAATTTCTGCAGTTTCGAAGATTTCGTTTCCAACCCAAACCTGGCCAAGTCCTAAAAGTGGTAAAACAAGGTGTGAAAGTGGAGCTAAATCTCCTGAAGCACCTACAGAACCCTGCTCCGGAACAACCGGAATAATATCCTTTTCAAGCATTAAAATAAAACGCTCAATCACTTCCAGAGAAACTCCTGAAAAACCTTTTGACAAAGCATGAACTTTCGCAATCATCATGATTTTTGAAAATTCTTTATCGATTGGTTTTCCCACTCCTACAGCGTGAGAAATAATTAAATTATATTGTAACTGGGCAGTTTCATCCGCTGAGATTTTAGTATCACAAAGAGGTCCGAATCCCGTATTGATCCCATAAACACACCGGTCTGACTCTACAATCTGCTTTACATTGTTCTGAGATTTTATGATCTGCTCTCTCGCAGCTTCATTAAGCTTTGCTTTATTTGGGGTCTTGCAGATTTCCAAAACATCATGGAAACTGAAAGTATCTATACCGTAAATCATTTCAAAAAATTTGCCTAAAAATACACATTTTGAAGCATACCGAAAAGGTGATATTTCAGGGATAAATTTTTTTAATAACAAGTCTGTTTTTTTACTACTTTTAGCACATTATTTTAAACTAATATCTATGAAATTTAAAGCTTTAATACTTGCTTTATCACTTGTAAGCGCAACGAGTTTTGCACAAGAGAAAGTAAAATACACAAAAGAGGAAAAAAAGGAGATGAATCAGTATCTTTTTAATGAAGGATTCAATACCGCATCGCAAAAAAAAGTATCCACAATTATTTTAAAGGACAATAACGAACACCAAGGTTATGCTAAGTCTTGGGTAAAACAGAAAGGGCAAATTCTTTCTATCACTATCGATGATGCCGAAACGGGGAAAACCATGAAGTTTGATGCCAAAGATATCGCCGAAATGTATTTGTACGCAACTGAAACTGAGAAATCTATGAAGGCCGGTAAATTCATTTCAAATATGAGAAATTACAGCACCAAAAAATACAGCAAATCTGTTACTGACGATGCAATTCCATTTGAAAATCAAACCGTTTCACTAAAGAACAAAAAAGAAAGCAAAACATTTCTGATGCAGGTTATTAATCCTGAATTTAATGAAAAAATTACGGTTTACCATGATCCTTTTGCCAAAGAAACGGCTGGTTTTGGTTTTTCTGGCGCTCCGTCTTTTGGAGGTGGGGTTATTAAATCGTATTATGTAAGAAAAGGCGATAAAGTAATTTGGCTTCACAAAGATGATTTTGAAGACAACTACGATTTTCTTTTCGGAGATAATGCTGCATTTATGAAAGCTTATCCCAAAAATTCTGTTGAATGGGATAATTTCAGCTTTTTGGTCTACAAATATACCGATATCAACGAGGCTTAAAATTAATTTAAACTCATATTTTTGAGCTGTAGAAATTTCTGCAGCTTTTTTTGTGCACTGAAATTGCTTAAATTTGTTCTATGAATCCTTCTTTAGAGCTACAGCTTAAAACTTTACCTTCCGAACCCGGCGTTTATCGTTATTACGACAAAAACGAAAATCTTCTCTATGTGGGTAAAGCAAAAAATCTAAAGAAAAGAGTACTCTCTTATTTCAACAAAACACTTTCCGGATACCGAACCAGAATTATGGTCGGAAAGATCAACCGTTTAGAAACAACCATTGTTAACAGTGAATACGATGCACTTTTGCTGGAAAACAACCTGATTAAAGAACATCAGCCATTTTACAATGTGATGTTGAAGGATGATAAAACCTATCCCTGGATTTGCATTAAAAACGAAGATTTCCCAAGAATTTTCCTGACAAGGAATAAGATTAAAGACGGTTCGGAATATTACGGTCCTTACGCAAAAGTACGTCCTGCAAAGATTTTATTGGATACCATTAAACATATTTATAAACTCCGCACCTGCAATTTAAATTTAGCCCCGAAAAAAATCGAGGAAGGTAAATATAAAGTCTGTCTGGAATTTCACATTAAAAATTGTGAAGGCCCATGTGAAGATTTAGAAAGTAAGGAAGATTATGACGAGAAAATTGATGCAATCCGCGGAATAATTAAAGGAGATTTTCGTCATGCGAAAGAATATCTGATCAATCAGATGACAAAATACGCGATGAATCTTCAATTTGAAAATGCGCAACTCATCAAAGAAAGACTGAATATTCTGGAAGATTATCAGGCAAAACATACCGTTGTAAATCCAAATATCGATGATGTGGATGTTTTCGGAATGACGAGCGACGAAACTGCAGCTTACGTTAATTATTTTAAAATAAGAAACGGAAATATCATCCAGAGTTTCACCACCGAAATAAAGAAGATGCTTGAAGAAACCGATGAAGAAATTATGGAAGAAGCTTTGATTGAAATCCGCCAGAAATTTAATTCAGATTCTAAAGAAGTCTTGCTTCCTTTTCACTTAACTGTTGAAATTCCGAATGTAAAACTGATTGTACCAAAAGTTGGCGACAAAAAGAGAATTGTAGAACTCTCTGAAAAAAATGCGAAAGAGTATCGTTTAGAAAAATTAAAGCAGGTTCAGATTGTAGATCCCGAAAGACATTCCAACAGAATTATGGCAGAAATGCAAAAACTGCTGAGAATGCCCGTTGAACCAAGACATATTGAAGGTTTTGATAACTCGAATATTCAGGGAACAAACCCTGTTTCTGCGTGTGTTGTTTTCAAAGACGGCAAACCAAGCAAAGCCGATTACAGAATTTTCCATCCAAAAACCGTTGTGGGCCCCGATGATTTTAAAACAATGGAAGAAGTTATTTACCGCCGGTATAAAAGAATGCTGGATGAAGGGGAACAACTTCCACAACTTATCCTTATTGATGGTGGAAAAGGTCAGTTGTCTTCTGCGGTGAAAAGCCTAAGGATTTTAGGACTTTACGGAAAAATTACAATTGTCGGAATCGCCAAAAGGCTGGAAGAGATTTTCTTTCCTGAAGATCCGATCCCTTTATATCTTGATAAAAAATCTGAAACCCTTAAAATTTTGCAGCGTGTAAGAGACGAAGCGCACCGTTTTGGCGTAAAACATCACAGAACCAGAAGAAAAAATTCAACCATAAAATCTGAACTGGAAGAAATTCCCGGAATTGGAGAAAAAACAATAGAACTTCTATTATCAAAACTAAAATCTGTCAAAAGAATAAAAGAATCAAGCCTTGAAACTTTGGAGGAAATCTTAGGAAAATCTAAAGCCAAAGTAGTTTGGGAGTTTTTTAACAGCTAATTCCGGAATTAACAACCAAATAAAATCCGTTTCAATGATGAAACGGATTTTTATTTGTTGAAATATATTTTTAAACTATTTTACCGGAGCAAAAACTTCTTTCGAATACTCGTCGTTATTCTTCGGAATTTCAATCACCAAATTTCCGTTTTCAAAATAACCTGTGGTAGACTCACCCGAAGCTAATTTCACTCTGAAAACATCTTTCTTGGTCGTTTCTTTAAATGTTGCAAAAGGAACAGAGCTATTTCCGTCTGCTAAAATAAACTGAGAAGCATCAATCTGAATTCTCTGAAGATTAATTTTCCCGTTGCTGTATCTTTCTGCTTTAGAAGCTTGAGATTTTGGTTCACTAATTTGAGGAGTCGGTTTTACTGTTTCTTCCATTACATAAGCTTCCTGCTTATTATAATTCATGTTCTCAATCGGCTTAGACACTGGAATAGTTACCAAAGCTTTAGAAAGCGCATCCTGAAAACCTTCTTGAAATTCTTTTATGGATGAACTTCCTTTCTGGCTGGAAATTACTTTACTGTTGCAGTCTTTAAATTCCAGAACAATTTTATTTCTCAGAAAGCCACTGTCATTGATAACATCGGCATTAAGAACACTGCAAGGATTTGCATTGGCTTCTTCTGGCCACTGACCTCTGTTTTCGGTAATTACCGTATATTGTTTTGACTTCAGATTTTTGGTTAAAAAGGCGCTAATTCCGTAATTATCTTTTTTAAAACTTTCAAAAGCGCTCGGAACAACAACATATTTATAATCTGAAACCTTCTGTGCATACGATAACATCACACAAAAAGAAGATATTATAACGGATAACTTTTTCATAAAATAATTTAAATTTAATCATTAATCATTTCTGAATTCTCCCATATCAAGTTTTAATGAGAAGAAATTAGAATAAAAATTAGAACCTCCGATTCCGGAATTGCTGATGGCATAATCAAGCGTTAAACCTCTGTAACGAATTCCGATACCCGCACTTGGCTGAAAAGAAACTTTTCTCTGTAAATCTTCAATATCAGTAATCGACTGGAATCTGTTTACCCCCAATCTTACAAAAATCATTTTCTGATAACCCAATTCAGCTCCTGCATAAGGTGTGATACTTGCAAAATCAGTCGAAAGTAAAGCGGCAGTTTTAGCAAAATCCACATTGATTCCTGCTTCCGGTAAAACGTACAAACTACTGTTGATATTGAACAATTTACTTGCTCCTGCATTTAGCTTCGGCATTGTCAATTCCATTTTATCAGTTGGAGCGGGGTTAAATTCTTCTCCGTTTACAATGGTAGATAATTCGCTTTGATTAACGCTCCAAAAGTTAACGGTAGTAGTTGCATCACGAAGAACACCTCCGAATTTCCAGCCGTTATCAGCTTTATAGATTGCTCCTACATCAAAACCAAAACCGTAACCGCTTGCAAATTTTCCTACATTTCTGTACACAATTTTTGCATTGACACCGACATCCAGTTTCGGATTTCCTCCCGGATTAAAAGCGTAAGAAATAATTCCTGCATAATCCGACTGTGAGAATTTCGTGATTTTATCGTAATCAATGTTTCCTTCTGTATCGATTAATTGGGTTGTATTTAAAATGTTATCAACTCCCAAACGCACAACGGAAACTCCAAAAACGCCGTTTTCTAAAACTTTTGCATACGCCAGATAATCATATTTTGCAATCGATTCGAAATATTCTGCGTGCATTGCAGCACCTTGCCAATCTCTCGTGATACCGTTCAAACCTGCGGGATTCCACATCGGTGAGTAGACATCATCCTGATTCGTAATTACAGCGCCTCCCATTCCTATTCCTCTGGCTCCGGCTCCAATATTTAAAAATTCGTTGGAATATTTTCTGATAATCTGAGATTGAGACAATCCAAATAGAAGTGAAAATATTAAAAATAGATATTTTTTCATCATGTACAATTGATGCTTAGTTAAGTTTTTTTTGTTTTCTAGTTTTTATAAGTGCATTTACAACAATTGCCAAAATCATAACCAACGATGCTACATAAAATATCGGGCTCATGTGCTCCGATTCTCCAAAGATAAAAAAAGCTAGTATAATTCCGTAAACTGGTTCTAAATTAACTGTTAAAATTAGTGTAAAAGGCGAAATATATTTCATCAGCTTCACCGATTCAAACATTGGGTACGCTGTAAACACACTTGCCAATAAGCCTATTAACGCCAAATCGCGGTAGTTTATTTCATTCATCTGCATGATTTGTCCTGTTACCAAATAAAATAACATTAAAACAAACCAGCCTGAGAAAATTTCATAGAAAATAATATTTCCGGAACTTGTTTTACCAAAAAGCTTTCCGTTGAAGACAGAGAAGACTGTTCCGAAAACAGCACATAAAATCCCGTAAAGAATTCCTTCCTTATATTGAAATTCTGTTTTAAAAATTAAAAGAATACAGGCAACAATCACACCCCCCATAATAACTTCCGACAGATCAATCTTTCTTTTGAATACAATCGGCTCCAGAACGGAAGCAAATAAAGTTGATAATGAAAGACAGCTTAATGCAATGGAAACATTTGAAACTTTAATAGAATAAAAGAAGCAGTACCAATGCAAAGCCATAAAAAATCCTACTCCTGCAAGCTGAAAAAAAAGCTTTTTGGATACACGGATACTTTCTTTTTTATAAATTCTGATGAATGCATACAGAAAAATTGCAGCAAACAGCATTCTGTAAAAAACAAGAATCTGAGCATTTGCCGTAATCAGTTTACCTAAAATTGCTGTGAAGCCCCATAAAAAGACAATTAAATGTAATCTGAAAAGCGCTAATTTCTGCATGATGATCCCGTAAATTTTAAACGAACAAATTTACAAATCGCTTTTCATTAATCTTAAAAAAATAATGCTGCGGGATAAATTTTTTCAAAAATAAATCTAAAAAGGTGATAAACCATTAAAACTAAAAACCCTGAAAGTCTGTTAAACTTTCAGGGCCTTCAAATAATAAACTATTAAAAAAATAAACTAGGAACTTAGAGTATTTATATAGAAACTTTCATCTCTATTACTCTATTGTAAAGTTAGCAAAATATGAACCAAAAAAAACACATATTTCGTTAAAAATTTCATAAAATTCTGATAACCAAAACCTTAAATCTATTTATTGAAATTATACTACTTTGCTTAAAAATAGTATCTTTAGGCGGATTAAAATACGTATTTCATGGATATTGAATTTAACAAAAGAGAAGATCAAAATAAATTACGATTGTCTGAAATCAATCGTTTACTTACAGAAATAAAAAAAGGCGGTGGGGAAAAAAGGCTTCAAAAGCTTCGTGACGAAGGGAAAATGACAGCTAGAGAAAGAATAGAATATCTTCTTGATAAAAATTCAGATTCCATAGAAATTGGTGCTTTTGCCGGTTATGAAATGTATGAAGAACATGGAGGCTGCCCAAGTGGTGGTGTAGTGGTTGTAATGGGATACGTTTCGGGAAGACAATGTTTAGTAGTTGCTAATGACGCCTCTGTAAAAGCAGGAGCATGGTTTCCTATCACAGGAAAGAAAAACCTTAGAGCTCAGGAAATTGCCATGGAAAACAGACTTCCAATCATTTACCTTGTAGATTCTGCGGGAGTTTATCTTCCGATGCAGGACGAAATTTTCCCCGACAAGGAAATGTTCGGAAGAATTTTCAGAAATAATGCTAAAATGAGTGCTTCAGGAATTATTCAGATCTCTGCGGTAATGGGAAGTTGTGTTGCGGGAGGAGCTTATCTTCCGATTATGAGTGATGAGGCCATGATCGTTGATAAAACAGGTTCAATTTTCCTTGCAGGAAGTTATTTGGTAAAAGCTGCCATTGGTGAATCGATTGACAATGAAACTTTAGGAGGAGCAACAACACACTGTTCTATTTCAGGAGTTACCGATTATAAAGCTAAAGACGATAAAGATGCATTAGACCGCATTAAAAATATCATGAAATCTGTGGGAAGCTACGAGAAAGCCGGTTTCGACAGAATTGAAAGTTTTCCACCAAAAGAAAAGCCGGAGAATATTTTTGGTATTATGCCTGTTTCAAGAGCAGAACAATACGACACCTTAGAAATTATAAAATGTATTGTAGATAATTCGGAGTTTGAAGAATATAAACCGGATTACGGGAAAAGTATCATCTGTGCAACGGCAAGAGTTGACGGCTGGTCTGTAGGAATTGTAGCCAACCAAAGAAAACTTGTGAAAAGCGGCAAAGGAGAAATGCAGTTCGGTGGAGTAATTTATTCTGATTCTGCTGATAAAGCAACAAGATTTATAGCAAACTGCAATCAGAGAAAAATACCGTTGATCTTTTTACAGGATGTTACCGGATTTATGGTAGGTTCAAAATCAGAACACGGTGGAATCATCAAAGACGGTGCAAAAATGGTCAATGCAGTTTCTAATTCTGTTGTTCCTAAATTTACGATCATTACTGGAAATTCTTACGGCGCAGGAAACTATGCGATGTGCGGAAAAGCTTATGACCCAAGATTAATAGTAGCTTGGCCATGGGCAGATTTAGCGGTTATGGGCGGAGCTCAGGCTGCAAAAGTTTTGGCACAGATTCAAGAATCAACCTTAAAAAAACAAGGGAAAGAAATTTCTGAGCAGGAACATAATGAAATCTTAGATACAATCTCTAAAAAATATCAGAAGCAAACAGAATCAACTTATGCAGCTGCAAGATTGTGGACAGATGCCATCATCAATCCTGTAGATACCAGAAAATGGATTTCGATGGGAATAGAAGCGGCTAATCATTCGCCGATTACTGAGAAATTTAATTTGGGAGTTATTCAGGTATAAGTTCCAAACACTTATAAAAATATTAAGCCTTACTTTTAAGTAGGGCTTTTTATATTATGTTAAATAGTATTAAAGAATAATAAAGTCTTTTAAAAGAAATACTAAAGGTAGGATTTTTGTTGTTGTAAGATCTTAAAACTATACCTACAAAACTCTTTTTTATTACTAATCCTTAAAGGAAACCTATGAAAAGATATTTTGCAGTTTTTATTACAGCTTACACGATTTTTTTACTTTATATGATGTTTTTTGGTTCAGGAAGAGAGGCTTCTGAGGTTTCCTACATACAAACAAAGCCATTTATTACAATTCAAAAGTTTTTCACAGATACCAAAATAGGAAATGAAGATTTTATTATCAACATTATAGGAAATATCTTTGTCTTCAGCCCGTTTGGTTGGCTTGGATTATGCATCAAAAAATTTGATAAATTTATTCCTGCAACTTTCTCATTTCTCATCATAATAAGTATAATAGAAACTTTACAATATTTCAGCGGTCGTGGTGTTGCGGATATTGATGATATTTTTCTAAATACTTTAGGAATGCTAATTGGTTTTGTTATTTTTAAATACGCTACCTGGAAAAATATTGCCAACATTAGACTTCATTTTGAACTTGATAGTGAAAAATCTTTGCAACCAAGTGCTTCTTAAGCTTAAGCTTCATTTGATGCAATAGCTTAAATTTTAGGAGCTATTTCCAGCTGCAACATACAACAGCAGAATAGTTTTTACCATCAGTGAAATATAAACAATTTTAATTAAGATTTAGGAGTTCTTACCGGCTATGCGCTTTTATTTCTCGCTCCAATGCTTTTTTGTAGGTAATTTTTATTTTTTCCAATGCTTACTGGGGTAACCGGTTCTATGGCTATCTATAAATTGAGTAGTATAATCATTATTAAACATACACAGTTGTTTCGCTCCTACGGAGCTCATGATTCTTAGCGCACACATTTTTCCTACAAAAGTACCGCTCCGTTGGAGCGGCACATTCATTAGTATTTGAAATATTAAATATCAAATCAATGATTTAGATTTTTTAATACTGGATATTGAGTTTTTAAATATTGAGCTTTAAATACTGAATCTTAAATGTTGAATACCGAATATTGAATATTGAATATTGAATATTCTGTTATAAACGAAAAAA
>Ga0256786_1000621_pt1 | contig 17185 bp, 15 predicted proteins | sample MC6MC0937MT_FD_186053 | JGI IMG/M metagenome (GOLD analysis project Ga0256786, IMG submission 186053) | Metatranscriptome of enriched soil aggregate microbial communities from Iowa State University, Ames, United States - MC6-MC0937-MT... | ecosystem: Environmental > Terrestrial > Soil >...
CGTGTAGATCTACGCTACGAAATGGGCTTGAACAAGGTCAACAATGAGAGTCAGGCAAATCCAAAAATCAACATGTGGAGTATTGGTTTAGGCTATAGATTATTCAGTATTCTATAGTACATTAACCCGAGTATATATACCATTAAAAAGTCCGTTTTTATCCAAAACGGACTTTTTATTTTAAGAAACTTTAGAACCGTTCTAAATTATTCCTTTTTCTTGTCAAAATGGTATCATATTTAATAGCAAATAGTAGATTTGCCTAATTAAAATTAAATTACAAGGATAATGAGTAAATCAAAGCCAGTTTTCAGTTCTTCGATTGGGAAGAAGCTAATCATGAGCTTAACAGGAATCTTCCTATGTTTATTCCTAGTTGTTCACTTGGTTGGTAACTTGCAATTATTTAAAGATGATGCGGGTCTAGCGTTCAACAAATACGCTTATTTCATGACTCACTTTACACCAATCAAAGTTGTTTCTTACTTATTGTACGCTTCGGTCATCGTTCACGTCATCTACGCCATTACATTGTCGATGAAAAACAAAGCCGCCCGTCCTATTGGTTATGCCAAATATGATGGTCAAGCAAACAGTAAATGGAATTCACGCAACATGGGTATCTTAGGTACTGTCATTTTAGTATTCCTAGCTACGCACATGTCTAATTTTTGGTGGAAGTTTCACAATGATGAAGTACCGTACATCGAATACCGTACTGATTTGGCAACTGGACAAACAACAGCTAGAGAACTTCAAGCTTCTGAATTCCACGACTACCAAGAAACGGTAGAAAACAACGTTCAAATCTTAAAAGCAAGAGATTTGTACAAACAAGTTGACTTTGCCTTCAAAAATGTAGCTTTAGTCGCTTTATATCTTGTTGCGATGGCAGCTTTGGCATTCCACTTAATTCATGGTTTCCAATCTGCATTCCAAACTTTAGGTTTCAACCACAGAAGATATATTGGAATTATCAGAGCAATCGGAGTTTGGGTATTTGGGGTATTAATTCCAATTGGCTTTGCAATGATGCCATTGTTTTTCTTCTTTAAATAATTCAGAATCTTTTAAGATGAGGCCTTAGGCTTTATCGATCAATATAAAATTAAGAGATATGTTAGATTCAAAAGTACCAGCGGGCCCATTAGCCCAAAAGTGGTCAAATCATAAATTTAATCTTAAGTTGGTTAACCCTGCTAACAAACGTAAATTTACCGTTATCGTTGTTGGTACAGGACTTGCTGGTGCATCTGCAGCAGCATCTTTAGCTGAGTTAGGATATAATGTAATTACCTTCTGTTACCAAGATTCACCTCGTCGTGCGCACTCAATTGCGGCGCAAGGTGGTATTAACGCGGCAAAGAGCTACCAAAATGATGGTGACTCTGTGTTCCGTTTATTCTACGATACAATTAAAGGTGGTGACTACCGTTCACGTGAGGCAAATGTTTATCGTTTGGCCGAAGTATCTGTAAACATCATCGACCAATGTGTTGCGCAAGGTGTTCCTTTTGCACGTGAATATGGTGGCTTATTGGACAACCGTTCCTTCGGTGGTGCTCAGGTAAGCCGTACGTTCTATGCGCGTGGTCAAACTGGACAACAATTGTTGTTAGGCGCGTATTCAGCATTGAACCGTCAAATCAAAAAAGGAAAAGTAAAATCATATACTCGTCATGAGATGTTGGATTTGGTCATGATCGACGGTCATGCCAAAGGTATCGTAACTCGTGACTTGGTATCAGGTAAAGTTGAAACACATGCAGCACATGCGGTATTGATGTGTACTGGTGGTTATGGTAACGTATTCTTCTTGTCTACAAATGCAATGGGATGTAACGTTACAGCAGCTTGGAGAGCACACAAACGTGGTGCTTACTTCGCTAACCCTTGTTACACTCAAATTCACCCAACTTGTATTCCTGTAACTGGAGATCACCAGTCTAAATTGACGTTGATGTCAGAGTCATTACGTAACGATGGCCGTGTATGGGTTCCTAAGACTCAAGAGATGGCTGAAAGATTACGTAAAGGTGAAATCAAAGCCAACGACATCAAAGAAGATGACAGAGATTACTTCCTGGAACGTAAATACCCTTCATTCGGTAACTTAGTACCTCGTGACGTAGCATCACGTAATGCAAAAGAAGCTGTTGATGATGGCCGTGGTGTTGGTAAAACTGGTTTCGCAGTATTCTTGGATTTCAAAGAAGCTATTGGCCGTCTAGGCGAAGATGCTGTACGTGCTAAATATGGCAACTTATTTGACATGTACTACCAAATCACTGACGAAAACCCTTACAAACAACCAATGCGTATCTACCCTGCTGTTCACTATACAATGGGTGGTGTATGGGTAGACTACAACTTGATGACTACAATCCCAGGTTTGTATGCTTTAGGTGAGTGTAACTTCTCTGACCACGGTGCAAACCGTTTAGGTGCTTCGGCATTGATGCAAGGTCTTGCTGATGGTTATTTCGTGATCCCTTACACTGTGGGTGATTACCTAGCTAAACTAGGTTCTTTCGCACCAGTAGATCACAGCCATCCTGCTTTCGAATCTACGCGTAAAGAGGTTGAAGAGAAAATCAATAAATTGTTATCCCTAAACGGTACACAAACTGTTGATGATATCCACAAAAAATTAGGTCTCATCATGTGGGAATACTGTGGAATGGCGCGTACTGCTGAAGGATTACAGAAAGCACAAGGTTTGATCCAAGAGTTGAAAAAAGAATTCTGGACTAACGTCAGAGTTCTTGGAGAGAACGAAGAATTAAATCTTTCTTTAGAAAAAGCTGGCCGTGTAGCTGACTTCTTGGAATTGGGTGAATTAATGGTTGTTGATGCATTGCAACGCGCTGAGTCTTGTGGTGGTCACTTCCGCCTGGAAAGCCAAACTGAAGAAGGTGAAGCAAAACGTAATGACGAGGAGTTCGCATATGTATCTGCTTGGGAATACAAAGGAGACAATGTACCTGAGGAATTACACAAGGAAGACTTGGTATTCGAAAACGTTCAGTTAACACAAAGAAGTTATAAATAAGAAGGAAAATTATCATGGCACAACATATGAATTTAACGCTGAAAGTTTGGCGTCAAAAAAATGATAAAGATAAAGGTCAATTTGTAACTTATCAGGCAAACGACATCGCTGATGATATGTCTTTCCTAGAGATGCTTGATATTGTGAATGAGGAATTGACACGTAAAGGTGAAGACCCTGTATATTTCGATCACGATTGTCGTGAAGGTATCTGTGGGATGTGTTCATTAGTAATCAATGGTCGCCCTCATGGTCCTAAAGAAGGTACTACAACATGTCAATTGCACATGCGTAGTTTCCACGATGGACAAACGATCGTAATCGAACCTTGGAGAGCTGCTGCATTCCCAGTCTTGAAAGACCTTGCTGTTGATCGTACTGCTTTTGACCGCATTCAACAAGCCGGTGGATATGTGAATATCAATACAGGTGGTGTCCCTGATGCCAATGTCATTCCTATTCCGAAACGTATCGCTGACGAAGCTTTCGAATCTGCTACTTGTATCGGTTGTGGTGCTTGTGTTGCAGCTTGTAAAAATGCTTCTGCAATGTTATTCGTATCTGCTAAAGTATCTCAATTTGCATTATTGCCGCAAGGTCAAACTGAGCGTTACGAACGTGCACAAGCAATGGTAGATCAAATGGATGCTGAAGGATTCGGTAACTGTACCAATACAGGTGCTTGTGAAGCTGAATGTCCAGTAGGTATTAAATTAACTAATATCGCGCGTTTAAACCGCGAGTACTTGACTGCGAAAATTTTCAAACAAGAAGAACCGCACGCTTAAGCATTTTAGAATAAAATAATATAAAAGTCCTTGCCCTGAGAAAGCAAGGACTTTTTTTTATATTTACAATAATGTAAATTGACGCACGTGAATTCTGGTATAAAAATTCGTTTACTTCTACTGATCTTAACACTATGCTTTATAGGAACAGCTATCACCATCAAAGAATCTGTTACAAATAAGGAAATACTCGACATTGATACCAAATCCCTCAATGATTATGTTGCCAAACAGGAGAAAAAAGTAGATCGTCTTTTTAAGGATTCATTGCTTCTCAAAACATTTAAGAATTATGATCAATATCCAATAGCTGTCTATCAAGCTTTTGAAAGATATAAAAATGATGAAAAGGTTTATTTATTCCTATTTAAGGATCATGAACCAAAAATGTGGAGCACACATTTATTTGTTCCCATCACTGATCAGGGCTTTTTAGAAAAGTCAAATTTTGTACAGGATGATAACCGCTCTTATGTCGTCCGTAAAAAAACAATCGGAAATATAAGCATACTTGCGTATATCCTTGTTAAGCCCTATACCAATAACAACAATCCATATTTAAACTCTTCTTTACGACGAAACTTCTTCGATACCCGGAACATTGATATTGCGTCCTATACAGATACGGTAGCAATTAAAAACATCTATAGTAACGAGGGGTCCTACCTCTTTTCGGTGAAGCTTAAAGATGGTGACCATGAAAATATCTATACCATTCTACAGTTCTTTTGCTGGTTGCTGGCATGGATTGCACTGTTGATATTCTTCAATAGTCTCTGTCTACACATGGCCAAGACCAAAAGGGCTTGGTGGGCAATAGCACTACTTGCGGGTGTATTTGTTCTAGTCAAATTTGCGGATCTAAAATGGAATCTACTCTCCGAAAATGCGACGTTCGCTATATTTGATTCACGCAATTATGCCTACAATAGCTTCTTTCCTAATATTTGGTCCGTTTTATCAACCACAATATTGATTCTCTGGCTCATACTATTTATCTACTCTATCCGAAAGGAACTCAATTTCGATAAAATAAAAAGCATTCGGATCTTCAAACTACCCGTCGCGATTGCATTTATATTGAGCATTTATTTATCCTTTGCATTTTTATATGATATTGCTGGGACATTAATTACCCATTCAAATAATATCTATTTTGACTTTACCAAACTCGTTGATCTGCATTTCCTGAGCTGGGTAGATCTTGGCATTGTCGGTATGGGTATTCTAGCATTAAATATTTACATAGACTTAGTATTGTTTATTCTTAAAAAGTTAGAACTAAAGCCCACACAACTATTAAATATTCAACTAGCCAGTGTCATCTTTGTCATTCTCATTATTTCGATCTACATTGAAAAGAACAGCTTGGTCAATCTACTTTTGGCGTTAATTATTCTGATCAAATCCTTTGGTGAGAAGTATTTCGACAGGCATGTATTGACCAACTATATTGCCGTTTTGATCCTTTGGGCTATCATAAGTGCTATTACTCATGCACGTTTCTACCAAGAACGGGATCTTATTGATATGAAGATATTGTTGAACAATCTGCAGTCAGAAGACGACCTAAACGCTGTTTCGCTATTCTCGGATATCGAGAGCGGTATCTCTAACGACAAGGAATTAAAACACCTCTTTAACATCAGTCTACCCTATACCAATACAGAGGAAATCAATAACTTCATCAAGAAGAAATACTTTAGTGGATATCTCACGAAATATGAATTTAAAGCATATTATTATGATCAGAATAATATGCCATTAAACCCAAATGGCCAAAACAGAATCAATGAATATCGAGAGAAAGTAATCAATAAGTCAATAAAGGTCACTCAAAATTTTTACCGCGCCAGTGCTGAACTTGGAACACATGAATACTTTTCGATCATTCCAGTGACGATCGATCAAAACAGGATCGTTAATGTGATCATCAATCTATCTAACAAGGATTTCAGCTACACAGTACCCTATCCTGAGATATTAACAGATATGCGCATCAACAATTCGCAATATTATAATAAAGGAGAGTATTCGATTGCCCTATATAAAGGCGGTTCGCTGGTTACACAGTTTGGAAAATATACATATGAAAATAACCTTCGTGGATTAAAGGGTGGACCCGGAGAATACATTGAAGTGCTTGATCGAGATTCATACCTGCATATGGCCTATATTGCCAATACCTTTTCGACTTATATCATTAGCAAACAAAAACCTTCTTTCTGGGACTATGTAGCCACAACCTCTTTCTTATTTTTGGTATTTTTCATGATTTTCGTGATTTTCCATTATGCGGCGGCATTTTATATCTTTCTCAAGAATACAAAACTTACGTTCCGTAACTTGAAATATCAGTTCTATAAAATCATAAACAAAATACAGTATTCCACACGTATCCAGACCTCGATTATTTCCTCGGTTATATTAGCTATTTTGATATCAGCCGTGATTTCATATATCAGTATCAATAAACAACTCTACAATAACAACAGGAATAGCAAAGAGCGTTTCATTATCGAACTGGGCAAGCGGTTGGAAAATATGTTAACCTCTACAGAGGAAATCCCTAATGAAGACCAGCTCACCAATATTTTAAAAACTTTATCCGAAACGATATCGAAGGATTTCAATTTGTACTCAAAATCGGGCAAATTATTATATAGTTCCCAGCCAAGAATCTATGATCTGGAGCTGTTCTCCATGTTCATCAATCCAGCCGCGCTCAAAAATCTCTCCCTGCTTAAAAAATCAGAAACAATTGAAGATGAACGTATCGGAACGTTCCAGTTCGAGACGAGTTATGCCACAATAAGGGACAAGGACTATAGCACGTTGGCCTATATTGGTATTCCGAATTTTTCCCTTCAAAAGGAAGAGAATATCAATAAGAACTTATTATTAAACACTATTGTTAATATTTATTCTTTAATTATCATAGGTTTCGGCTTTTATGCGACTTTCGTAGCCAATAGTGTGACCAATCCGCTCAGTATAATCAGTAAAAAAATATCCCAGTTACGATTGGGGCAGCCCAATGAACCTTTATTCTGGCAGCGAAATGACGAAATAGGAACATTGATCAAAGAGTACAACCTTATGATCATAAAGCTGGAAGACTATGCCAATAAAATAAAGGATACCGAGCGTGAATCGACCTGGCGGGAAATGGCACAACAGATTGCCCATGAGATCAAAAATCCGTTAACACCGATGAAATTAGGTATACAGCAGCTCAGAAGGTCCTATAAAGATGATGATCCTAAATTTCCTGATCGCTTCAATAAATTTTCAACTTCATTTATTGAACAAATTGATGCCTTAACACAAATTGCCTCAGAGTTTTCTCACTTTGCAAAATTTCCAACGACTGTGATGGAAAATATCAATATTGTGGAGAAAATAACGAAGTCGATATCGGTATACAATAATACGCCAAATGTCAACATCCGATTAATAAACAATGCTGATCAAAAAACATTGATTGTTAAAGCAGATGGAAACGAGTTATTAAGGACCTTCAATAATTTGATAAAAAACGCTATCGAAGGGGGATATGGGCGAAAAAACATGAAGATAGAGATCTCTATCGAACGATACTCTGACAAGTTCGTCAAAATAGATGTCAAGGATAATGGCTATGGTATCCCTGCAGCAATGAAAGATAAAATATTCCAGATCAACTTCACAACGAAGAGTTCAGGAAATGGTCTAGGCTTGGTGCTCGTCAAGAAAACAATCGAAGCAAGTAATGGACAGATCTATTTTGAGACAATGGAAGGTGAAGGTACGACATTCCATATTTTGCTTCCGTTACAACAAATTGAGTCTTAATTATAGTGGATGTTATGAACCCAATCCCATATATGAAACTTACCTCACATAGAATCCATCTATTTATTAGAATCAAGTTATTATCGGACAGTTGAGAAGTATAAACAGTTCCAATAGATTCTTTGTTAAGGGCTTTACACAAAGTCTACTGCTCCTATTGACCTTCCTAAAATAAAGGAAGAATAAGGGCAGCACCGCTACTAAACAAGCTCTAATTACGAAATACGGCTGCAAAAAGTAAAAGTGAATCTGCGCAGTACTGAATATTTAAAGACTCTCGAGAGTATTACATGGAAAACTAAAGCAAAAAGGGCAGTCCAACTCTGAACGGCCCCTTCTTTATTCTTATAAGAATATATTGCTAACGCAATACAACGGTTGATCTACCCATGATCGCATTGTCTTCATAAAGTAATATCGTGTATGCTCCCTTGGTAAAACCATCCTCTGCAGCCCAATACACGATATAATCCTCGCCCTTATTCGTAAACAAAATATTATGTTTGAAGGTATACTGTAATTTTTCACCGTGTACAAAGAAGATATTGTCACCTTGGACGACAAGATTTCCCTGAGGATCAATTATTCGTATATAAATGTCACGTTCTCCACTTTTAGCCAGCGAGTTGTCTGCGATAGTGAAATTGATTTTCAATTTATCCACCCGCTTAGCGCGCTCTTCAACAGATTCCTTTCCATTTCTTTTGACCTCAAGGCCATTGATACTGATACTTGAAACCTTCAAAGCAGATGCTGTTGTCACCTTCTCCTTCAATTCAGAATTAGTCGTTGTCAAAGAAGTAATTTGCTTATTTTTCTCGACTACCGATTCATTTAAATTAGAATTCTGCTTTGATAAAATTTGATTTTCCTGAATCAATCGTTGAACATCTACACGATAGTTATCAACTTGTTTTTTTAACAGGTTAATTTTGCGTTGAGCGTCATCAATATCCTTAGGAGTAATACTCTTATTTTCAAGCTTTTTGCGGAGTTCTGCAATCTCAGTTCTAGAGTCTTCCTTTTGTACAGTCATTTCAGGAGTCAATTGAACGTTTTCAACATCAATCTTATCCAATTCGGCTTCAATCCGATCGATTTGTACCTGAAGGTTTTCTTTTTCCACTGTTAAGGCATAGACTTTTTCGCCGTTCGTCTTAAACTTAACATAAAAATATATATTCGTTGCTAGTAACGCCGCTATCGCAATGATGAAGAAATAAACTTTAGAAGAATCTTTCTTCTTCTCATCTTCCTTCTTGCTCGAAACAACCTCTGAATTCATCATAATACATGCACTGTCATTTTCATCATATGAACTTATTGATTCATACCATTTAAATGTTTAAACAAAAATTATTCCAGTTTTATTTTTCCTCTATTATTTATGATTATTCAAAATAGTTCAAGGTCTCAAAACCGCCTTGTTTCAGATATTCTTCCTTTCTCATCAAGTGAAGATCCGATTGTACCATATCCGTTACCAACATTTGGAGATCATATTTAGGAATCCAACCCAGTTTGGTATTTGCTTTTGTTGGATCTCCAATGAGTAAGTCAACCTCTGTTGGTCGGTAATAAGCAGGATCCACTTTAACAACAGTTTGTCCAAACTTAATAAGCGATTTATCAATATTTAATTCCGCCAAACGCTCCTCGTCGACATCTATTATAACGCCTTTTTCCTGTTCGCCTTTTCCACTAAATTCTATTTCTATCCCCAATTCGGCAAAGGCCAAACGAACAAAGTCTCTAACAGTTGTCGTGACTCCGGTTGCAATTACAAAATCCTCAGGTTTTTCCTGTTGGAGGATTAACCACATTGCTTCAACATAATCTTTTGCATGTCCCCAATCACGTTGAGCGGAAAGATTTCCAAGGTAAAGTTTGTCCTGCAAACCTAACGCAATTTTTGCTACTGCTCGGGTAATTTTACGGGTCACAAATGTTTCCCCCCTGACAGGACTTTCGTGATTGAACAAAATTCCATTACAAGCATACATCTTGTAAGCTTCCCGATAGTTAACTGTAATCCAGTAACCATACATTTTGGCAACAGCATAAGGACTTCTTGGATAAAAAGGAGTCGTCTCGCTTTGTGGCACCGCTTGCACAAGACCATATAATTCTGACGTTGACGCCTGATAAATGCGCGTCTTCTCAATCATCCCAAGTAGTCTGACTGCTTCCAATATACGGAGCGTGCCGATACCGTCAGCATTTGCTGTATACTCAGGTGTATCAAAGCTTACTTTTACGTGGGATTGGGCTGCAAGATTATAAATTTCATCAGGCTGAGTCTCTTGAATAACACGGATCAAATTGGTTGAATCCGTCAAATCACCGAAATGCAATGTGAAATTTCTATTGTCAAGATGAGGATCTTGATAAAGGTGATCAATACGATCAGTATTGAACAGAGAACTACGGCGTTTTAGACCATGTACCTTATAACCTTTTTTCAATAGGAATTCTGCTAAATAGGCACCATCTTGACCTGTGATACCTGTTATCAATGCAGTTTTCGTGTTTTGTTCAGCCATATTTCTAGTTATATTAAGCATGTCCTAAGCTAATCCTTGGGGCTCATGCTATTTTTATCAGATCAATCTGTTTTTAAAGGTGATGAAGCGAGTTGAATAAATCATAATCGTTTCGGACTGTAAAAGTATTAAATTTTCAACAAAAAAAGCCATAGGAATTCCTATAGCTTCTCGTTATTCTTTTTTTCTCGTTTGACCTTAGTTTACACGCGAGAAATTAAACACTAAATATGCTTCACCATTGGCAACTGTCAACGGCATTTTCATGACTAATTTATTACCATCAGAATAAGATAGATCCAAACGGTAACCTGTCGTTACGTTTTTAGCTTTGTCTCCTGCATAGATCTTTTTAAATTGGAATTGTGGTTCACCTAAACCTTTTCCAGGATTATAGATAGACCAAAAAATCTCACGTGATGCACCTGGAGCACATAAAGTACCTTGCGCATTGAAAGTGATTGATCCCTTTCCATTTCCAATAAAGTTCCAATTACTACCGACAAAACACTCCGCCGGAGCTTCTTCAAAAACACTTTTAATAGTGAAAGTCGAAGGCAAATTTTCTCTATCGATTGAATTTAGTGTCCAAGTTCCTTTCACCGCAGATTTCCACTCTGAAGCGCTAGGTCCCGAAGCTGCACTTGTATTGGAAGAACCATTACCAGGATTTCCAGATGATGTACCTTGCTTTTGTGCACCACAAGAGAACAAGGTCACCGTAGCAAAAACAGTTGCTAATGATAAAACGAATCGATTCATATGTATAAATTTTAATTTCAAATTGTATTTTTGGGGTAAATTAATCCACAGATCATGAAGGTAACAGCCAAAAATCATACCATAAGCAAAATAATAGCAAAAACTCTTTTAAGGTTATTTATTATCCTCTTGGCATTCGCTGCCTATCCGCTGTTTTTAGGACAGGAAGCCAAAGCAAAATTAAGCCAAATAAGCCTCGCTTTCACAAATAAGGTTGCTTTCATTGCCCCTATTTTATTATTTTGCTTTATCGTCGGATTAATGATTGCTGTGCTTAAGCACAAATATAATAGAATTGACCTAAATTGGCTATTTTCTCTTGCGACTATATTCGGTATTTTATACCTGATATTATTGTATTCAAGAATTTACCCAACTATTGCCTAGGTTCAATTGCACAATTCGACAAAGTTCCTAACTTTGAATTTTCCAAAATCGCTATTATAATTGATTAAGATTGGAAAAATAAACTTCTATGGACAAAAAAAAAGGTTTAAAGATTCTAAAAAACGTATTAAAGATTGTCGTTACTGTAGGAGCCTTGTATTGGGTTTTCAGTAAAGTTTCACTCAAAGATCTCAAAGAAGCTGTAATTAATTCAAATCCCATCTATTTATTTTTAGCCTTATTAGCTTATAGTATATCGATATTTATATCCTCTTCGCGCTTACTGACCTTTTTAAGGGCTATTGGCTTAGATGTATCTGAAAAATACAATTTAAAACTCTATCAATTGGGGCTATTCTATAACCTGATTCTACCCGGTGGAGTAGGTGGAGATGGCTACAAGATCTTCTTCCTCCGGAAAAGGTTCAGTATTAAAGGCAGGAAATTATTTACGGCATTATTTCTAGATAGACTAAGTGGCTTATGGGCCTTATGCTTAATTATTGCGGCTTTAATTACCTATATGCCACAACTGGGCATACCAAATTACCTGACGATCATATTATTCATATTGGGTAGTATCCTTTACTATTTTATTGTCACAAAATTTTTCAAAGAGTACAAGGCTACCTTTTTAAAGGCACATTTAAAAGCAATAGGTGTACAGTCTATGCAAGTAATCGCTGCAATTTTGATTCTTTACGCGCTAGGGTTTAATGGAAAGTTTTCACCTTACTTATTTCTATTTCTAGCATCTTCATTAGTATCTATTATTCCTTTTTCTGTAGGCGGATTGGGTATGCGCGAACTTGTTATCATGTGGGGAGCAGGCATTTTTCACGTAGATTCACACAATGCTGTATTGATCACATTGTTATTTTATATTATCTCAGCGATGGTCGCTCTTTCAGGAATTTATTTTATCTTCAATCCCAAAGCAATCGGAGAGGATAAACTCCCTTCTGTAGAGGAAGTCGAGCAAAGTCAAAAATTAGAAGAATAAACATGGCGAATATTATTATCACAGGAGCAAGTAGCGGAGTTGGGTTTGAAGCGGTACTTGATTTGACCTCAAAAAAGGACAACAAGGTTATCGCATTGGCCCGATCAGCAGACAAATTGAGAAAACTTCATGAAATTGCAAGTCAGCTCAATCATGATGGAGGAGCACTCTTCCCCGCTCAATTTGATATCGTTTATGACGACTACGCAACATTGGTCCCTTTTATTCAATCGAAATTCGATACCGTTGATATCCTGATCAACAATGCTGGAGCATTAGTGAATAAACCTTTTATGGAAACTAGTGGACAGGATTTTGCAGAAATGCTCCAGACAAATGTGATAGGACATGTTAATATGATTCAGCATATCGTTCCATTCATGCATGAAGGTTCACATATTGTCAACATCAGTAGTATGGGTGGATTTCAAGGCTCGATGAAGTTTCCAGGTCTATCCGCCTATTCTACCAGTAAAGGTGCATTGGCAATTTTAACGGAATGTCTGGCTGAAGAATTTAAGGAAAGAGGAATCAAAGTCAACTGCCTGGCCCTAGGATCATCACAAACTGAAATGTTTGAAGCCGCTTTTCCAGGTATGGAGGCAGGTACATTAGCTTTTGAAATGGGCAGATATATTGCAGAGTTTGCGCAGAATGGGCACAAATACTTTAACGGCAAAATCCTACCTGTTGCCAATACAACACCATAACAAATAGTGACCAGATAGCAGTCTACGATTAGCATCAAAATATTCATATATGAAAGGGCTATATCAAAAGTCGATTTTGCAAATGACTCAAATAAAATTTTGAAACTTCATTAAATCAAATGAAAAATGACCAAGTTCCCAATGAATTTTGGTCATTTTTTCATGTCTTTCTGTATTTTTAAAATTATCCCCACAATTTAACTCTGGTTTGCAATCAGGCTTTTTAATTTTAAGACAATCCCTTTAATATTCTCCTTTATAACGGGCAGCTATTCCATATTGCCCAAAGGTATATGTCATAGCCACGAGCATCGAGATTCAATTACTTTGTTTTCAATTTAAGCCATTTGGTCAGATCATCCATCAATTGCTCATTGAAACTTTCCGGATTTTCAAAATATTCCTCAATTTTTCCTGTTTGCGCATTTTGAAACAGATGATTCAAATTTGGATAGTCTTTAATGGTAACATCTATCGTGTTCAAGTGCAGGCGTTGAAGTGCATATATATTCTCATTTGCAGGAACCTGAATATCCTTACCTCCAAAAGAAGCAAAAACAGGTACTTTTACTTGTTTCAGATAATATGCAGGATCAATACGTAGGAAAGTTTTGAACCATGGGATCAACATCGGGCTCAATTTAACTTTCATATCAGATGTTAATGCACTTCCATTGTTTTGACGGATAAGTTCTTTTTCCAATGATTCTGCCAAAACCTTTGGTGGCTCGTCCCTTAGCAGAATGTCATATAGCCTTCTGTTATTGAGCTTATTTGCCTCCAACGCAGGCTCAGATAGTCCAGCCACTTTACCCAAAGCATAGCTTTGCAAGATCAATAAGGAGTCACCTTTGAGGACTGGTCCAGACAACAAAGCAATATAATCGACCTTATCGTTTTCAGCAGCAACTATTTCTGCTATCAAAGCACCTTCACTATGGCCAATGATACCAATTTTATCAGTTTTGACCATTTGCTGTTTGCTTAGAAAATCCACGGCCGAATTTGCATCCGATGCAAAATCAATTGTTGTCGCCAAGTTAACCTCACCTTTCGAACCGCCAATACCGCGGTCATCATAACGTAAAACAGCAAAGCCATTTTTGTTGAGATGATCCGCTAATACCTTAAATGGTCTATGGCCAAAAACTTCCGAATCTCTATTTTGCTGTCCACTCCCATTGACCAAAATGACAGCCGGAAAAGATCCTCCACCTTTTGGATAAGTCAGGGTACCTGCCAGAGAAGCATTGCCTTTTGCATTTTGAAAAGAAACGTCCTGTTCAATATAATCATATGGAGGAAAGACATCTTGCTTGCGTGAAAGCCCGCTTTGCTCGTTCTCACTACGCACCAATATCATCGCAGACTCGAAATTTCCCTGTTTCATGACACCCTTCATCACATCTTTATCCCGATCCAGATAGCCCGTATATGATAACCCAATTGCTTTGACATCCATTGAGATCGAATCCTTATGGGTTTTTATTGTATTAACTGGAAACTTCAATGAGGTCTGCATTGGGCTTTCAAAGGTCCCCACCCAATTCGCATCACTATCCTTCTTCAGGTTGAATACCAAAAGTAGTTTCTGTCCTGACACATTCACCTCCCCCTTCCACGAACCATCAAAGGTTTGCGCATCAGCACATGAAAAATGCAAAAAGATCAAAAATAAGTAGAGAATTTTCTTCATAGTTTTCTGTCCGTTAAAAATAAAACTGTATACCCAAATCAAGCATAAAATATAATGCCACAAACAAAATGCTTACCCAAATCTTTTTATTGTTAACAGCGATATTCATTCCTTTTACCAATAAATAGAACTGATAAAACAAGAGAAATAACACAAAGATCCCAAATAAACCAAATAGTACCATCTGCCCCTTGTCTATACTCGACAAGGTATGGTCACCATTTTTTAACGCTTGATCTATCTCACTGGTAAACTTGTCCTGATTGATTAACCTGCTCAAAAACAACACTAAATAAAGTGGAAATGGAGCAATCAAGATAACATTCAACACGTCGATAATTCTTGTCTTATTATTGGCAATACCCCCCGCAATATACAGTAGAATTAAAGGAGCCAAAACCATATAGGCATGGACTTTTAACACCGCAATAAAGGAAACGGTTACCTCAGGCTTATAGAAGTGCATAAAACCATTGAACTGCTGACCTGATAAATAAACAAGGTAACTGGATAACAAGAAACCGATGATACCCACGAGAAACAATGTCCGTTCTGAAAAATCCGCAAACGGATTTAAAAATAAATGTTTAATTTTCATCGGCAAGCGAATTTAATTTATGAATCAGATCATCCAGAATATTACGAACAGTTGGGTACGATTTACCCATCTGGTTAGCCATTTCTTTTAAACTACCTGAATACTTTAAGAAATTGAGGACAAACTCTTGCTCCTCGATTGTCAACTGCATCAGTAAGGGTAAAGTAAACTTACCAACAACTTCAGTGTCGCAGGAATCGCAGACCAGCTTGGAGACTTTCAACTTCGCATCACAACATGGACAATTTACAGGTATCTTTTTCATTTAACAATAATACTATTGATATTATTAAATTTAACATTAATAATGTTAAAATCAAATACAATATTATCAATATTTTTCAAAATCATTGCTTAATGATATATTTGTAAACAATAAAAAAAGCAAATGAAAAAGTTTTTAGGCTATATTCTATCTATTATATTTTGGTTCTGTTTTGGCTTATCCTTGATTATATTCCACCCCATCCAATGGCTATGCTTGAAATTCGGTGGCTATAATGCACACAAAAAAAGTGTTGACATCTTAAATGCATGCCTCGTTGCATCTTACTATACATTATTCAATAGGGTCACTTTTATCGACAACAAATCCATCCCATTAGGGCAGCCCATTATATTTGTCGCCAATCATCAAAGTACCTTTGACATTCCCCCGCTTATCTATTTTCTGCGAAGATTTCATGGAAAATTTATCTCAAAAATTGAGCTGGCCAGTGGTATACCAAGTATTTCGTTCAATCTAAAACATGGTGGCGCAGCCAATATCGATCGTAATGACCCCAAACAATCGATAGCTGAGATTCTCAAACTTGCCAACAATATGAAAACAAAGAATTGGTCTGCTTTTATCTTTCCAGAAGGAACTCGATCAAAAACAGGTAAGATGAAAGCTTTTCATGTTGGTGGTATTGCAACATTATTAAAGAAAAACCCTAATGCATTGGTCGTCCCGATTGCAATCAAAGGATCATACGAAATGGTACAATATGGTATGTATCCGCTAACTCCTTTTCTGCACATGACATGGGAGGTGCTTGATCCATTGGATACAAAGGATAAAGATATTGAGGAAATTGTAAAACTAGCCGAAGAGACTATTAAGCAGAAAGTTGAAAAATAAAGTAGAATTATTTGACTTGTCTACCCTTCCAATCATACTTTCCAATATTCCCCAATATTCCAATATAAGCTAAATACAGAATATGGGCCAGACTTAATATAGGAAGATACCAAAGCAGATTAGTCCGTTTTGCAAAATTGGTTAAAGGCTGGATAAACACCAATTCGACTATCATTTTAAGTAGCAATGCGAAAAGGACCACCCAAGCAAGTGTTTTAATACCTGCAACTGAAAGAATGGCTCCGGCCAATAATAGCACATTAAACAGCCAAATAGCGATCCCTAAAGCAATAACTCCCTTATTTTTATACTTGGTACTCTTAGATGCCCAACGTCTTCGTTGGCTAATAAATGACCTAAGATCGGGCTTAGCATCTGTATACACGATCGCTTCCTCCGATTTACAGAAAGCAATTCGTTCAGGGTGCTTCTCCGCCACTTTATGCAAAAATAACTCGTCATCCCCAGAGGCTAGTTCGTCGATACCCTTAAAACCGCCCATTTGTTTGAATATATCTTTTCGGTAGGCCAAATTTGCACCATTACAGGTTGTAGGCTTTCTATTACCTATACCTGCAGCACCAAGACCTATGAGATACAGAAATTCCAAGGTCTGCAATCGCTCAAAAAAGCTCTTTTCCTCCGAGTATAGGACTGGAGAAGACAATAAATAAGCATCTTCCTTTTCA
>Ga0256786_1000634_pt1 | contig 16873 bp, 20 predicted proteins | sample MC6MC0937MT_FD_186053 | JGI IMG/M metagenome (GOLD analysis project Ga0256786, IMG submission 186053) | Metatranscriptome of enriched soil aggregate microbial communities from Iowa State University, Ames, United States - MC6-MC0937-MT... | ecosystem: Environmental > Terrestrial > Soil >...
ATAGAGTCGTTCTCATAGGTGCTGATGCAATGAACTTTGTAGCTAACTTTAATAAGAAATACCAAACTCTATATGTTGAAAATAAATTAACTGGAACGAATATACGATTTAGGGTGTCTCATGCGGGTACCTACAAGAGAACAACTTATAAAGTAGCAATTGGGAGGTAGGAAACTAATGGATATTATGGAGATAGTAATAAACAAGTGATTTGCTGGCTCGGTCGCTTTGTTAGTTGTAGCTATAGGGAGTTGGTTCTTCCTATGGAGCGATGTACCTAAAAAGAAGTGAGGCATCCAGCTCAGGGGGAAGAAAATAAATAGGTATCACCTAAACACTGTTTGTATCTAAGCAGTGTTTTTCTATGGAGTTTGCACCTCGGTGATTCGTTGACACTCTGATGATAAGCTGGGGAGGTAGGACTCTTAAGTCATATTGTTAGACGTAATAATTCGGTTATAAGTAATTATGAGGAAGAAGCTTAGAGAGTGTTTTCATGGAGTCTTATTAACAGGCTTTGAATATTGGTATAAACTAGTAATAAGTAAGGAGGAGAAACATGGCTATTAAAATTGATTTGTTTGAATTTCCGACTAAAGAAGAAATGCTACCATTACTACAAGAAAGTCCACTTTACAATTATAAAGTCCAGAGTGATTCATTTAATTGGACTAACAAAGAACTTTTTTGGTTTGATAAATTAGACCATCAGATTTTTACAATTGAGCTTGCTAGCTCGTTAAACAAAAGAATCTTTCAGTTAAACTTGGGTTATGCATATCTTTTATATTATTCAAACCGAGGTATTTCAGATGGAGAATATCTATTCCTAAATAACCTTACGGATGAAGAGTGGACAAATAAGATCCACTTTGATCAGAATATTGATGGCGTATTTCAAAAAGCTTTCACTGCTTTAGATTTGTTAGCTCATTTGTTATTTGCATGCTTTGGATTGAAAACTGAGAGGAAAAAGGAGAGAAAGCTTATAAGAATTAATAAAAGCTTTCATAATGCAATGTCTCAGATTAAGTTTATAGATAGAGAATTATACAATAAATTAGAGGGAATTAGAGGAGCTAGAGAGTTTCAAGAAGCCTCTAAGGTGAGGAATGATATAGTACATAATCAACCACCGTATGAGAAGTGGAATCAAAAAGTAAAACACTCAAATGGAACTGAATCAATGGTAACTAAATATACGCCATCTAAAAGGTTACTAGAGATTGCACAAGGTTTACTTGAATGTATACAACGGATATTTATAATAATTGAGGATAATTTGAATAAGAAAATAGCTTGCTCATAAAGAACGGTTACATTGTTTTACCTCAGTAGAAACCTATTAACCATTGAATTAGCAAATTAGCCCGCTATATAGGTTGGTACTCTATAGTGTTGCTCAATAGTAGGCAATTATGAGGCAGATACTGAGAGAAGAGGATGCTTAGATGTCTACGTGATTACCCAGAGAGGTAAACCCCCACCTCCATGTGGTCACTTCTCAGTACATCAACATAGGAACTATAAAGGGTATAAACTATAACTATTTAGCTCTACCTGAGAAGGTGGAATACTCTTAGAGTATACCCAGTTAGGTACTATTCGTGTTGTTCCACCTCATCAATACAAACAAAAAGGTAGAACCTTTATAGTCCTACCTCACTAGTTTTATTCATTGTTAACATACTCACAGTTATTCCTTCGAGTCTATACTAAGATTACATAAAACGATAAATAAGTGTAATCATTTAACTAGGGAAGCGAACCTTGCTGTTAAGCCTTTTTGGTATTACATAAAGTTATTACATAAAATATTACACAAAACCTTTACATTTAATGATCGCTCATGTTACATTAAAGGTACAATAAATGTAAGGGAGAGTAACCTAATGAGAATCGCTTATGCTAGGGTTTCGACTGATGAGCAGTTACTTGATAGACAACTAGAAGCGCTAAACAAGTATGGCTATGATAGATTAATCCAAGAGAAATATACCGGAACTAAAAAAGATCGAGCAGGATTAACCCAGCTCATGGATACAGTACGAGAAGGTGATACCGTTATTGTAGAAGCCATTAGCAGGTTAGGGAGAAACACTCTGGATATTCTTACAACTGTCGAAGAGTTAAATGCCATGGGTGTTACTTTCGTGTCACTAAAGGAAAACATGGATACTTCAACGCCAACTGGAAAAGCTATGTTCTCTATGATGGCAGTAATCAGCCAACTCGAAAGGGACTTAATAGCAGAACGAACAAAAGAAGGACTAGCAAGCGCAAAGAAACGTGGAGTTAAACTAGGTAGACCTCAACTAGACAATGATAAAATAAGGGTAGCTCTACAGATGTATGACTCAGGAGAATATTCCATCAAGGACATTGTTAGTCAAGTGGGAATATCTCAAGGTAAGCTATATAAAGAGATTAATAAGAGGAAATTACAAGAAGGAACTACGAGATAGGTGACAATTAAGTTGCTGCCTCGTGGTTCTTTTTTATTTGTATACGAGTATGAACCCTGTAGATGCATCTCTTGAGAATGTACCTAACAGTATTCTCGTGTGCGGATCTGATAATCGGATACGTAAGTTGATACTTGTATGTACGGTTGAGGAGTGCCAGCTCAGATGTACTACTTGTGTCGTTGCCCTGTATGGCTAGACTCTGTGCCCTCTGATAGTTGCTCTCGTTAGCTGCCTTTCTGTGACCGTTGAGGGGATACTCCTTGGCTCGTCCTCTCTAGCCCCACATATTATAAAATGGGGGGAGGGTGCGCACGTACGCATGTAGCCTCACAGAGAAAATATACATACAGAAAATCGGCTCCCAGTTAGTTACCAATGAGCCAGCCCCCTAGAGTTTTACCTAGCACATTATGTACCAATCAGTTTCCACCTCCTCAGTTTTTTCTAAAAAGTTTTCTCCCAACATCGAGCCTTCTCCCTAGTTCACTATCTACGAGGACGTATATTTTGAGTATTACCTAGGTATGACCTATATTCAGAATATATGAATACTATTGGTTCCTAACAGGTGATGGCATATAATTAAAATAAACAAAGGGGGAATATTCATGAGTGACGTAAAATTAACTAATGAGGTAATCGGCCTGAAAGATAAGCGCGATAGTTTAGTTGACAAGGTGGAGGTACTTAGCAAAGTAAAAGAATTATTGTGGTTACTGGAATTAGAAAAGGCTACTATTCAACAGGTTGCTGATTATTACGAAGTAGGGGTACCCTCAGTAAGAAAGATAATTAATAAACATGAAGAAGAATTTATATTGGATGGATACGAAACAAAATCAGGAAAGGATATAGAGGGTTCTTATAGAGACAAAATGACTCCACAAGAAATCTCAATAAAAAAAAGAGGATCATATACGGTAACAAAGAGAAATGGAGATGAATATATATTCTCTAGCAACAAGACCGGCTTATTTCCTAAGAGGGCTATCCTCCGAGTAGGAATGCTTTTACGTGGCTCTAAAGTTGCCGAAGAGGTTCGTGCTCACCTGTTGAATACTGAGGAGAACGCAGCACAATCAGTTGAAACTTACGAGATTGCCCCTGAGATGGAATTGCATATAAGACTAAAACGAGCGGTTGCTACAAAGCTACCAGCTCTAGGTGATACATTTGATAACTCTGAGTTTGAAAGTAAACAAGATAGGTCCCATAGCTTAGAAGGAAATTTCTATAGCTCAATTACCAAGTCATATGTAAATGGATTAGTATTGTGTGGGTTATCGTTTAGTTTACTACTGATAAAGCCATTTACTAATCAAGAACAGATTAGACAAAAGATTAAATAGTTATTGCACTTAAGGTTACAATTGTATAGCGTATCTCATAGGTAGGTAAGAGAAGTTACCTTTAAGAACGTAATAAGGAGTAGACCTCCTCAGTCTAACTCCTTATATCTAACTATCTATAAAGCAATTATTCCTTATCGTGTTTGTTCCACATATCCAACTTGCCATCTTCGAATCTCAGCATAGCAAAATCTATATTGCCTTCACCTTTGTAGATTATGGTTTTTATGTAGCCCTCCTCTTTGTAGAGTTCACCTACGCCGCCAATCAACTGAGCTACTTCCTCACGAGTCATATCATCTTCAAGTGCTTCAAACTCTCCCTCGTTTATGTACCCCTGAGATTGCTTATAATCTTCAAATGGTGCCTTCGTCGTAACTTCTTCTTCCTGTGAGCAGGCAGCTAATAAGCCGATACTTATAAATAAGGCTCCTAATCTAAAGTGTTTAACCATATAAAATCCCCCTTGGTTTATTCTATTCGTTCTCATGGTTGTCCTATCAATATCGCTTATTGGACGTACTCTATAAGTTCCTTAAAAGTACCAGCTCTAACAGATTACTCGTACAGTGTTCTCTATTAGTTTGCTGTCTCATGAATACACTATTGCAACTAAACTAATGAATTTAGCTTTAAAGATATGTCTGATAGTTAACCAATTAGAATAATTCCTAGAGGAAGAAATAAAAGAACTCTAGAGAATAACCTAATTAGGGATACCTATATAGATCTCCTTCCTCAGTATTGAATTTTAAATGAACTTAAAACAATAACTATATGAGAAAGCCAAAAGAGCTATACCTATAGAGTTTAAATCTTTAAAGACTTGTCTATCTCTGTTCAGAGAAGGTAAATCTTTAAAGCATTTCTCTATAGGTATAGCTCTATTAGTTTATCCTTCTCTAGGTTATAGGTATTTAAAATATTTAAAACAAAGGTCTATAGTGAGGTAGCCTAATAGATTATTCTCTAGAGGTAATACCTTAAAGGCTTTTCTTCTCGTTACCGAGATAGGTAAATCTTTAAAGGATTTCTCCTAGAGTCCTTCCTCAGTAGACCTTTATATTTTAAAACTGAGATGGACTAATTAGGGTTAACTACTAGGTTTATTCTCCATAGGTTTAACTACTCAGTGCAGGTGCGTAGAGCTAGCTGAATAGTGTCGACCCCTAGCGAAAGCTAGTGATACCAAGGGTTACAGCCGTTTTTGAGATAGCTAAAAAGGTACAGAGTGCCAAAAATGAGCACTTTTAGGATACCTCCTAGAGGTGCGTCTCTCCAAGGGAAGCTCGTAAGCTTCCTACTAGGACTTGCCTCCAGAGAATAATAACTATTCAGCAATATGAGGTGGAATCCCCCTATAAGATATAAGAGGGTAATTGACCCTGAAATAGGTTTAGTCCTTAGATTCACAAGGGGTTAGGTCGAAATAACATGTTCACTTTCATGTGCATGCTTTTTGGGAGATTGTTTTTGTGAAATAGTAAACTGCATGAATTTAACCTCCGAGGATGTCCACTAGTGCTGGCGTGGCGATCTCTACAGGTATATCTTGTGTCTTATTTTGAAACGTAATTCAATAGGAGGAGTTAACCTTTTGAGATGAGATGCAGTAGTACCATGTTACTACTTTAAATATGAAGCAATTAATGAGGTGGAATATTGATGGCAAACTTACAAGTGTTCGATGGAGCTTTAGGAGAGGTTGCGGAAATCGTACTATAGTATGAGGGCATAAAAGAGGGGGATTGCATCTTAATAAGTTAACTTGTTAGATGAGACGGGATGCTGTATTGTCACAAAGCTAGTACTATATATATGAAGCAATTAATGAGATGGACAAGTAGCACAACAAAGAGTGACCATGCTCCATCTACTAAAGTGTAGAGGTTAATAAGGGTTATTGCTCTGAAGTCATTTCTTCCCTCTTTGAAGTGTCTTGCGAGGAACAACTCTTTACCGCACACCTCTAAAGCGTTGCTCATTATTCATTAACAACTCTCCGGTTGTATAAGCTAGTTCGGTCTTGTCAACCAGCTAGCTCCTTTTTTGCACGGAAAGTATAACTATTTAAACAACTATACGACTAACATAGATAAAACTAATAAGGAGGAAGCCAAATGACAATCATGTTCTTTATTGACTTAGAGGATATCTGTAAGCGACATAACAAGACACTTACATTGTTAGCCGAGGAGGCAGGAGTCACAAGAGCGACACTATCTCGGGTGAAAGCTACAAAGTCGATCAATATGGTGACGTTGAGCAAAATCGCTACTGCTCTACAGATTGAACATCCAGAGAAGCTAATCAAGGTAATGAAAGGTTAACAAAGGGGGCTAGGCAGACAAAGCTGAGGAGAGGATGACTAATAAAGAGGAAAATTGAAGCAATGCAATTCAAACAGGAGTATCGCTTACTCGAGTTAGCTTACGAGTCAAAACTAAGAGATTTAAAACTGGACATTCACTTGAAATCAATCACTAAGTAGGTAGCTAGATGAAGAGATATCAGCTATCTCAGGTAGGAGACGGAAAGTTGGACAAACATGCAGCGCTAGTTAGCAAGGTTTATAGCGATGTATACAACACAGACTCGACACAGCTCGTTAGCATTACCTGTACAGAGATAACTGAGGAGCAATACAACGAACGTAAAAGTAAACTGGAGGAGGAAGAATAATGGATAACACTTGGGATAAATACTTAGAGTGGAGAAACGAAAAAGGCTACACTGGGTTATCTACTGAGGATCAATACAACGAGTTTTTATCTCAAGTAGTAGAGGGGCCAGAGAATGAAAATCTAAATAGAAAAGAGCTACATGAGACAGAAGAACTATTCAGCGACCTCACTGTTAAGGACAAGGTAGCTGAAACTTTTGAGGCTATCCGCTCGCTAGTCACTGTAGGAGCAACTATTACGTATGACGATTTAGCGCAGCTAACTGGTTTATCCTTGAGAACGGTAAAACGCCACGTAGAGGAGCTACAAGAGAAAGGGTACTTGCATATCACACGAGGTATTCACGCTAACACCTATTACTATGGAGTGGATATGAGAGATACTATCGAGAAGAAGAGCATTCACTTTGTAGATACTTTTGAGTGGGGTAACGGGACCGAGGACGTTGCTGGAGAGGTTACTACCAAGGATGACATTGGTGAGATCCACGTAACGATGTATAACATTGAGGGGATGCTGGAGAGAACTTCTCAGTTTATGAGAGAGGTCGGCTGTCCTGGTCGACATGATCATACTACGAAAAAGGCAAGCTAGTAAACAACTAAAAGGAGCTGGAGAAAATGACAAATAACTTACAGGTATTCGACAATGGATTAGGTGAACTAAGAGTTACCGAGAAGGATAACCAAGTGTGGTTCGTAGCTAAGGATGTATGTGACGTATTAGAAATCCAAAACACATCAGATGCATTAAAAAGACTAGATGAGGACGAACGGGCTAGTTTCAATCTAGGTCGTCAAGGTAACGCTAATGTAATCAACGAGAGCGGACTCTATAGCTTAATCTTAGCTAGCCGTAAACCTCAAGCGAAAGCCTTCAAAAAGTGGATTACATCAGAGGTACTACCGAGTATCCGTAGAGACGGTGGCTACATGGTTACACACGAGGAAGAGTCAGAAGAGGATCTAATGGCTAGAGCACTTATCTTAGCTCAGAAGACACTACAGAGGAAGACTGAGAAGTTGAAGCAAGTAGAGCGACAACTAATCGAACAGGCTCCTGCTATCGAGTACCACGACAAAGTGTTGTCTATTGAGGGCTACGCTACAGTGACAGATACAGCTAAGGCACTCGGTATCAGATCCGCTCAGATGCTCAACAAGATGTTGCTACAGAAGAAGATAGTCTTCATGAGCAAGAAAGGTGACTACTTGCACACTGCCAAGTACAACTACATGAGGGAACAAGGAATGATTAACTACAAGGCACTCGAAAAGAAACGACTACAATTGCTTATCAGCGAGACAGGAAAGAAAGAGATAGCTAAACTACTAGGTATCATCGAGCGGTAACCCCTACCCAATTGCTTCACTAGGCTCACCCACCCCGAGCCGACTATATATATTCCTAACCAAACTAAACTTAAACCCAAAGGAGAAATTGATTATGATGGAAACATTAAAAAACTTATTAGTAGGTAACACAAAGGTTAAGACTACAGAGGTAGCAGAGAAGGATATTAACAAGTTAAATACTCAAGAGTCAGACCTACAAGGTCAACTATCACAAGCACAATCAGAACACTTAAAAGTAAGCAACGCTCTAGAGATTATCTCAGCTAGCTTAATCATTGATGAGAACGACAAACAAGCATTAGCTACCAAAAAGAAAGCTGAAGCTAAACTTGAAGGGTTAGCTAAGCAGATTAACGAGGTAAGTGAGAAGCTGTCAGTGGTTAGCTCTAAGAAACAACACGCTGTACAAGAGTTATATCGCTCTCGTGGAGAGGTAGCTCGTAAGCACAACCAAAAGGTTCGACGAGATATGGTTATCGCTAGCAGATTCAACCGAGCATTCGGTATAGAGGATGTCTTCCAGTTAAACACTCAACATGACCAAAGTATCGACTTAGGAGTTGAATATGGATTAGGTGCTATTGATAGCCTTGACTCTAATAGTGAAGATTGGAAGTTCATCGTACAGTTAAGCAATGAAGATACTGCTGAAGGTGATCGCCAAGCAAATGTAATCGCTAGAGATTTAGAAGAAGCTATCAAAGGTGTATTTGAGAAACACAACGTAGAGTTACAGGAGCAAACGTTAGTTAACCTATCTCGTATCTAAGCGAGGCAAGATAATTATATAGAGTTGGATGCTGGGTAACTACTTGCTGAAGTCCTACGAGGCGGAGAGTAGTTACTCGGTAGATTGACTCCACTAAAGGAACAAAGAGTGTGACTAGGAGGCTTTAGCTATGCTAAGGTCTTCTTTCTCATATAAATTAATCTAAGGAGGTAGATAATATGTTTAAGCAATTTAAAGAGTCAGGACAATTGATAGACAACTTCTTGGTAAGCAACTCAGATGGCGACCTAGTCAAGGATGCTGAGTTGTTCTCAGTAGGTGTACACCGAGGTAAACCCTACACAGTAAGTGACCTACATGCTTTAGCTAACTCATTTAACGCTGAGGAGAATGTTCCTTTGCAGCTAGACCACAGTACCAGTGTTCGCGATACCGCTGGTTTTCTCCAAAGCGTATCTGTAGTAGGTAACAAACTGATGGGTAAAATCAGGATAGTTGACGAGGCTATCAAGAAGAAGGTGGCTAATAAGACCGCTAAAAAAATTAGTATTTCATTCTACACAGACAATCAAGGTAAGCCTACAAAAATTCGAGAGGTGAGCCTAGTAGCATTCCCTCAGGTGAGAATAGCTCAAATGTTTAGTGAGCAACCCCAACTAAATGACCGCCAGCAAGAACTATACGAGAAAGCAAAAGAGTTCCAGCTCCAAATGAGATTTAGAGAGTTACAAGCTCAAGTAGAAAAGAACAACCTCAAGTTAGAACAAGCAAAGCAGGAGCTGGTTCAAGAGAAAGCTCAGGCACAAGCCTTTAGAGAAGCTCGAGAGGAAGCTGAGTATCAAACTTACATGGCTAAACTTAGAGGAGAATACACACACAACTTTACTGCCGAGGAAGAAGCACAATATAAGGCTTACCTAGACAGTTTTAAATAAGGAGGTAGACAATACAGTGACTAGACCTAACCCCCTACCAGATGGACTAAGAGAATATATTAACAACGTAGCTGACAGGCTCCAGAGTGGCGACCTCAAAAGGGAATTTGATGAGACGGTAACCATAAAGGAGAAGCTACAGAAAGAAGAAAGTATCTGTGGAGCTATCATGAAGAGTGGAAAAGTATGTACCAAGAAGCCGACTAATGAGAAGAATCTCCGTTGTAATTGGCATGGTGGTAAAAGCACAGGAGCTAAAACCGAGGAGGGAAAGAAAGTGAGAGATGCAAACTTAAAGAAGGGACACGAAAAGACGATCCATGGGATTTACTCCCGCAATTTCCTTGAGGAGTGGACTGAGGAGGAACGAGCTTTTTACGATAACACTTGGATTTACTACAAGGAAAATTACGACTTAGAGCCGCTAGATGAGGTAGCGTTAGATCGCTTCCTTATTAATAGTATCAAAGCTATGCGAGTTGACTCTGTGGGTATGAACTACGCAACCAACTTAAAGGTTAGCCTAGTGGACTTTGAAGGGAAGGCAATTCGTCAGGCTGAAACTCTAGGGCTTAACCGTAAGTACCGCAAGAGTCGTGACAATTCAGATAATCCTAGTGGGGTTAACTACTCGCTGTTATTTGACGGAATGGATAGTAACTAAATAAGAAACTTATGAGGACGATAACCACCTAGTTACTAACGAGCTAGGCTTATTTGTTGTTCTCATGAGTCACATACAAGGATGGTGAGAACACAATGGCTCCTCCTATCGAAATCATTATAGATGTCGATGATAGAGTATCGGGTAAGTTTAGAAATACCTCTACAGAAGCTAAGAAGATGGCGGCTATCATCGGAGGCGCCTTCTCAAGGGTTGCTAACTCAGCGGATGTAGCTTTAGCAGGTACAGGCTTAGAAGCTTTTACAGGAGAGGTGGCTAGAACCATGTTAGCACCGTTCTATGGAGATACTATGCAGGAAACAGTTGATAAGCACACCTCAGGGGGTAAAGTGCTAGATGTAACTGTTAAGAGTATTATTGAGCTGGAATACAAAAGAGAAGCCTTTAAGCCGTACAACAAAATAAAGAGATTAACAGAAAGAGAGGAAACTAATATGAACAAATATATCAAAGTAGCTGTTGCTTATAAGTTTAAACCTGAGGGGGAAGTGTATAAGCAGGCACACTATAGAGAGGTAACACCTGAGGAGCATTTCAACACAGTTAAGATTGATACGTTCCACATGTTTAGTAACCTGTTTGATAAGTTAGTCTACCTCGAGGGAGTTAATGTTACTGAGGTAAGTGAGTTAGAATATCGAGGGGGTAGGGCTGAGGAGGAAGCTGAGTTGAGATTCCTCCAACAGATTACACTGGATGGTTGTGTCTCGTGAGGTAGCAATCAAAAGCCACCTTTGATTCATCGGTTGTGACTAAAATTGCTTTACCTGAGGAGAAAAAGACTTTGGAATTTTGAAATGAAAGAATTGGATATATACAACTTATGGTATTATATAAGGATGTTAGGAATTAGTGAGGAGGTATATTTTTGGACTTTGAAAGAATACCTATATTATTAAAACGATATGATTTTAAATCGAAAATGAACATATGCCAACATTATTCAAAGGATATTATGGCTATTGATGGGTTGGTAAAGTCTAAAGAATTAATAAACAAAGTGTTACCGTGGGAATTAGAGACATTCGCTTTATTTTCTATAATCACGTTCAAAGAATATTCTGAACGTAAATTCGAGGATCAAAAAGAACGAAAAAAATTCATTGAAATAATTAATACAATTAAGGATTATATACCACCAAGACTAGAGGATTCTAAAAATAGCAACAAATTTTTAGAATATTTTTTAATAGTTACTGGGTTAAATCAATTCCATATACAAGAAAACGTAGGATATAAACTTTATAGGTATTCTTATATATTTAATTTTGAAAATCCGTCTATAAATATGAAACAGCAATTCTATGAGAAATTTGGATGCAGTTACGATGAATTTAAAAAACTAGGATTTATTATCCAATGCCTTTTTACAAAAGACCTCAATAAACTCTTGGTACCCAGTATTTATGACTATGTATTTAAAAAATACAATCATGTAATAAAGCACCTCTTGATTGAACGTGAAGATTACATATCGCTGCAAGAGAAAGTTACAAAAGATATTACGCAATATATATATGGCTTTAAATACTTTTATCAATTCCCTTTTATTTCTTATCGTCAAGAAATTTTTTTACCGTTACCTCATCTTATTATGCAATCTGTTACATCTTCTCTATTGTTTCGGTTAACTGAAGGAAATAATGCACTTCGTCAATTATTTGGAAAAGAGGTTCTTGAGAGTTATATTTTACACATATGTGGTTTATCCCAAGATTTTGATGAAATTATAGGAGAATATCCGTATAAGTATAAACGAAATAAGAAGCGTACATTAGATATAATGATACGAAAGGCTAACCAATGTTTAATGTTGGATAGCAAAAGTATGAGTCCGAGGGTTTCTCTGAGAGATTTAGATGAACTTGATGTAGAGCATACGATTAATCGCATGGTTGAATCTGTAGTTCAAGTTTACCAACATATAACTGAACGTTTTCAAAATGAATATTATCCTTTTAGTGTAAGCAATGAATTCTCAAAAGAAAACATTTTTGGAGCTGTGATTTTATTTGAGGACAGTTATATCCGAAGAGAGCTCATAATGAATAGAGTTGCGGAAAAGTTAGAAATAGATTCTGAAGGCGAAGATTATAAGTATCTATGCTCTAATGTTAAACTGATCAGTTTGTATGAATTAGAAACAATGATATTTCAAAAAGAAAATGTGTTTCAATTACTTGAAAATAATAGTTGTAGTGAGGAAAAGTGGTTTGATTTTACATTCATTGATTATAGTAAAACTGAAAACGCAGGGGTAATTGAAGAGATTTCTCGAACAAGTGCAAGTATGAGAGAGGTTTTAGTTGATTTCGCAGAGGGATTAGTCGAAGAAGGTCTTATAACAAAGTGATACTAAAAACTAACTTTATCGCATAATTCGGTTGAGTAAATTAAAGTGTGAATTGAATTTCAAGGAAGCCCCCTTTAATTTCTGTAGATATACCTGCTTTATTCATCTCATCGTAAATTGCTAGTACCTCTGAGAACGCCATCTCTTGAGTAACCTCATAGCCTAGATCCTTCATCATTCTAAGTTGCTTTGAATCTATTGTATTAGCAATAATCTTCATTAATTTATCTAATTCCCTTGGTTCTGCTGCAACTATATATATCATATGATGATTTAGAGCAATTAGCTAGAGAGATAGGATCTGTTCAATGAGTGCATAAACTGTAATGTCAGTTACTGTAATGATTAATCCTGAGGAGGATAACAAAAGAGCGGGCTCTAATAGGACAGCTCTTTTGTTATAACTTATTATCATTATGAATGTTAACCTGTACAGCTTGAACCTGTGGAGTTAAAAATTCTCCCCAGTTAATTCATCTAGATTAAAACTAAGAGTTTTAGAGGTTTTGCCAGCTCATAAGATAACTACATACATAACACCTAGTTGGAATGTATCTACTTTGCACACTTTATTAGTAATACGAGTTAGTGAGTCTTGGAAGTTAGATATTAGAGTATCAATCTCCTCCATGACCATATCGAATTTAGTTGGTTGAATAGTGTTTGTTGTCATAATAATTTCTCCCTTTAGTTTTTGTTTATTTACACGAGATAGGTAATACTTACAGGTGTACAATCATGAGTGAAACGATGCAACCGGCTGCGTAAAGAAAGGTAATGCTGCCGCCAGCTACCAAGGTTGATTTAACCCAATCTTTAAGTTTCAACTTATTCGCCTCCTGTGGAGTCGAACCTTTACAGCTATTCCTGCTCGTGATACCATAGGGAGGAAAGAGCCTTATAGGTTCGACTGAATTGCTTAGGAGTACTACCTGAGGTCGCCAAACTTCAAAGGGTAGTGCTCCTTTTATATTTAATCTGTTAGTTTCTTGCCAGCATACAAACGAGTTAGCATATCGTCTATCTTACTGGCTTTACCAACTGTCTCGATCTTCTTGAGTTGGTTATATGCGTTATATAGCCTTTTGGCATCCTCGCTAGTATCCAACCCGTAGAAGTCTTTTATCTTGCTATAGAATCTTTGTTGCTTTGTTTCCATTTGCTCACCTCGTTTCCTCAGTGGCTTAATTACATACTACATTAGAGGTTCCTGAACCGTCAATAACTTTTGTGGATTATTTTCAAAATTTCCTCAAAAGGTGCTAAATCTCACTAAGACTCACAAAAGGCTCATACACAGTGATTAGCTTTTTGAGGTGCAAACATTAGAGGTTACAACCTAGAAGTTCGTACAAGGGAATCTGAGAGGTCGTTTCCCCTGAGATGGTATCTCAGTAGGCACATCAACGAGTATAAGACGTTTAAAAGGTTGTATAAGCCCGAACGGGAACTCGATCAGTTAACCACCCTTAGTATGTAATCAAGAATACAGCTAATAGCACCAACTCAAGGATTAATACTGAGGAGGGCAAAAAAACAGTTGTTAAGGATATTACTCAACAGTAATAATAGGGGGATCGCCAGCATTTTAGAAAAAACCAGGTTAAGAGCATGCAAGATTTTATACAGTTTTTCGGCTAATTCAGTAACAAACGAGAACCCTAAAACCTACGCTAGGATAAGAATGCATAAAAAATTGCATAGAATCATAGAAAAAGAAAAAGGTGGAGTCCTTTTGAGAGTAAGATTCTCCCTTGTCCTTGCTACCCATAATGTTACGTTATGTTAACCTTACATGAATATAGTATGCATAATATTTTGATATGATAGAGTAATACAATGTCTTACATAGGGAGAGAAATTTTAATGAACGCTATTCAATCCGTTCAATTAGATTTCATTGTTCAGCATGGAAATTATGTTCAAAATAAAAATTCGTAAAAGGACTGAACTAATATGACTAATAACAAAATACAACAAGAAACTAGAAAAAGATTAAGAAGTATATTAGGTGGTATCAAATCAAGAACATGTAATCCTGACAACCAAAACTATCATCATTACGGGGGGAGGGGTATCACTATTTGTGAGGAATGGAAAAACAGTATAGATTCATTCGTTGAGTGGTCACTAGAAAACGGATATAAAGAAGGGTTGTCTTTAGATAGAATAAACCCAAACGGAAATTACGAACCTTCAAATTGCAGATGGGCTAACGCAAAACAACAAGTTAGAAACCTAAGAGATACATATCGAATAGAATTTAAAAATAAAGCGTACGCATGTTTAGATGTTACTGACACGTTTGGATCAAACAAAATTATTATAGATAACGAAATAACGTACACAGTCTTTTCTGTTACAAATATAGTGAACTACGATTCATTAAACTATCTATTAAGAGGTTTTGCAGGGTATGGTTTAACACTAGAAAATTTATTATGGTTATATCACAACAGAACACTATCTGATTTTATTGAGGAAAACATTTTATTTGCTTTCAGTGTCGCTAGTGGCAAATTTAAAATAACAAGAAATGTTTTAAAATATAATGAGCAATCAGCAAAAGATATTGCGTTAACATTTAAACAAGAAACGGAAAAACTTTTAAATAGTAATGAGGTTAACAAAGGGAAAACATTCAACAAAATGGATGTGACAGAAACAGAAGAAATATTCTCACAAAGCTACTACTTTTTAAAAATGTACGGTATATTCACCAAAATCTACACAATGAACCCATTAAACAAAAAACAAGTAACATTAATCGTAAATGAGGAATTAAGGTTAAAATCAAAATACTTTATTGAAGAAGAAATAAAAAATAACAAAGAATTTAACAACCTTTTAACCCAAATAGAACACTATCTAAAAGACGTATTCTACACACCAATAACAAACAACCAAAAAGGAGAATAATTAAACTGTAGCATCCATTCGTTCCACCTACATATCAATCTGGATTAATATAGCTTAGCCATAATAATATGAAGTATTCACATAGTGGATGCTTTATATTTTGGAAGAGATGGAGTTTTAAGAATCCCTTAGCGTATAAAAACGTTAAAATGTGCGTGCTACCCCAATAAGAAATCACAAAAGGAATGAGCATTTACTGTAAAATAAGATTAGACGTATTAATATTCTAATAAAAAAGATATGCAAAAAATCGAGGTGATGCACATTAGTAGAATATTGTGAAGTATCGATGCTTGTTTAACCAACAGATAAATCGGAATTTGAGGAGGATAATAACAATGAGATTAACGAAAGATGTAATACAAAAACTCTTAGATTTAAATGAGGGATTTGCGAAAACGACTGATTTCGTCGATAGAAATTTTAAAGAAACCAATCACTACTTAATTAAGGGTGGAAAATTACTCATACGCTCTACTGGCAAGACATCATGGGCTGATAGCCGTTTTGATAATAACACCATTGCGGATATAGACCAAACCAGAAGATTTTTGAGAAAAGTCATTGATGTGCTAAAAACTGAAGGAATCAAGTAGGCAAATTCCAATTTATCGTTAGTTAATTCTCAGTTTTCTTATATTATGATATAGTGTCTCGTTAAACTTCCGAGAACGAGAATTATGTAAATGAGCTGTCCAAATGGATAGCTTATTTTATTTTTGCTTAGCTTGGTTTTTTCCGAAATGCTGGCGGTATCCCTAATAGTGTATGTTTCTCCTCAGATTAATCTTGTAGGAAATTGAATAACTTACATTTTAGCTTTCTTTGCTCAACAGACATCATCTTTGAGAGAACGCCAAACAGATAACCTTTGAAGTCTTTTATAATCTTGTTCATCTTCAGGGCAAATACAGATTGTTTGAACGCTGAGATTGCTACCTCAGTTGTATCAACTAAGTCAGGTGCATACTTGCTTGCAGCCAATTTAACTTTACCCCAAATAGCATATATCTCCTTAGCTGTACCAAAGAAGGGGGATACTGCATTGATAAATTCCATAGGTACACATGAGTTAACCAAATAAGATGAATCTAAATCATCCAGTTCAACAGGTACGCTATTACGTATCTTTAATTCTTTAGAGCTTTTAGTTTTAGTTGTAATGGCTTCGTTCTCGTGAGATGGCTCGTCAAGTTGCTCGGGAGTAGGCTCTACAGCTTCCTTACAAGATGCCAGCTCATGGTGACGCTCAAAAGGATTAATTACACAGATGAACGCTGAGTAGCCACCCTTAACAGGTTTAAACTGTTCAATACGAGTAACGATTCCTAGCTCGCTGAAACGTTTGAGGGCACGCTGAATAGTACGTTTAGAGTATCCTGTTAGATCAGCTAA
>Ga0256786_1000653_pt1 | contig 16525 bp, 9 predicted proteins | sample MC6MC0937MT_FD_186053 | JGI IMG/M metagenome (GOLD analysis project Ga0256786, IMG submission 186053) | Metatranscriptome of enriched soil aggregate microbial communities from Iowa State University, Ames, United States - MC6-MC0937-MT... | ecosystem: Environmental > Terrestrial > Soil >...
CGTCTTATTTTCGTAGCCAATCGTGCTGATATTCAGGACACGATTTTTATCGTCTACATTGATCTGAAATGTTCCCTTACTGTCTGTGGAACTTGCTGTTGACGTTCCCAATACTTTAATGGTGGCGCCCACGAGTGGAGTTTTTGATTTTGCATCGACAACCGTTCCTTTCACTTGGCTGCTTTGCGCATGTAGTAAAGATGCTGAAAAAAGCATTGTCGGAACAATACTCATCATCTTCAGTGTAGTGTATAATTTGTTATTCATGTAGTATATGTGTTATATTCAGTTTTTTATATACATATTTTCACAACAGAAGTTATTTTCCACGGTAATGGGCTAATTCCATTTAGCATGTTGGTTAGGGGAATGGTATTGAATAGAGCTGGAGAGCAAAATAAGTGATTATTGTATGTTATTCAATATCCCAATTGATAGGAGTGGGGGAAAGTGTGATTTCCTTTAATTAATACTAATTTACTACTGTTGATTAAAAATCAAAAATTTTAAGAAACAAAATTGATACAAATATAGAGTGGATCGCGTTAACTAGTTGATTTTTAGTTTCGTGTTGTTTTGTAATTTTTTGTGCTTTGCCAAAAATGTATCTTTGTGAGGACATGTTAAATGCTGAAAGGCTCCCAGATTTTATAGATGAAGCCTTTCGTCAGTAAATGAAGTATAGTTTTAAGAGGTCTTTAAATAATTATTATTTAACTGCTTACTTTTTTAAATGAATCGTTGGTTTGCCGTTCTCGCAGGTAATCGATTGAATTGCTGGAGAAGGGGTGAATTTGCAATCTGGTTTTTCAACACTGCTTAAAGCGATCTTTAATCGATTATAGCGTCCGACAATTTTCTTGATTTCAGTATAATCCTTATTTCTTTGATAAAGTAACAAGGATTCATTACAACCTTCGAAAATCCGAGTTGCGGACCACTGTTCATTACCTGTGCAACTCAGCTTGCTTTTGTAATTTTCAATTTTCTCTTTGAGTACAGGTATCATTTCTTTATACTCTGCTGGGCTAGTATCTTGTAGGTAGATCAATTTTGGGTGTTGGTTTTCAAGGACCATCCGAATGGGCGAATCATTAAACCAGTATTCTTCCTCACAAGGTTCATAAATAATTCCTTCTTCGATTCCTGCGTTGAATTTTTTCTTTACCAGATCTCGATATTCATGCCACAGTCTCTCGAAATCCTTTTCCAATGTTTTATGCATTGGAAAGTAACTCATTCCGCACCAATAGTGTTCAGCTTCCTTTACATACCAATCATCTAGGTTTGTTGCGGTTTTGGAACTAACAAGAGCTTCAATTTCTGTCCGTTTTTTTTCAGCTAGCTCCTCCCAATGATCCGATGAAAGACTCTCTTTTCTACAGGAAACAAAAATCAGGCATAAAGAAAATAGGCTGTATATTAAATGATGTTTCATAATTTGTATTTAATTTATTGGTTATTTATGCTATAAATACGCATATATTTTCCGTTTTGCTACAGCTTTGCCTAATTTTTTCCGATCTGCCGGAAATTGCTGCTATTGAAAAGCACTATCGCTATTAGTATAATGCCATAAGCGACATACTTGACAAAAGGGACTGGTTCCTGAAAATACGTCGCTGCCAACGTGAAGGCAATGATTGGGTTGATGTATAATAACACGCCTGTCGTTGTTGAGGAAATGCCAATTAGTGCATACATACTCAAGAAAAGTGGGATAATCGTGAATACAACAGCAATCAGTATTATGGTGCCCCAAAAGATAGGTTCGGTAGGGATGTCATGGTGATTATAGATCAGCTTGGGGATAACGAATAGTGCACATATACTCAATTGGAGGACCAATTGGTTGAGTTTGTTGAAGCCTGTCGATATACGCTGTACGATAAGGTAGAAGGCATAACAGGTCGCGATGGTCGCGGCCCATAAAACATCATTCAATGAACCCTTGGCCAGTAGACAAACACTACCAAATGCAATGAGCAAAGCCAGTTTCTGCAAGGGACGCAGTTCTTCTTTTAAGATAAAATAAGCTGCTGCTGCGGTGATCAATGGGCAGGTCAGATAGGCCAATGCTGCGGATTGGATGCTGATGTGGTTGACGGCATAGATATAGGTAAACCAATTCCCGAAGATCAATAGGGACGCGAGAATAGTGAGACCGATCTGTTGAATTTTACGGTTTCGCGGGAGGTCTTTGAATTTTTGAATATCTGTACGCAGGGTCTTTCTTTGGAATAATAGGAGATAGAGCCAGAGCACTGCTAAGGCTGTTACGATCCTAAAATATAGAATGTCCTCTGCAGGATATTCCCGTATCCACCGGACGGGAATGGACATAAAGCCCCAAATAAAGGGAGCCAAAAAAGCCGCGAAAAGATATTTTCCGCGGCTTACAGTTTCGTTGTTATTTTCCACGGATTAATCTTTCCAGGCGATTACCGAAATCTCGACATTGACATTCTTCGGTAATGTCTTCACTGCCACGCACTCACGTGCAGGTTGGGCTTCCTTGAAATATTCTGCATAAACGTCATTAACAAGGCTAAAGTTGCCCATGTCGCTTAAAAAGATGGAGGCCTTGACGACATCCTGAAATGTATAACCAGCATGTGTTAAAATGGCTTCGACATTTTTCAATACCTGGTGCGCTTCATCTTTTACGCCCGATGAGATCAGCTCCATTGTTTCAGGAACAAGTGGAATCTGTCCGGAAACATAAAGGGTATTACCGGCTTTAATCGCTTGGTTGTAGGGGCCTATTGCCGCAGGAGCTTTGTCTGTATTGAAGATCTCTTTTTTTGACATGGTCGCTTGTTTAGGATGAAAAAAATATTTTATAGATCAACCCCAATAAAAAGACAATAACAGCCGTTGCATTAATGATATGCATGGCTTTGATACTGCCATTGGTGGGTCGGTCAGCGTTGCGCTTTCTGAAAAAGTACATGGAACTAAGTTACGACAGTAAATTAAAAAGTTAAAATTAAAAAGTAAAAACTTTGGGATAGCGTGAAGACAAATACTAACTTTAGTAATAGAAGCATGCTGTGTAAAATTTGCTGTTGATCATACGAGGACAGGAAAGACTGAAAGGGATATACAGATGTTACAGTGCGAATTGTTACAGCGAATTTCATATCGGAAGCTTTTCGGGAGGATTTTAAGTCAATATATTCAGCGTGAAATGTATCCCATTTGAAGTGTCGGAAAGGAAAAATATAAAAATTATTTTGATGAAGAAAACAGCATTAGTAGGCGGTAGGATCTATACCGGCAATGAAATTTTAGAGAAGAAGGCATTGCTCTTGGGTGGTGGGGTAATAGTCGGGACGGTCGATGATAAGGATATCCCAGCAGGATATCAGTCTCTTGACGTCAAAGGCGCCAATATCTGTGCTGGATTGGTCGATCTGCAGTTATATGGCGATGGTTCGGATCTTTATTCTGCTGAACTCAGCCTCGCGTCATTGGAACGGATCTCCAATGGATTGATTGATAAGGGGACAACTTCTTATATGATGACTTTGGCGACGAATACTATTCCGGTATTTAAAGAGGCCATTCGTATTGCTGAGGACTACCATCATGATGCTTTTTTGGGGCTGCATCTGGAAGGTCCGTTTTTGAATGCAAAAAAAAGAGGTGCTCATCCTGAAGAACTGATTATAACACCGACGAAAGAACGGATCGAAGATCTGCTCCAGGGAACTCACGTTGTCAAGATGATGACGATTGCTCCTGAATGTATTTCGGATGAAGTGCTGAGGTATTTGCAAACGTACCAGTTGTTGTTGAGCGCAGGGCATAGTAATGCTACTTTTGCCGAAGGGATACATGGCTACGATGCGGGAATTCCGACAAGCACACATCTGTTCAACGCCATGTCACCATTACACCATCGCGAGGTGGGTTTGGTCGGTGCTATTTTTAACCATCACAAAGCCTATGCGAGTATTATTGTAGATGGACATCACGTCAGCTTCGAAGCTGTGAAAATTGCTAAAAAGCAAATGGGCGATCGTTTATTTATGATTACTGACGCTGTTGCAGCATGCAATAAGGGGATCTATCAGCACGTGTTGAATGACGGTTATTACGCCTTGCCGGATGGTACAATTTCGGGGGCAGCAATTTCCCTATTTGAAGGAATCAGAAACTGTGTACAGCAAGTTGGGATTCCGTTGGACGAAGCGATCCGGATGTCGACAACCTATCCGGCGAATCTGCTAGGAAGAAGCGATATCGGAAACCTAAATGCGGAAAGTATGGCCAATGTCATCGTGTTTACGGATGATTTCAGGTTGGAACATGTGATCTTTAAGGGGGAACTGCGCTATTGATGAGCCTATTCGAGAAGATTACGTTGTAATCTGAAATTGACTTATATGATGTGTATTTTCATCTGATAGAAATATATTTTTAAGAAGGATGAAAGAACGCTAAATTTCTTTTCTATTGAAATTTAGCTTAGTTTTGGGGGTTATTTTGAAAAAAAACACTATACTTTATCGCTTAATGAAACGTTCCTTATTATTTTTAGCTACGGCAGCCTTTCTTTTGTCTTCTTGTTCATCCAAGAAAAATAAGAAGGAAGAACCTGTTAATACGAATACCAATGTTGAAATTGTAAAAAAAGATCCACCTTCGGTTCCAAAAAGAGAGCGGATGAAAAATACAATCGAGACTAAAGAGACTAAAGAACAGCCTGCTGTTGAAAAGAAGAAGGATATCGTTGTTGAACTTCCAGCTGTGCCACGCGAGTTTCGCGCTGCCTGGGTTGCTTCTGTTGCGAATATCAACTGGCCGAGCAAAAATTACCTCAGTACTGCTGAGCAACAGCAGGAAGCGATTGGTATTTTAGATTTTTTAAAGAACAATAATTTTAATGCGGTTGTTTTCCAGGTACGCCCCTCGGCGGATGCTTTTTATAAAAGTGATCTTGAACCTTGGTCTTATTTTTTGACAGGAACTGAAGGTCAGGCGCCATCACCCTATTATGATCCACTTGAATTTTGGGTTGAACAGGCACACAAACGGGGAATCGAACTTCATGTTTGGTTAAACCCTTATCGTGCGCACCATACCGCCGGCGGTGCGGTGACTTCGGCTTCAATGGCACGCAAGATGCCTGAATCTGTTGTGAAATTAAAACAGGGCTATTACTGGTTTGATCCATCAAAACAGTCAACACAGGATCATGCTGCGCGTGTGGTCATGGATATTGTTAAGCGCTATGATATTGATGGGGTTCATTTTGATGACTATTTCTATCCTTATGCTGAATACAATGGTGGACAGGACTTTCCAGATTCGGATAGCTATAATGAGTTTAAACGTAATGGTGGTACGCTGTCGCGTGGTGATTTTAGAAGAAACAGTGTGAATACCTTTATCGAACGCATCTATAAGGATATTAAAAAGGAAAAAAACTTTGTGAAATTTGGGATCAGTCCTTTTGGGATCTGGAAGCCGGGTTATCCTGCGGGAATACAAGGGTCAAGTCAATACGATATGTTATATGCTGATGCTAAACTGTGGTTGAACAAAGGCTGGATCGATTATTTTGCACCACAGCTTTATTGGCCTATCCAACCAGCAAAGCAAAGTTATACGGCTTTGTTGAAATGGTGGGAAAGTGAAAATACAATGGGCCGTCACCTTTGGCCGGGTATCAATACTGTTGGGAGACGTGGCCCGGAATATGTACAGGAGATTGTCAATCAGGTTGCTGCGGCACGGAATATTTTGCCAGATAATCGCGATGGTGTTATCCATTGGAGCTTGGCTGGTCTAACAAAAAATCCGGCAATGACGCAGGCGCTTGTAGATGGACCTTATCAAACTAAAGCTTTGGTGCCAACAACACCATGGCTCAATGCGAACCCGTTGTTGAAACCGAGCTTATTGCTGACACCACAGGGAAATAATATTTTCTTGAAATGGCAGCATCAACAAGTTGACCAGGTGGCAAAATGGGTGTTATACCTAAACTATGGTGGTCAATGGACGTATGAGATCCTGGAACCAGGCGTAACAACGAAAGATGTGCCGACGACATTGAATAATAAAAAATTGCAATATGTTGCGGTTAAGGCGATTGACCGTTTGAGCAATGAAAGTCCTTATATTGCTGAAAAAGTAAAATAGTGGCATTTTTATATGATTTCAAAGGGGGCTATCTGAAATGATTCAGATAGCCCCCTTTTCTGTTTGTGCATGGTGAAGACTTCATATTCGGATATTCATTCCATTGCATTTCGGTTGATCGGGGATGATTTGTCTTTTTTTGATCAGAAATAGTGGGATTTGCTGGAACACAGTGATTTTGTTTTGAATTTCAATCTGTCTGGGGTAAATTTAGGGATATGGAAGAGATATATAAAACCGTTAGTGATTCGGTGATCCGAATTTCACAGTTGATGTTACCATCCAATGCCAATTTTGGAGGAAAGATCCATGGAGGCTATATTTTGTCCTTGATGGATCAAATAGCCTTTGCGGTGGCCTCTAAGTTCTCAGCACATTATTGTGTGACAGCTTCTGTTGGTAAGGTTGATTTTTTGAAACCAATAGAGGTGGGGGAACTTGTGACCTTAATAGCGTCTGTTAATTACGTGGGCAATTCGTCTATGGAGGTGGGCATTCGAGTGGAGGCTATGAATATCCAAACGGGTGAGACAAAACATTGCAACTCCTCTTACTTTACCATGGTCGCTAAAGATGAAACGGGTAAACCAGCACGGGTACCTCGATTGATTTTGGAGAATGAGAAGGATGTGTTTCGATTTTATCGCTGTGTGGTAAAGATGGAGGTGGATAAAGAACGTGATCGTGCGATTCATGATTTGGAGCGGGACTCCCTGGAGCAACAGGCTTATATCAGTGCGCATTATGATGTCAAGATTGCATTAAAAAAATAGTGGGCTATCGTTGTGATAGCCCACTATTTTTTTAGATTTCTGGATCTGCAGGTGTATTCGGATTACCGATTCGTTCCTGATCCGGGTAAGGATAGAAATTCCGGTTGCGTTCTGTTGTATTTTGTGGTGGTGCAGGACGACCAAACCGTCTGCTATCTTCCAGTCGTAAGCCTGACATAAATAATTCTGCGCAACGTTGTTTATAGACTTCGAGCAGTAGATCATTTTTGTTGATGGCTCCGGCATAAGCTGGCAGCCCGGCATTGACATTGAATAGATCGCTAGCCGTTTGAGTACGAACTTCATTGATTAGATCGCGTGCCTCGGTCAACGAACCGTTGTTGCGTAATAAGGCTTCGGCTTTGATTAGTTTCATTTCGTCGGGTAAGTAAACGGGAACTTCTCCATTCTGTGTTAACGCAAATCCTTTAAGACTCAATGCATTATTAATGAGTCCCGTATAAAAACTGATACGTTTATCTCCTGCATCAAAAAGTCCGGCCGGTAAACCGAGATTTTCGTGGGCAGCATAGTATTTTAGATTAATAGTCGTATGCCACAGCGGGTTTTGAGCTAGCGCAGTGTATTGAAATTGATTTTTTGAAGTCGGATCGACCTTGTTTGCCAAGTTGTAGGCTTCCGTATATTTTCCTGCCATGAGGTTGTATCGTGCCGCAAATGCGTATAACACATTGGTTAGATTAAAGTTGGGGCCGGCAATTGTTGAATTGAATTCGGAAGATGCTGGTGTCGTTTGGATTTCTTGGATTGCTTCATTGAGTAATTTAACAGCGGTCTCCAATACCTGTTGGCGAGCGACAAAGGGAGCTTTTCCGCTTAAGTCGGTTTGAATATTTGATTGTTCAAACGCAGCTGCAAGATTTCCCAATGCAATTGCTTTGTATAATTTGGCATGTGCGATGATTGCGGATAGCGTGCCGCCAGTTATTGTAGGTATATTGCTGGCGTTGGCCAGTATGGTTTCGCTTATTCCCATCAATTTTTGGTTTACAGTCCAATAGGCCAGTATATTTCCGTTGGCTGTTGGCAAATCTTTGCCACCTGCCTCTAGCTCAAGCGTATTTGTAAAGGTAGCGACACCTTTTAATTCTCTGGATGTAACTGCTGGATAGAAGTATGTAGCAGCAATGACATCTGTTGAATACAATGTTCTTAGACCTACGCTCAATGCATAGATGCCATCTTTAGTTTTTGGCACTTCATTTCCATAAGGTTGGTTCACATTTGGTAGATCCATTTTACAGCTATTGAGCGTCATACCGAGGCAGGCTGTAAGGATTGCGATAATAGTTATCTTTTTGTTCATGATAGTCTAAAATGAAAGATTTACGCCTAAGATTACTTGACGAGGGAGGGGGACTTCGACAAAATCGAATCCACGCACGGCATTGTTTTGACCTGCAGCGTTCACTTCAGGATCCCAGCCAGTATAATTGTCGAAAGAGAATAAATTACGACCAGCTAGAGAAAAACGGATATTTTTAATCTTTGAGTTTGGACGTGCCCAATTATAGGAAGCGGAAATTTCTCTTACTTTGACAAATGAACCCTTTTCAATCCAGTTTTCCATAATGGAGAACAATGCTGCTGAAGTACCTTTGGGTACCTCGCCTCTCAGTTCTGGCTCATAGCCTGCTAATCCACCATATAGATCTCGATCGCCCACGCGTCTGGTAAAATTAAAGACATCCTGACCTATTACGGCATCCAACTGAGCGCGGAAGGTCCATTTTGAACCAACATTGATTTCGTTGATCAAAGACCCTGTCCAGTCTGGGTTGGGGTCACCAATCACTTTTCTTAGGTTTGCACCGCTTGGAACTCCGTTATTGTCTTTGCCGACTTTGGCTGTAGTTGGGAGTCCCGCAGCATTATGATAGATAGAGCCATCGTCGTTTCGGGCAAAATAGGTTGCGTAGAAGGCTCCTAAAGGATATCCGTCTACCGCCGCCACCTGGCCAAATCCGGCAGTGTACATTAATATTCCCCCTGGGACATTGTTTACAACGTTTTTATTATGTGAATAAATGGCTGTGACATTCCATTTCAAATTTTCTTTCAATACAGGTACGGCTCTCAGCATCACCTCCATTCCTTTGTTAGTCATTGTTCCTACATTGACAAACTGCGTGCTATAGCCCATGGACGGAGTGAGGTTGACGTTCAAAAGTAGGTCTTTGACATTCTTTTTGTAGTAGGAGAACTCTAATCCTAGACGGTCTCCAAATAAACTAAGGTCGGTTCCGATTTCGAATTCTTCTTGTCGTTCAGGTTTGATATTCTCATTTCCAAGTTTGTTGCTGACAATAATACCGTTTAAGCCATTAACCGTTACCGGATTGAAGAGTGTGTATCTATCAAAAGGGGATAAAGCAGTAAGATTTCCAGATTGGCCATAAGAAGCTCTGATTTTAAAGCTGGAGACTACGTCGTTGATTTTGGAATTCTGCCAGAAGGGTTCGTTTGAAACGACATAACTTCCACTTAATTTTGGATAGAATTGACTCCGGTTGTCAGCGCCGAAGGCGGAGGACATATCATATCTTGCGGCACCTGTAATGTATAGCTTCTCTTTGATTCCAAAAGTTTGTTGTACAAAGGCTCCAAAGATATTCATGTCTGAACGGGATTCAGAAGGAACCATGACGCCATTATTGACCGTTTCTCCCCCATATCCCATTTGCGTGGCTTTTATGTTGGTGGACATGTTTTTTTCGGTCTGAAAGGTCAGTCCGGCTCCGGTAGTTGATTCTAGCCAGTCTCCAATTTTTGTCTGATAGGAAGCGTTAAAATCGTTGTTTAGCAAGAACGTGGTTAAGTCAGCACGCTGCGCATAGCCTGTGGTATAGGAAGGGGTGGTATTTCCTGGTGGAATATAAGCTGTTCCGATGGAATTGGCATTGTCAAAACCAAGAACATAATTTAATGTTAAACCTTCAGTAGGTTTCGCCTGTAATGACAGATTTCCAATAAAGCGACTTGTGCGTTGTGCAAACTTGAAGTTGTTAATAGCTTCTAATGGGTTGGTGCGTTTTACCACAGCGACAGGTGTTGTGGATGGATAATAACCAGTTGCTGGATCTCGTTCGGGATTGATGTAATTATTACTGAAAATAAATCCGGTCAATGCACCATAGGCCTCGGTCATGCCGCCATTGGGCATTTCATTGGAATGACTATACACGTAATTCATACCGGCGCCAAGTTTCAACCAAGAATTGAGATCTTGGTCCAAACGCGCGCGAAGTCCGCCACGTGTAAAATCGGAACTTTTGATAATACCTTGGTTGTTTAGGTAATTGCCGCTGATGTAATATTTAGTACCTGCTGTACCTCCAGACATAGAGATATTATTGTCTGTACCAATGCCGGTCTGGAAGATTTTGTCCTGATAGTCGTATCTTGTAACATCAGTTTGAGTCAGATCAGTGGCCGTTGTATTGACAAATGTTTTGTTATAGGTGTTGTACGGAAGTTTTTTTCGTAAAGAAGAGGTTTTCAGGCTTGTGCTAAAGGTGAAAGTAGGTTTTCCTTCTTTTCCTTTTTTTGTGGTAATCTGAACTACACCATTGCTTGCCCGCGATCCATAGATAGCTGCCGCAGCTGCCCCCTTAATAATCTCGATGTTTTCAATGTCAGCGGGATTGATATCGACCAATCTATTCTGACTATAGCCACCTAAATCTAGCAATTCTGCAGAGGAATTATTAACAATGACTCCATCTACGATGTACAGTGGGCTGCCACCGCCGACAATGGAGCTTGGCCCGCGCAACTGTACGCTAATACCGCCAGCTGGGTTTCCGGAGTTTTGAGAGATTTGCGCTCCAGCTACTTTTCCCGTTAAAGCCTGGTCAATGGATGTCGCATTACTATTGGCGATATCTTTGGCATTGACGGTCGATACCGCGTTGCCTAGGACTTTACGGCTTGTTCCAACAGCGTTACCAATAACAATTACTTCATTCATCCGTACTAAATCTTCCTGAAGACTCGGAGCAAGGGTAAGGGTTGTCTGATTTCCCAGTTCGATACTGGTCGTGGTCGGAGCATACCCTACATTGGATAACACGAGGTCATACTTTCCAGGATTGATGGATGTGGTTAATGTAAACTCTCCATTGGCATTGGTGCTGACGGATTGGTTAGTCCCTTTGAGTTTGATAGTTGTTCCGGGAACGGATTGCCCGGTACGGGAATCGGTGACTTTGCCTTTGATCGTGTAATTTTTTTGCTGCGCAAATGCCATGGAGCTTGTTCCGAGCATCATTAAAAGCGCATAATAACGATAAGGCACTTTGCGGTTTAGTAAGTGTTTTATCATAAAGTCAGATTTTAAATACAATAGCTTATCTATTGTGGTTTTATTTCATATAAATATAGAGTTTTAAATAGGTTATTAGGGTTGTTTTGTATTTTTTTTGCTACATTTTGCGGTTTTGTGTGTTTTTGATGCTTCTAAATTAGTTTTATGCGTGTCGATGTGTGCGATAGTTCGTTTATTTTTATTTCTTTTTCAAATACTTGCGCATAAACTTGCATAACTAAACTCCTTTTTATAGTATTGTATTATAATTGGTGTAAACCTCGGGCTGGAACCTCCCGTTATGATCAGTTATTAACAACTAACTAAATACCATGAATAAAAAATTGCTCTTATTCTGTTCAGGAGTGATGCTATCTACCAGTTTATGGGCTCAAACCAAAACGGTAACAGGTAAGGTAACAAATGCCTCAGATGGTGGGTCTATGGCAAATGTTACAGTAAGCATCAAAGGTAAACCTATCAATACGCAAACCAATCCAGATGGAAGTTTCACAATTAAAGCCGAGCCCGGAGATATTTTGATTTTTAGGGCTGTGGGTTCGAAAGAACGGCAGCAGCTTGTGGGATCAGATGCTACCATTAACATCGCTCTTTCGGGGAGCGAAGAAGCCTTAGAAGAGGTTGTTGTCACGGCAATGGGGATAAAAAAGGAGAAGAGAGCCTTAGGTTATGCTGTTCAGGATATCAAGTCAGATGAATTGATGAAGAATAAGACGGCCAACGTCGTGAATTCTTTAGCAGGAAAGATTGCTGGGGTTAATGTAACGCAAGCTTCTGGTTCGGCGGGTGCGGGTGCACAAATTATTTTAAGGGGTGGTACTTCATTGGAGCGAGACAATCAACCTTTATTTGTCGTAGATGGTGTAATATATGATAACTCTACAGTAATCGGTGGGAATAGTGCTTTCGATGGGGCCCAGGCTACATCTACTTCTAATAGTAATCGTGTTATGGATATTAATCCCGAAGATATCGATAATGTGTCTGTATTAAAGGGCCCGGCAGCAGCGGCACTATATGGATCGAGAGCAGCAGCAGGGGCTATTATCATTACTACAAAAAAAGGGCAGGAAGGTCGCACTGAAATCGGTTTTTCAAGTAGATTTTCAAATAATTGGGTTAATCGGTTGCCGGAGCAACAAGGGAAATATAAACGTGGCTATTACAATAGTGCAGGCGTATTGGATGATTATACAACTCAATCTTGGGGTGAAAAATTTGGAAATAATGATGTCGTGTATAACAACGTGAAAGATTTTTTTCAGCATTCAACGGTATTTGATAATACGGTTAATTTATCGGGGGGAAGTAAAAATGGATCCTTCTATTTGTCTGGTTCTCGCTTTGATCAAAAAGGGATCGTTCCAAATACAAGCTTTGATAAAACCACATTCCGCTTTAATGGTGATCAAAAATTTGGTAAGTTGACTGTGGGTGCTAATGTCGGGTATTCGCTTGCGAATACAGACAAGACGTTAACCTCTGCGGGTCTATGGGGCTCTGGTGGAGCCGGTGCAATGGAATCCCTATACAGCTGGTCCCGTAGTGATAATATGAAGAAATACCTCAATGATGATGGTACAAAATATCGTATGTTCGAAGGGCGTCAACAGCTAGAAGATGACATAGAAAATCCGTATTGGACAATTAACCGAAATATTTTGGGGGATAATACGGAGCGTATTACAGGTAGTATCAATGCAATGATGCCTATTTTCGATTGGTGGAGCCTGACCTATCGTGTAGGTATGGACAGTTATCTTACAAAGAACTCAACTATTATTGGCGAAAATGGCGCTATCAAAAAACCATGGCAAAAGGGCATGATGTCAGAAAGTGATTTCAAATACAACTATTGGTCTTCCAATATCATGTCCAATTTCAATAAAAAGGTGGGTGATTTTGATCTAGGGGCTTTAGTAGGTTTTTTCTCTGAGCAAACCAAGACCACAACAAACCGCCGGATGGGCTATCATTTTGAGGTAGACAATTTTTATAGTTTCGAAAATATTGCTGCGGCGAATAAACAGTTTGCGGTGAACAATACAAAAAAACGGCTGTTTGGTCTGTATGGTGAGTTAAGGGCCTCCTATAAAAATATGTTGTTTTTGAATGTCACTGGAAGAAATGACTGGACTTCAACACTGCCAGTGGATAATAGATCTTATTTTTATCCATCTATCGGGGGTAGCTTCGTGTTTACCGAACTCATGAAAGACAGTCGTCCAGATTGGTTGGATTTTGGGAAACTGAGAGCTTCCTGGGCTCGCGTGGGTAAAGATGCAAATCCGTATGTGACCAATACCTATCTCTGGAAGCCTGTTGAATATTTAGGCGGAATTGTAGGTGCGGGAAATAACTGGCAGAAAGGTAATCCGTTTTTGAAACCTGAAACAACAGGTTCGTTTGAGGTCGGTGCTGAATTGCGTTTCTTTAAAGGGCGATTGGGTGTGGATTATGCCTACTATACTAATAATTCCTATAACCAGATTCTGTCTCCACGTTTGGGACAGTCTACAGGTTATATTTTCATCTCGGTCAACGGTGGAGATATCTACAATAAAGGAATGGAGTTGTCCTTAACTGGTAAACCGATTGTGAAGAACGACTTTGTTTGGGAGTCGACATTGAATATGTCCAAAAATAAAGGGACAGTAGATAATTTACTTGCGGGTGTCAATATTCTGTATGTCACCGATGTGCAGGTCGGAAATGCAAAAGCTGCATCCTTTAACGGAGGGAATTTTATGGGGATTTCAGGTTCGCAATGGACGCGCACAGCGGATGGAAAAGTTGTTCTGGATGCCAATACCGGTATGCCGACTAGTGATAACCAGGTAACCTATAATATTGGAAATCGTGAGCCTAAATTGACCGGTGGATTCAATAACAGTTTGACTTATAAGAATTTTAATCTGTCCTTTCTGTTTGATTTTCGTATAGGTGGCGATATCTATAACGGTACAGATTATGCGATGACGGTCGGGGGGATGAGTAAACGAACTGAGGATCGTGATCAGTTGGTGTTAAATGGTGCGATCCGTAATGGTGGAACAAATGATGCACCGGTGTACGAAGATAAAACATTTACATTTTTAGCAGATCAAATGTATGATATTAAAGGGGTGTCAACAAGTGGACGGAAGATTATTCAAGATTATTGGAGTGATTTCTATGCGCGTGAAAGTGCGAACTTTATGGTGAAGACCAACTGGTTACGCTTGCGGAATATCTCGATGTCCTATAACTTTTCGGATGGTGTCCTGAAGAATGCCGGTGTTTCCAAAGTGGTTAAAGGTCTTACAGCGACCTTGACTGGCACTAACCTCTGGTTGCTGACTAATTATAAAGGTCTCGACCCGGAAGCTTCTGCTGCGGGATCTGGCGTAACGGGATCCAGTTCGGTCGGTATTGATTACAATGGCGTACCGAGTACCGCGGGTGTTATGTTTGGTTTAAATTTTAGATTTTAAGATAGAAAAGTCATGAATAAATATAAGAGAATAGTCTCATTTCTGTTGGTTCTAACTTTATTTTCGTCCTGTAGTAAAAATTGGTTGGATATCAATATAGATCCCAATACGCCTTCAAGTACCGTTGCTTCGGTTCAAAGTCGTTTGGCTTGGATACAGCATTATTATATGTATGCACAAGGGACAGCGGGAACACGCGCGGGTTTTGTGACACAGCAACTGACATTTGTCAACAGTACTGCATCAAACAGTATGATTGCTGGCTGGAATCCTGCGGCAGGTATGTCGACCACGCCCTATCAGTTTTTCTTTGTCGGAGCAGGGGCCAATTTTAAAGATATGGAAGATAAGGCTACGGCAGACAAGGCTTATCATTATCTTGGTGCATTGCACGCTATCCGCGCAATGGGTTTTATGCTGATGACGGATTGGTATGGTGAGATGCCATATACGGAGGCCTTGGGTACCATTATAACACCAAAGTTTGATGGTGGAAAAGTAATCTTCGAAGGTTGTCTTGCTGACATTGATAAAGCCATTGAATTTTTTAATATGGCTCAGCCGGGTACTGCGGCACCTTTGTCAGCTGGTGATAGCTGGAATGGTGGTGATGTCGGTAAATGGTTGAAAATGTGTTATGGGCTAAAAGCAAGGTGGTTAAATAACTTGTCGAAAAAGAGCGCTTTATACAAGCCAGATGATGTGTTGGCAGCGTTAAGTAAGGCTGCTACTTCGGTTGGAGAAAGCACCGTAATTGCCCATATGGATGATGCTACTGATAATATCGGGGATATCCTATTTGCAGATCCTGTAAAAACATCTATCGTTTTTAATAATGCGGGTATGAATACCAATATCTTGGTTACTAAGTGGTATGAAAATTTATTGACCAATTTTGACAATAAAGGTGTAGAGGATCCGCGGGCGGACAAATTATTGCCTTGGGCAGAGTACGGCTATCCAAAAAAGATGATCCGGTCTAAGGGTGTTGATGTGCAATCGAAAATCCGAATGGAATCAGGCCCTATAGCATCATCTTTTAACGTAAAAGATGTCGAAATAGAAAGTAACGGACGTAAAGTGGCGCCGCATTCTTGGTATATAAATTCAGCAAATACAGCAAGATGGGGTGATACAGTTTATGTTTCAATTAAAAGTAGTTCTAAGGGGTACGATAAAGATAAGTCTGATATTTATAGATGGAAGGATTCTCCAGATGAAAATAGTGGAACGATAGCTGCTTCAGGTACTTTTTATTCACGTCCGGATGCGCCTACCCATCTGGTTGCCTATCCTGAAATGTGCTTTATAAAGGCAGAAGTGCTATTTAACAAAGGCGACAGAGCAGGAGCTTTTAATGCCTATAAAGATGGAATTAAAGCACATATAGATTTAATGAATATGAAGCTTAATTCTTATGGAAATATTAACGTGAGTAAATCGCCAATGGCGCAGGTCAAGATTGATAATTTCCTAAACAATGGCATTGGTACGGCTGGAAATATTACACTGGCTAAAATTATGACGCAAAAATTTATCGCACTTTCGTTCTCGCAGCAAAACTGGAATGATATGCGTCGCTACGATTTCAGCAATTCGGTATATCCGGGCTGGGCTGTTCCTTATGAGTATACAGTGACTGCTGCCGCACAGCTAAAAATACCGCAAGGAAAGCAGTTCAGAAGAGTGCGTCAAGTTTCGCATGAGATCAACTATAATTCCGATAATTTAAAAGCATCTCATCCAAATGCGTTGAATGACGATATATGGTCATTTCC
>Ga0256786_1000668_pt1 | contig 16293 bp, 14 predicted proteins | sample MC6MC0937MT_FD_186053 | JGI IMG/M metagenome (GOLD analysis project Ga0256786, IMG submission 186053) | Metatranscriptome of enriched soil aggregate microbial communities from Iowa State University, Ames, United States - MC6-MC0937-MT... | ecosystem: Environmental > Terrestrial > Soil >...
TGGTTCTCCGGAACCACCTTTGATTTTAGCCGCATCCATCAACTGGATTGCTGCAGGAGGAGTTTTGATTACGAATTCAAAAGATTTGTCTTCGTACACTGTAATTACTACAGGTAAAACTTGTCCTGGCTTATCTTGGGTTCTCCCGTTAAATTGCTTACAAAACTCCATGATGTTCACACCTGCAGAACCCAAAGCTGGACCTACCGGTGGAGAAGGGTTAGCAGCGCCACCTTTCACCTGAAGTTTTACCATTTTAAAGACTTTTTTAGCCATTTTTTATTTTTTAAATTTGAATAATTAATGAGTTTGGAAGCATTATTATTCAGCAGGTTATCCATTCTCACATTAGATAAGCCTACTTTTCGGACTGCAAAATTATGAAATATTTTTTAAATAGCAAATTAATTATTTGAGTTTTAATCAGATAATTAAAATTTTCAATAAGATCATTTTTGACACTAAGAAAAGAATACTGTATAAATTACATATTATATCTAAGATCAGAAGAATCGAGAGAAATAATATTCTTTTACATTTTGCAATGAAAATCCTCGCCCATCATATTGTATATGAATGAAAAAAAAGATGAAAAACAAAATATTAAAAATAAGAAACCTCTTTAAAAACGGATTTTGATTAAATGAAATTTTATTGTTTTCATTATTCTGCAACATACATACTACGATAATAAATAAAAGCATAGAATAAATATGATCCCATCGATACCAATCAATTCCTAAAACATATAGAGGACTTGCCCAGATTAAACTTATTAAAACAAATTTAAGAAGTGTATAAAATTTATTTCTGTAAAAGGTATATGCATAATATAGAAACATTGAGATCTCAATGATGAGTTCTAAAATGAATAACAGGTAAGAGCTAATTTCATTTTTTATAATTTCTATGCTATTCCAATATTTAAAAAAGAAAATATTATTCTCGCCAAAAACAACTCCTCTATTTTTAATAATTTCTAAACTTTTACCACAATTAATATCTGCACCCAATAAATATATACTTCCTACGGTAATTGTGGACACTGCAAAAAAAAGCAGCCAAAAGGCATATTTGTTTTTTCCGGTTTTGAGAATATGGATGAATATGAAAAATGGCAAGAAGAAATAAAACATTTCATGAAAAAACAGACTTATAGAAAATAAAACTAAAAATATTCTTTCTTTAAAAACAGTCATTTTACCTAATGCAAAATATGCGACAAGTGCGAATAAAATTATTTCTCTCTTTCCTGAATATGATAAATTGATTGGAAAGTACATAAAACAAAGAGGCGAGCACAATAGTATTAAAATGTTCCAGTCAATTTTTTTTGAAATTAAGAGCTTAAAATAGGCAAAAAAAACGAGAGCATAGAAAACAACCTGAATAAAAAAAACCTGAATAGGTAATGATATCCCGAAAAGATCCTGCATTGCAAAAAAAACAGTTCCACTAATTCCTCTACGTTTGAAACCACCGTCTTCGTAGTTGACGAGCCAGTCAGACATCGTCCATTCATGAACAGGCAACGTTGCCTTTCCGTATAATTTTAAGATGACATATAAGAAGATTGCCGTTAAAAAAAAGCAATACAATAAAAAAATGCTGTTCTTTTTCGCAAATGGAATCATACGATCTATTATTATGAACAAAAAAAGGTTACCTATTAAAAGTAACCTTCATATATTTTAGAATAATATCTTAAACTTTTTCTACCTGCATGTAGCTCAATTCCATTGGAGTTTTTCTTCCGAAGATCAAAACTGAAACTTCGATTTTCTTTTTATCTTCAAGAATTTTCTCAACAGTTCCGTTGAATCCGTTGAAAGGACCGTCGATCACTTTTACATTTTCACCAACAATGAACGGGATTTCTGCATCGGTAGCAAATTCTGAAAGCTCATCCATTCTACCTAACATTCTGTTCACTTCTGATTTTCTCATTGGAACAGGATCTCCGCCTTTAGTTAAACTTAAGAAAGAAATTACCCCGGGAATGTTTTTAATAACGTGAGGAATCTCTCCCATTAAATCAGCTTCTACCATAAGGTAACCAGGATAGTATGGTCTTTCTTTCGGAACTTTTTTTCCGTTCCTAAGCTGAATCACCTTTTCCATAGGAATAACTACCTGAGTAACGTACTGCTCAAACCCTAAACGTTTGATTTCCGTCTCAATATAGTTTTTCACTTTATTTTCCTGTCCGCTGATTGCTTTCAGCACATACCATTTTAATTCGCTCATTACGGGAAATTACTTTTTGTTAATTGAAGCTGTTAATCAATATTCCTAAGATATTGCTGATTGCTTTAGAAAACAATTCATCAACACCAAAAGTGAATAACGCTAAAATAACAGTTGCAACAGTTACTACAATTGTAGAAGACTGTAGATCTGACCATTTTGGCCATTCAACTTTATGTCTGAATTCGTTATAAGAACCTTTTAAAAAATCAACAAATGAACTCATAATTTTTATTTGCACGGGCACAAGGATTCGAACCCTGATCAACGGTTTTGGAGACCGGTATCCTACCATTGGACGATGCCCGTAGATTAAAAAAGTTCCGTAAGCTTCCTTACGGAACTTTAATTATATTAAGATGATTAGTCTAAGATTTCAGTAACCTGACCTGAACCAACTGTTCTACCACCTTCTCTGATCGCAAATCTAAGACCTACGTTAAGAGCGATTGGTTGTAACAATTCTACAGTGATCTCTAAGTTATCACCAGGCATTACCATTTCTACACCTTCTGGTAAGAAGATCTCACCTGTAACGTCAGTAGTTCTTACGTAGAACTGAGGACGATACTTGTTGTGGAATGGAGTGTGACGTCCACCTTCTTCTTTAGAAAGGATATAAACAGATGCTTTGAATTTTTTGTGTGGCTTCACAGAATCTTTCTTAGCGATTACCATACCTCTCTTGATGTCAGTTTTTTCAATACCTCTCAACAATAGACCTACGTTATCACCAGCTTCACCTCTGTCTAGGATTTTTCTGAACATCTCAACCCCTGTAATTGTAGAAGTTAATTTTTCATCACCCATACCAACGATATCAACAGGATCACCTGTATTGATGATACCAGCCTCGATTCTACCAGTTGCTACAGTACCTCTACCTGTAATAGAGAATACGTCTTCGATTGGCATCAAGAATGGCTTTTCAGTATCTCTTACTGGCTCTTCGATCCAAGTATCAACAGCATCCATTAACGCTTCAACACTCTTAAACCACTGATCGTCAGTGTTTACCGGGCTAGAAGTAGCAGCCGTAAGTGCACCAAGTGCAGAACCTTGAATTACTGGAGAGTTATCACCGTCGAAATCGTAAGTAGACAATAAGTCTCTCAATTCCATTTCAACAAGCTCTAATAACTCAGCATCGTCTACCATGTCAACTTTGTTCATGAAAACAACGATTCTAGGTACGTTTACCTGACGGCAAAGTAGAATGTGCTCTCTAGTCTGAGGCATAGGTCCGTCAGTAGCAGCACATACAACGATAGCTCCATCCATCTGAGCAGCACCAGTTACCATGTTCTTTACGTAATCCGCGTGACCTGGACAGTCAACGTGAGCATAGTGTCTTTTTTCAGTTTCGTATTCGATGTGAGCAGTATTGATAGTAATACCTCTTTCTTTTTCTTCTGGAGCAGAGTCAATCGCAGAGAAGTCTTTTTTCTCAGCAAGACCTTTGCTAGCTAATACAGCAGAAATAGCAGCTGTAAGAGTAGTTTTACCATGGTCAACGTGACCAATAGTACCAATGTTCAAGTGTGGTTTGTTACGATTAAACGTTTCCTTTGCCATGATTTAAATTATTTATTTATTGTTTTATTCAAATTTTCGGTGTGCAAATATAATGAATTTTTATATACCAAAATCTTTTTATGAAAAAAAGTTTCATCTTCAAACCCAGAAAGTCACAAACCGTATTATTTTCTGTAAACAGAGATGCAAATTTAAACAAAAAAATGAATTAAAAAAAAGTGTTGGTGAAAATCCGGAGATAATTTTTTCTCGTAGATAGATTAATAAAATCCTATTAAATAAATTATTATGAAAAAACTATCTTACATCTGTTTAGCTGCATTAGCATTCGTCTCGGTATTATCTTGTGACGACGACTATATGGAAATGCCACCAGAAGTTATTCCTGCGCCCGACATGATGGTCTATGGCTTGACCGACAATAATCAATTGGTCGCTTTCAACTCCAAAAATTCGGCTTCTTTTTCTTCCACAAAAACAATCATGGGAGTACCTTCCGGGGAAAAATTATTAAGCATAGACTTCAGACCTGCTACAGGTGAGCTTTATGCAGTTTCGAATGCAAGCAAATTTTATATTATCAATACCTCAACGGGAAATACAAGACCTGTAAGTACAACCTCTTTTACACCGGCAATTTCGGGAACGATTGCGTCAATCGATTTTAATCCAACAGTAGATCGTATCAGATTGGTAACCAATACCGGGCAAAACCTTCGTTTACATCCTGAAACCGGTGCTCTGGCTGCTACAGATACAGGAATTGCAACCTCCTCATCCATTACAGGAATTGCCTATACCAACAGTGTTTCCGGAGCCAGTTCAACTATTTTATATGATCTTGATGCAACTTCAGGGAAATTATTTAAACAAGATCCTCCAAATAACGGAACTTTAGTTGAAGTCGGAAGTTTAGGAATAACCTTTACAGGACAAGCTGCATTCGACATCAATCCTGATAACTCTGTTGCATTAATGGCAGCAACAACAGGAAGCCAAAACAGTCTTTATAAAGTTGATTTATCAAACGGAAAAGCAACAAACATTGGAAATCTTTCACAAAAAATTTTAGATTTAGCCATTCCAACAAATCCGGTTGCTTATGCTGTAAACGATGCAAATGCCTTACAAATTTTCAATCCTGAAAATCCACAGCCTGTAACCAAGACAATAACCGGGCTTCAAACCGGAGAAAATATTTTGGGTATCGATTTCAGACCATTAAACGGACAGTTGTATGCTCTGGGAAGCTCAAGCAGAATTTATACAATCAATTTAGGGACAGGTGCAGCTACGGTTGTAGGAACTCAACTTCCTACTTTGCTTTCAGGAACTGAATTTGGTTTTGACTTTAATCCGGTTGTGGATAAAATCAGAGTGGTGAGCAACACCGGACAGAATTTAAGACTAGATCCTGTTACGGGAGGAATTACTGGGACCGATACTAATCTTAGCCCTACTCCAGTTGCGGTAAGTGCTGCAGCGTATACCAATAACTTCGCAGGGACAACGGCGACTGAACTTTTTGTAATCGACCACAATACGGATAAACTCTACTTGCAAAACCCGCCAAACGGAGGTATTTTGGTAGAAAGAGGTTCATTAGGAATCAATATTTCACAGGCAAACGGATTTGATATTGGTAGTACAAGCCAAAAAGCATATCTGATGGCAACTGTAGGTACAGAAACAAAACTGTACACCGTAAATACAACTACAGGAGCTGCTGCTTCATTAGGAACTTATCCTAATCTTGTAAAAGGATTTACAATCGGTTTAGGATTCTAAAAACAGACTTGATTTTCATATATAAAGAAGCCCGGAATAGATTTTCTATTCCGGGCTTCAACTATATAATGATAAATGAAAGAGAATTTTAAATAATTTCTTCGGTCTTCTTTGTTCGATTGAAAATCCAGAAGATGATTGGGAAAATTAATAAGGTTAAAACCGTCGCTGTGATTAATCCTCCAATGATAACGATTGCTAAAGGTTTTTGAGATTCAGAACCAATTCCTGTAGATAGAGCAGCAGGTAAAAGTCCGATGGATGCCATCAAAGCCGTCATAATTACAGGTCTTGTCCTGGATTTTACTCCGTTAAGAACAGCTTCATCCAGTTTGAACCCATCTTTTATGTTTTGATGAAACTCTGTGATGAGAATTACTCCATTCTGAATACAGATTCCGAGCAAAGCAATCATTCCGACTCCGGCAGAAATTCCGAAATTCATGTTGGTTACATGCAGTGCGATAATTCCGCCAATCAGCGCAAAAGGGACGTTTGCCAATACCAGGAATGAATCTTTCATGTTTCCAAAAAGAATAAACAACAGGAAGAATATTCCTAAAATACTGATAGGTACAATTTCCGTCAGTCTTGCGGTTGCTCTTTGCTGGTTTTCAAACTGACCAGTCCACCCTACTTTATAGCCTTCGGGAATATCAATTTTTGCTACTTCTTTTTGCGCATCCGAAATCGTTCCACCCAAGTCACGGTCACGAATCGAGAATTTAATTCCGATATAACGTTTAATATCATCTCGGTAAATAAACGCAGCGCCGTTATTTTTTTCAATAGTAGCAACTTCTTTCAACGGAATCATTGTTCCATCCTGTGTAGGGATCATCAGTGAAGCCATGTCATTCTCATCTTTTCTATATTCGTGAGAATATCTTAAACGTATCGGAAATTTTCTTTCGCCATCGTACATTTCGGAAGCCGTTTTTCCTCCGAATGCCATTTCCAGAACGGTTTGTGCATCTTCAGGCATTACGCCATACGCTGCCATTTTATTTCTGTCCCAGACGACATTTACTTCGGGCTGACCGATATTTTTGATAATTCCGGCATCACGAACTCCGTCTACATCTTTGATTGATTTTAAAACTTTTTCTGCCAATTCATCCAAAGTCTGAAGATTGTCGCCATAAATTTTAATACCATTTTCAGCCTTAAAACCTGCTACAGCTTCGGCAACGTTATCAGAAATCGGCTGAGAATAATTGAACGTAATTCCTTGATATTTGCTCAGTTTTTTATCAATTTCTTCGGTTAACTGTTCGTAAGTGATTTTTCGGGTCCACTCATCTTTAGCTTTAAGATTGACAGCGAACTGCACAAATCCGAATCCGTTCGGGTCGGTTCCGTCATTGCTTCGTCCGGTTTGCGCCAAAACATCGGTTACTTCGGGAACGCTCATAATATCTTTCTTTAAAATATCTGCAGTTTTTAAAGATTCTTTTAAAGAAGAACTCATTGGCATTTCGGCGGTAATCCAGAGTGAACCTTCATTAAGTTGTGGTAAAAATTCTGTTCCTAAAAATTTCCCTGAGAATAAAGTAACGACAACAATTGAAACAGAACCAATTAAGCTTATCTTCTTATTTTTAAAAGTAAATCTGAATCCTTTTAAAACAATTCTGTCCCAGAAATTCACAAACGGATTGTTTTTCTCTCTTACATTTTTATTTAAAAGCAAATGCGTTAAGACTGGAACTAAAGTCAACGTAAAAATTAAAGCTCCTAACAAGGCAAAGCCTAAAGTAAATGCTAATGGTGAAAACATCTTTCCCTCTACTTTTTGGAATGCAAAAATGGGAATCAGGGAAGTAATGATGATTAATTTAGAAAAGAAAATCGCTTTTCCTAAGCCTGTTCCTGTTTGTTTAATCCAGCCCGCTTTTGCCATTTTATTGAATCTTTCATCGCCATATTTCTTGGCTTTATGATCGAGCATTACAAAAATCCCTTCGACCATGACGACGGCTCCGTCAATGATAATTCCGAAATCGACTGCTCCGAGTGACAGCAAATTGGCACTCATCCCGCAAAGTTTTAGACATAAAAAAGCAAACAGTAGCGACAACGGAATAATAATGGAAACCGTAAGTGTCGTTCGCCAGTCTGCCATGAATATTAAAACAATAACCGTAACTAGAATAATTCCTTCCAGTAAATTGTGCATTACCGTTTCTGTGGTAAAATCCATTAAGTTATCACGGTCGTAGAAAGTGACCATTTTGACATCTTTGGGAAGAATTTTTTCGTTCAGCTCTGCAATTTTAGCTTTTACACCCACCAAAACTTCACGCGGATTTTCGCCTTTTCGCATCACAACAATTCCTTCCACCGTATCATCCTGATTGTTTAATCCAGCCTGCCCCACTCTCGGTCTTGAACTTTCATGTACCTCAGCAACATTTTTTACCAAAACCGGATTTCCATTATCATTGTGAATGGTAATATTGGCAATATCATCAGTCGACTGTACCAAACCAATTCCTCGAACGACATACGCTTGTCCGTTTTTTTCGATAACATCTCCACCGACATTTAAGTTGCTTTTCGTCACGGCTTCATAAACCTGAAGCGGAGTCAAATTATATTTATCTAAAGCTCTCGGATCAATACTCAACTCAAAAACCTTATCCTGACCTCCGAAAACATTGATATCTGCAACTCCGGGAACTCCACGAAGCGCTCTGTCGATCACCCAGTTTTGTATTGTTAAAAGTTCACGCGAATCTTTTTTCTTGCTTTCTAAAGTGTATCTGAAAATTTCTCCGGTTGGTCCGTAAGGTGGCTGAACTTCGGGATCAATTCCTTCGGGAAGACTTACGTTTCGAAGCTGGTTATTCACCATATTTCGGGCAAACATATCATCTACGCCGTCATCAAAAAGAATTTTGACAATGGAAAGACCAAACATCGTCGTACTCCTCACACTTGTTTTTTTCTGAACCGGGCTCATTGCCAATTCAATCGGTGTGGTTACAAAACGTTCTACTTCTTCGGCACTTCTTCCGTCCCACTGAGTAATGATAACGATTTGGGTATTGGTAACATCGGGAAATGCCTCAATCGGCATATTTTTAAAGCTGATAAATCCCGCCACTGCTAAAACAGCCACCCAAATAAAGGTAAAAGCTTTGTTTTTCAGTGAAAATGAGATTATATTTTTTATGAATTTGTTCATGATAGAAATCAGATGTTAGACTTTAGATATTAATTTAATATCTAAGTGTTTAATTTTATCTAAAGAAATTAAAACCATTAAGAGTCTGAAGCTCTCTGTTTTTGAAGTCAATATCGACAGGATAATAGCCAGAAAGTAATTAGCAAAACTTCTATTTCACCTCAAACTTCTTAATGGTTTGGAAAAAATTTAGTTGTTCAAAGAACGGTAGATTAATAATTGGTTATTGGTAATCACATTCTCTCCTTCTTTAAGACCTTCCGAAAGGTAAGTCACGTCTCCAAGCTGTTTTAAAACCTGAATTTCTTTAATTTTCACATCTGTTCTCGATTTAAAAACCACCACATAACTTCTGTTGTCATCAAAAATCACAGCTTTTGAAGGAATCGAAAGAGCAGATTTACCCTCAGATTTTGAGACTTTTATCGTTGCTTTACTGTCCGGAATCAACAATCCGTTTGCATTATCCAAAACTACTCTTGCCTGCATTGCGTTGGTTTGAGGATCGATAATTTTAAATATCTTATCGATTTTACCATCAAAAACTTTATCCGGATAAGACAATGTGGAAACCTGAGCAGGCATTCCAAGGCTTATTTTATTGATATCAGATTCGTTGATATTCATAATTGCCCAAACGTTGGTCGTATTGGCGACATCGAAAATATTTTCGCTTCGGTCACTTCTTAGCTGCATATCTTTATTAATGTCTTTATGTACAATATAACCGCTGATTGGTGCTAAAACACTGTAAATATTTCCATTTTTCACATTATAAACCGTGCTTACTGCACTTGCTCTCTGGAGCTGGTCTTCTGCTTTCTGGAGCTGACTTTTTGCTTCGAGAACATCTCTTTCTGTGTTCAGTTTTCCTTCATACATTTCTCTGGCAACACGAAGATTGTTTTTGGCAACCAGCAAATCTGTTTTAGCATCACTTACATCTTTTTGAATTTCCGCCAATTCGGTGCTGCGGATGGTGGCTAAAACCTGTCCTTTTTTTACGTAATCTCCGAGCTCTACATTTACACTCATCACATTTCCGCCAACCAAAGGGAAAACGTCAATGTATGAATTGGCATCTGCAGCTATTTTGCCGTAAAAGCTGTAAGAATCTTCTATTAATCTGTTTTCAACTTTTGCCGTGGAAATCGATTCAAGCATCGTATTGCTCAATTCAAAACCTTTTGGTTCGGGAGTTTTTGCAATTTCAGGCTTTGAACAAGACCATAAAAGGAAAGCTGAAAATAAGGGTATAATTATTTTTTTCATTTTAGAATTTTTTTAATCCCGAAATTTCGGGACAAAGATTTTTTAAATAACATGCTGTTTTTAAGTTCGCAAAGGCGTTTCACTTAGCAAAGACCGCAACATTTTTTACTTTAATAGAAGATTTTAGTTTGTACCAACTGATTAAGCCGTTCGGCAGACTGCATCAGTTCGTTTTTCATATCATAGATCTGAAGTGCTGTCTGACGGTAACTTTCCATGAAATCGGTAAATTCGATTAAACTGATATTTCCGTTTCTGAAGTTTTTAAGCATTCCGTTGTAGACCAAATCGAGATTGCTTAGATCGGTCGCTTTTATTTCGGCTAATTGTTCGTATTGCGATTTCCAGATTTGAAAAGCCGATTCTACTTTGGTTTCCAAATCAAATTTCTGGAATTCTGCATTTTTCTGATTTTGCTTAATTGCATGATTGGCTTTCTCGACATTTCCTCTATTGTTTTTCCACAAAGGAATCGGGATTCCCACTTTTAAATTGATTTCATTATTAAAAGTTCCTGAAGCCTGATCATATTCCATTCCCACATTCAAATCGGGAACATTCAACGATTTTTGCCATTGCGAATATAATTTGGAATTTTCAATCAGTTTTAGAATGAATAAATAATCGGCATTGTTTTCAAGCGCTTTTCTTTTCAATTCGGTTTCATCTCCGAAAGGTTGCGCAGCCAAAATGTCTTTCGCTTCTTCCTCTGAAATCTGAGGTTCTACTCCTTCTGAAATTCCTGTCAAAACTTTCAAAGCCTGTTTAAACTCCAGGAGATTCTTATTAATTTCAACCTTATCATTATTAAGTTGAATCACGATGCTCTGAAGTCTTACTTCATCCTTCAATGAAACATTTCCTTTTGCAGACTGTACTTTATATGCCTTTAAAAGGTCATTCATGTAACCCAATTGTTTGTTGACATTTTCAAGCTTGAGTTTTTCGTAGTAAAGATTGTAGTAATTGGTGTGAAGCTGCGTTCTCAATTCAACCAAAAGTTGCGAAAACTGAAGTTGTGCCAGTTCTTTATTTGATTTAGCAAAGGCGATTTCATTTTTCTTTTTACCGCCCATGTAAATCAGTTGGGTAACTTCCAAACCTTTTGCTCTTCCTGCATCAAGAAATCTTTTATCTTCCGGATTATAGCCGTTGATATATCCGCTCATCTGCGGAAGCTCCCAGATTTTAGCCTGCAAAATATCTGCATCTGCCATATTGATGCTGTATTGCTCGGCAAGAAGCTGAAGATTGTTTTGCTGAAAGGCGTTTTCGCACTCCAAAAGCGACATTTGCTGCTGCGCTGAAATTACCGAAGAAATTACAACGAACAGTCCTGCAATTTTGTTCATTCTCTCAAATTTTGATGACAAAAGTGCGTTTGCTCGATTAAAACGAACTTAAATGAGGCTTAAAATAAAATTAAATTCTTGATTTGTCAATTGAAAACAAAATAATACTGATGAAAAACTCTCACTGATTTTGGAGATTACGCTGATTTTAAATATGTGCAAAATCAGCGTAATCTGCGAGAAATTAAATTAAATTCACTTATCAAAAGTAATGCTGAATTTATTTAAATTTTTTGAAAGTGAAGCGTAAGAAATTTCTGCACCGTGATATTCTAAGATTCTTTTGACGATTCTCAAGCCTAAACCGGAACCGGAAATATTCTGAGAGTTATTTCCACGCATAAAAGCTTCGAAAAGTTTGGGTTGCTCTTCTTCGGAAATCGTTTTACCTTCTGAAAGAATGTCAACCAAAAGATTTTTTTCAGTCTCTGTGATTAAAATTTTTGCATCGGCATTGTCTGAATAAACTGCTGCATTTTTAAGTAAATTAATAAAGACAATATCTAAAAGCGACTGAACTCCATTGATTGTAAGAAAAGCGTTTTCCTGGGTTTCTTCGGAAATGCCAAAATCCATTTTTAAATTAGGGTAACTTTTCTGTACCCTGTCGAAAGACTCAAAAATCACTTCATCGATTCGTACTTCTTCGTAAATAGTCTGAATATTTTCTTTGTCGAATTTTGTGAGAAGCAGAAGTGAATTTGTAAGATCAGATAACTGATAAACATCTTTCAACATCTGTTGTAATGCCGAAAGCGTATCGGGAGAGTGCTGCTCGAGTTTAATTAAATTTTCAAGCTGAAAAGCCATCCTTGTAATCGGTGTTCTGATTTCATGTGATGCACTTGCCGTAAAATCTTTTTGTGACTGGAAAACGTCATTTAACCTTGAAATCATCGTATTGAACGAATTGGCTAAAATACTGATTTCATCATTCGACTGCTCCACCGGAATTTGTGTCGTGAGTTTATGAGCCGTAACCTCAGAAATTTCTTTATTCAGATCTTCTAAAGGCCGTAGAAATTTACCCATAAAATAATAGGAGAAAAATCCAATCAATAAAGTACAGGTAATAAAAGCAGTAATTAAAAGATATTTCAGATAGGCGAGTTTCGATCTTCCGTTGGTATCATAGGCGCTTGTAAGGATATAATAATTGTCACCGTTAATATTTTTTAATGAAGCATACACTTCCGGAATTGCTTCTTCTTTATAAACATCTTTTTTTTTGTCTAATTCTGACAATAAATTTTTGTCCCAGGTTACTTTTTGGTCTTTTAAGGTGCTGTAAATAAGTTCTTTTTGACCATTAAATATTAAAATGGTTTCATTGAGAAGAAAATTATCTGAGTTTTCATTGAAAAAAATAGGTGCTTCTTCCTCAAAATTTTTAGATTTTGAAATAAAATTGGTCGTAAATCCTAATCGTCTTATAAACCGGTCTTTAAATTCTTCACGCCGGAAATCATCAAACGAAATATAAATGATGATGAGAACAATACCAAACAGCAAGGAAAACGAAACGCTCAAAGTAAGCGCAATCTTTCTTTTTAAAGACATTTACAAAGGATTTAAATAATATCCGAAACCTGATCTTGTATGAATTAACTTCACTTTATATTCTTTATCAATCTTTTTTCTCAGGAAATTAATATACACTTCAACCGTATTGGTATTGGTATTAAAATTATGTTCCCAAACATTTTCGGTAATCTGTTGCTTAGAAACCGTTCTTCCCTGAGCTTCTGCCAGATAAACCAAAAGCTGGAATTCTTTCAGTGTTAAAGCAATTTCGTTTCCTGCACGGAAAACTTTCTGTTCAGTTTTATTGATAATTAAATCATCAATTCTGATAATATCCAGATCCACGCTTTCAGAAGGTGCTTTTCTTCTTAAAAGAGAATTCATTCTCAATAACAATTCTTCAAACTGGAAAGGTTTCACCAAATAATCATCTGCCAATCTTGTGAATGCATCTTTCTTATCGGAAATATCGCCATAAGCCGAAATGATAATAATCGGCGTATTTTTATCAAACGAACGGATGGTTTGACAAACATCAAGCCCATTAATCTTCGGAACATTTATGTCTAAAAGATACAAATCATAAGAACTGTTTTTAATTTGGCGAAGAAAAGTTTCGCCATCATAAATCTTGTCACAATTGAAATTATTTGATTCTAAAAATTTACTCAGTTCGGCAGAAAGAATTAAATCATCTTCCAATAAAAGAATATTCATTTGGGAAATTATTTATTACGAATTTAATGAAAATTTCAAAATTCTTCGTCGGAATTATTTTGAAGAAGTGGGCACGTTTAATTATAAGAATTTCTAAAGACTTATCATTAAAGTAATTTGAAGGCGATATTATGATTGATTAAAATAATATTAAACTTTGAAAGACTTGGGCTTAGGTTAATATTTAAGAGTAAATGTCTGAAAATGTTGAACAAAAACACGATTTAACATATTTATGTAAATCCAGCTTTAAGAAAGCATTTTGGAGAATTAGTAGAAATAAAAAAACTTACTGTTTATCAGTAAGTTCTATAATAATTCTGAGCCAACTACGGGACTTGAACCCGTGACCTCTTCCTTACCAAGGAAGCACTCTACCGCTGAGCTAAGTCGGCTTAAACAAGAAAATCATACTAAAAAGCATGATTTCTGTTGAGCGGAAGACGAGGGTCGAACTCGCGACATTCAGCTTGGAAGGCTGACGCTCTACCAACTGAGCTACTTCCGCAATTTTGTTTCCAAAACTATTGGTAACGTTGTGCAAACTTAGGAAAAATCCTTTATTTATGCAACTTTTTCTAATATAAAATGTGGGGAGAGCAGGATTCGAACCTACGAAGCCGAAGCAACTGAGTTACAGTCAGTCCCATTTAGCCACTCTGGAATCTCCCCAGATATTTTATATTAAATTGAGCTTCCAGAGGGATTCGAACCCACGACCCCGAGATTACAAATCACGTGCTCTGGCCAACTGAGCTATGGAAGCAATTTAAACAAAAAGAATTCAAAAGATCACTGTTCCTTTTTTGCGTGTGCAAATATAGAACGGATTTTTTGAATTCTAAAACTTTTCGAGAAGTTTTTTTGCTTTTTTTATTAAGCCAATTCTTTTTTCTTGATTAACAGTTTCTTAGCAGTATCAACACATTGATCTAAACTTTCTTCAAAACTTGCGGTTGTTTTTTTTACTACGATATCATCTCCCGGCACAACCAAAATCAATTCGGTGGTTTTATTTGATTTGTCCGAATTATTTTCAACTTTCAAGAACACTTTGCATTCCTGAATTTTGTCATAAAACGTGTCTAGTTTGCTTACTTTTTTGTCAACATGTGACTCTAGTGGTTCGTGTGGAGTTAAGCCGATTGCTTGTACTGAAATCTTCATAATTCTTCTTTTTTAATTGCTCTTGGATGAGCTTGATTAAACACTTTTTTCAACTGTTCTATATTGGCATTAGTGTACACCTGTGTGCTTGCAAGACTTGAATGACCCAATATTTTTTTAACTTTTGATATCTCTGCCCCATTGTCTAAAACATGCGTCGCGAAGCTGTGTCTTAAAATATGAGGACTTCTTTTTTGTTTAGAAGTTACAAGACTAAGGTACTTATTAACTACTACATAGACAAATTTTTCCGTGAGTTTTTTTCCCTTTTTATTGACAAAAAAATACTTTTTAAATTCATCTTGTGGTACACGTACTTTAAGATAGTCTTTAAGCAGATTGCTTAAAGTTTCGGAGATCGGAATATACCTTTCTTTATTTCCTTTCCCTAAAATCTTGAGCTCGTTTCCTTCTAAGTTTACACTTTCAAATATTAAGCCACAAAGTTCAGATTTTCGGATTCCGGTTTGGTACAAAGTTTCGACAATAGACTTTTCTAAAACATCTTCCACCTCATTAAAAATTTTGGTCTGTAAAACTTCCATTTCATCCTGAGAGATAGGAATCTGCTTTTCCGGATAAAATTTTAAAGAAGAAATACTTTCAACAGGAGAAACTTTAATCTCGCCAAGTTTTAAAAGAAACAAATAGAAACTACGGAGTGTAGAAAGCTTCCGGTTGACGGTACGTTTAGAAATCCCGTTCTCACTAAGCTCAACAACAAAATTGCGGATTACTTTTTTATTGGCTTTAAACAAATCTTCAGAACCCTCCGTTTTTATATAGAATGAATGAAAATCTTCTAAATCCCGGCGATAACTGGTAATTGTATGGGGTGAATATCTCTTTTCGAATTGTAAATAATCTAAAAACTTGTCTACCATACTGTAAATATAAAACAAAAAATCACTTCTTAAATATAACTATTCAAGAAGTGATTTTAGTATGTGTCTAAGAAAATTTCTTAAGCCTGCTCTTCCTTGCTTAATCCTCTTTGCTTATAAGCCGCTTTTAATCTAGCTTGTCTAAGAGTTACAGAAGGTTTGATAAACTGTTGTCTAGCTCTTAGCTGACGAACTGTACCAGTTTTGTCAAATTTTCTTTTATATTTTTTTAATGCTCTGTCGATAGACTCTCCGTCTTTTACTGGAATTATTAACATATATTACATCTCATTTTGGATTGCAAAAGTAAACGTTTTTTATTAAACCACAAAATTATCAGTACTTAAATTTCAATATTTCACAGAATATGATAAGAATATTAATTTAATTTAAACAAAAAACTCTATCTTTGTACCATTATTCATGGGGTTGACTGGTTTCGACAGCAAGACCAATGGGTAAGTAAGCATGCAGAGAACCGTAGCGCGATCTCTATAATCCCTTGCTACAAAATTTTAACTGGCAACGAAGAGTTCGCTCTTGCAGCTTAATATCGAAGTATAGTAGATCAAGCGTTTTCCCGAAGATTTCAGTAGGGAAGCAAGATATTCCACAA
>Ga0256786_1000670_pt1 | contig 16285 bp, 17 predicted proteins | sample MC6MC0937MT_FD_186053 | JGI IMG/M metagenome (GOLD analysis project Ga0256786, IMG submission 186053) | Metatranscriptome of enriched soil aggregate microbial communities from Iowa State University, Ames, United States - MC6-MC0937-MT... | ecosystem: Environmental > Terrestrial > Soil >...
GTTGGATTCACCGAGATTGCCGACAAGGTCTGCAGCCCGCAGCTGTCTGCCGGGCGCGTAACTGCCATCTTCACGCGGTTCGAGTACCACCAGCATCGGCATGTCCGTGTAGTGACGCGCGTAGTTCAGGAAGTAATCGCTGGGCTCCTTCAGGTGGAATTCGGTCAGCAACACGTGGCCCATCGCCATCGCCAGGGCACTGTCAGTGCCCTGCTTGGGTGCCAGCCACTCATCGCTCAGTTTGGCCACTTCTGAATAATCCGGCGTGACCGCGACCGTTTTGGTGCCCTTATAACGTACCTCGGTAAAGAAATGCGCATCCGGTGTGCGGGTTTGAGGTACATTGGAGCCCCAGGCAATGATATAGCTGGAGTTGTACCAGTCGGCCGATTCAGGCACATCCGTCTGCTCGCCCCATGTCATGGGTGAGGCAGGAGGCAGATCGCAATACCAGTCATAGAAACTCAGACAGGTGCCACCAATCAGCGACAGATAGCGTGTCCCCGCTGCATAGGAAACCATCGACATCGCGGGGATGGGCGAGAAACCGGCAACACGATCAGGACCATAGTGCTTGATTGTCCAGATATTCGCCGCCGCAATGAGCGGGTTCAGCTCCTGCCAGCTGGCACGAACAAAGCCGCCACGACCACGTTGCGTTTTAAATTGCTGACTTTTCTCGCTGTCCGCCATAATCGATTGCCACGCGTCCACCGGATCGCTGTGTATACTCAGCGCTTCCCGCCATAACTCCAGTAGCGCTTTACGGATCAGAGGATATTTCAACCGGTTAGCGCTGTAGAGATACCAGGAATAGCTGGCTCCACGGGGGCAACCGCGTGGCTCATGATTAGGCAGATCGGGGCGCGTACGGGGATAATTCGTGTGCTGGGTCTCCCACGTCACCAGACCGTTTTTGACGTAGACCTGCCAGCTGCAGGAACCGGTGCAGTTAACCCCATGCGTTGAACGCACAATTTTGTCGTACTGCCAGCGCTGGCGATAACTGTTTTCCCAGTCACGGTTTGTGTGGTACACCTGACCATGACCGTCAGCAAAACTTTCACCTTTCTGTTTGAAATAGCGAAAGCGATCGAGCAGTTTGCTCATGATACTTCTCCAGATTATTCAGTGCAGACTAGGGGGTGCAGGTGTTTCGACGGCCATATACCAGCCAGGTTAACAGCAGGCAAAAAACATAAAACACAATAAATATCTTCATCGCCCCCACAGGCGAGCCGGTTAGCGCCAGCGAGGTCCCAAACATTTTGGGGATGAAAAATCCGCCAGCCGCACCCAGTGCGGAAATAAAGCCCAGTGCAGCAGCCGTATCAGTGACTGCAGTATGCTGTGCGCGCTCTTCATTGTGGCCCTCGGACACCAGACGCTTAACGGTAACCTGACGAAAAATGACGGCAATCATTTGAAAGGTCGAACCGCTTCCCAGCCCGGCGGCCAGAAACAGCCCCATAAACACCAGATAGAACGCCATAAACGAACCGTGAGGGTTCTCAGGCAGTGTTAAGAACAGCAGGAGAGCGAGCGCGATCAGTAAACTGAAATTCAGTATCGTCATTTTTACCCCCCCCCAGCGATCCGACATAAACCCCCCGAGTGAACGCGCCAGCGCACCGATTAATGGGCCAAGAAAGGCATAATGGACAATGTTTACGCCGGGATACTGCGTTTTTGCCAGCATGGCAAAGCCGGCTGAAAAACCGATAAATGATCCAAAGGTGGCAAGATACAGCAGGCCCAGCGCCCACATATGCGGGCGTTTTAGCACCGGGAGCTGATCACGAAATGAAACCCGCATACCGGCAATATCATCCATGCCACGCCACGCCATAACCGCCGCAATGACAAGAAGTGGTACCCATATCCACGCGGCGTTCTCCAGCCATATATCAGAGCCTTTCGTCCGCAGAGCGTCACTGGTGAAAAACGGAACAACCATTACCAGCGGCGCGACCCATTGCATGATGCTGACACCGAGATTTCCAAGGCCCCCGTTTATACCCAGCGCTGCGCCCTGCTGTTTTTTGGGGTAAAACAGGCTGATATTGCCCATACTTGAAGCGAAATTTGCGCCAGCAAGCCCACACAGCAGAGAAATCACCACAAAAACAGGGAATGGCGTATGCGGATCCCTCACCGCAACCCCTAGCCAGATGCAGGGAACCACCAATATGATCGTACTGAATGTGGTCCATAACCGCCCACCCAGTAAAGGAACGGCGAAGGAGTATGGCACGCGAAACAATGCCCCCGACAATGAAGGCAGAGCCGTGAGCAAAAATAGCTGTTCAACGGTGAAGGTAAATCCCATATGACCCAGGTTCACCGCAACCGTACTGAATAACATCCACACACAAAACGCTAACATCAGAGCAAAAACTGAAATAATGAGATTTTTTCGGGCAATCGGTTTGCCCGTATTATTCCAGAATTCGTAATCCTCTGGTGTCCAGCGGTTTAAGGGTGATTTAAAGGTTTTTTTGGGGACGCTCACAGTGCCTCTTAAATCATGTCGACAGTCTGATAAATTATCTATGATAGCTGGGCGATTAATTACTAATCACGCCAGATATCATCCGTTTTGCAATGCAGATGATGTGATGCAATATGTTTTAACCAAACGCATGCACGCATCGCATATCTGTCTGAAGGGTGCGCTATTGGATCAGGCCCGTATCCTATCCCAGGCCGAATCCAAAGCAAGCCAGATATTAATTCCTTTTATGACCTGGTATAAGGAAAATACAAATAAGGGGGAAAGTGATAATTTTGTGAAGCGTACTGATGAATAAAAAAGATCCAGCCTAACTTTAGTGCTGAAGAACCACATATCATACAAACATTAAATTAAGTATAAACCTGATTAAAATAATGAATTGCATTACCGGTTGATTCCATTGTGTTATACAACAGTTCAATCTGCATTTATCGCTTAAAAACCTCTGTTGTAAGATTGCGCCACTGTCCACACTCTTCAAACACGTGGTGCTGTAAAATTAATGACATTAAACCCGGTATAGAAGGGGAATATGTCAATGAAACATCAACGCATACCGATTTGCTGCATTTTGCAGAAAAGTTTTTTTATCGCGAATATGACGAGGTCTTGTCCGGAATTTTTCCAGCACAATGCCCACCGTTACCCTGCCTTTTGGACGCCTGTACCGCAGCCGTAAAGGCTGTGCGAACGCGGCCCCTGTCCCCGTCACAGGCGTGTCCCGCCGCGGGATCACACCTGCCCATCTGGCTGGCTTTGCCTGTACGGCCACCGAAGCACCCAATGTACCGACCCTCTGACGGCTGTGGGTAAATGCCGCAGCTCATCCGTAGACGCCAAAGGATGTCTGAGCCCGGCGCTTATTCTCATCCTGTAATCGCCGGAATGCGCCACACGAGTATGAAGACTTCAGTCAGGACCTATCGATAATTACAACAGCAACCGTTGCGACATCGGATATCCGCCATCAGCAAAGCAGACCCGCTCTTCACCTCGTACTGCGCATGCAATGATGCCAGCGCCTGAATAATGCGCTCATGTCCTGGGGTTATACAGCCGTTAATAATAATGAAATCATTTATTTCAGCCGCAGGACGTCTTGCGTGCACGAATAAGTGCTGAACGTGATAATTAGTTTGAAAAAACACAACAACCACTTTATAAGTAAGACTACGGCCTCTGACACAATACCGGTAGTGAATAAGTAACAACGCGAAAGGTTGTTAATCAGCACAATAGTGCCGGAACAATGATGTGTATAAGCAGCTAAGCGAAAACATTCGGGGCAATCAGATACTGACCCATCTGATTACCATTTTCCGACTTTACCTGCACCCTGGTTGAATACACATAGTATTGAACATGCCAATTTAAAAATTATTGCGCACCATGATCCCTAATGATTTATCGGGAAAGCAGACTGAACGTCATTATATTCCCGCAAAACGATGTAACACTGCTGCTCACGAACAACTACAACTTTCCAGGGGCAGACACCATCAATGTTTTCGGAGTATTTCATAACAGGGAATTGTTTGGGCTAATTTGATGTTAAAAATGTTATAAAAAGGAAAAGGGCAATGATGAGAATTAAATTATGCATAGGCGGTGTGTTATTGATTTCAACATTCAGCCATGCTGCTGAAATATTTAATAAGGATGGCAACAAACTTGATCTGTATGGAAAAATTCAGGCAGAACATTATCTCTCTGACGACAACCGACTGAGCGGCGACCAGTCCTATATGCGTTTCGGTTTTAAAGGGCAGACGCAGATTACCGATCTCCTTACTGGCTTTGGCCAGTGGGAATATCAGGGACAGCTGAATAACAGCGAGGGAAACGATGCGCTGACCGGTAATAAAACGCGGTTAGGCTTCGCAGGCGTCAAAATAGGCCAGTATGGCAGCATCGATTATGGACGAAACTATGGCCTGATCTACGACACGCTCGCTTATACCGATGTGTTGCCGGAGTTTGGAGGCGCCACCGCAACGCCCGATGACTTCCTGCGTAGTCGATCAACAGGGGTGGCGACTTATCGAAATAGCAATTTCTTTGGCCTTGTTGATGGATTGAGTTTTGGCCTTCAGTATCAGGGGAAAAATGATCGTAAAGCGATCACAAAAGCCAATGGCGAAGGCTGGGCATCATCCGTGGGCTACGCCACTGACTTTGGTGTCAGCCTTGTCGGCAGCTATGCGAGCCAGGCGCGGACTGGTGCCCAGAATGTTAATACCGCGTACGGCCATGGTGACCGAGCAGAAAGCTGGGCGGTTGGCGCAAAATATGACAATAACCAATGGTATTTTGGCACATTTTATGGACAGGCCCACAATGCCTACGCCATCACGAATAGCCTCACAGGCCGAAGCGGTTTTGCCAATAATACCGAAAGTTTCGAAGCGACGCTTCAGTATCAGTTCCTCAACGGCCTCCGCCCTTCACTCGCATGGGTTCAGACCCGTGCTAGCAATGTGGAGGGAATTGGAACGGAAGACCTGATGAAATTTATCGAACCGGGTATGAGCTACTCATTCAATAAAAACATGAAAGCCTTCGTAGCGTGGAAAATTAACCTTCTTAAAGAGAATAACAAACTGGGTATTCCTGATGACGACCAGGTTGCTCTGGCACTGGTTTATCAGTTCTGATTTTCGCAGGGCCATCCTGCCAGGGTGGCCCTGCCCGTCCGCTGTCACGGATCACAACGAATCGCGTCAGCGTTGTTAACGCATTCTCTGAATACACAGAAAATGTGACTGCACATTCAACCGGCCCTGCTAAAAGGCGTGGCGATGCACGGTGTGATTAGGGATCAGAACAACCTCAACCAGAGCGATTTCAAAGAGGAAATCGGAAGGAAATCACTGGTCAGCATGATCATGAAAGGTGAACGTCAGCTAACGTTCGATCGCATGCGTAGCCTTTCCCGCCGCTTCGGTATCCCGGTTGCGTCCTTTATCGATTAAGCACCGGACAATACAAGATGTCGCCTGACAAGGCGGTTATGTCAAGGATTGACCCAGCAATCCCACCAGCACAATCCATCAACCATTCTGCAAGCATCAGCCTCCGGAACCTGCAGAAGACATCATAACAGTCGGCGGTCCCGCGGGCATAGAGCCTGTATCCGATTCTGTGTAAACGCCTTTTCTCAGATGTGACCGTCAAGGCGATCACCTAACTCGAAGATAAAACGGCTCATGGCCATCCGCCAGTCCTGAAGTGGCATCGTCCATTTCTGCGACGCTGACTGGATGGCCAGCCATATCACCTTTTTCACCAGGTCATCTGTCGGGAACACCTTTCGCTTTTTGATGCCATGCCTGATGACGCTGTTCAGCGATTGGATGGCGTTTACAGTGTAAATTACCCGCCGGATTTCAACCGGATACGCGAAGAATGTCGCCAGATTATGCCAGTGTGCCTGCCAGCTCCGGCTTATCTGCGGATAACGCGGGTCCCAGCTCTCTTTTAACGCTTCCATCGCCATAAGCGCTGATTCTTCCGTGGCTGCACGGTATATCAGCTTAAGATCCCGCGTGACCGCTTTATAGTCTTTCCACGCCACGAACCGCAGGCTGTTTCGCACCATATGCACGATACACAGCTGGATCTTCGTGTCTGGATAGACGGCATTGATGGCATCAGGGAACCCTTTCAGCCCGTCATCGCAGGCGATAAAAATGTCGCTCAGCCCCCGATTCTTCAGTTCCGTCAGCACATTCAGCCAGAACGTTGCACCTTCATTTTCAGCAAGCCACATACCCAGCAACTCTTTCTGCCCCTTAATATTAATGCCCAGTGCCAGTAACACCGACTTATTGATGATGTGGCTGTCCTGACGCACTTTCAGGACAATACAGTCAGGGTAAACAATGGGATACACCGCATCCAGCGGCCTGTCTGCCACTCTGTTAACTGCTCAATAACAGCAGCGTTGACTTTAGATACCAGCGCCGGTGAGACATCAGCGTCAAACAGGTCTTTGAACGCAGCCGCGATCTCACGGGGGGTCATGCCTTTGGCATACAACGCCAGGATCTGGTTATCCATGCCGGTAATCCGGGTCTGGTTCTTCTTCACCAGCTGCGGTTCAAAGGTGCCGTCACGATCGCGTGGAGTACGTAGTTCGGGCGGTCCGTCGGCGGTAGCGACAGTTTTTGAGGAGTAGCCGTTGCGGGAGTTAGCGCCCGATTTGGGCTGATATTTTTCATGCCCCAGATGATGAGTCATTTCAGCGTTGAGGGCAGCCTCAACGCTGATTTTCTTGAGCATACGATCAAACTGGTTAAGATCTTCTGGGGTTTTGAGATTTTTGGCGAACGCGTGAGCCAGAGCCCGTAACTGTTTCTCGTCCAAAAACAACCTCATTTTGATGTTAAATTGAACATATCAAAATCAGACAATTACACAATCTCGTGAAAAGGGCCCTTTATGCGGCATCTGGATAGTTACATCCGCTGGTACAATGGCCATCGTATTAAACGATCACTGGGTGCAATGAGCCCTGAAACGTAGCTGCATAGGCTGAGTTATCAATAATCAATCAGCCCCTGAAATGTCCGCACCCCCCATTTTTTTAGGCCTGCTGAGCGTGGTGTTGACAACACATCAGTATGATCAACCAGACCTGAAGGTGCTCATTAACGAAGCCGTATTTTAATCGGGCTCCCTTACAAAGTACCGCGCCACCTTTTTCAGGATATCCTGCTCCTCCTCAGTTCGCTTGAGCTGCGCTTTCAACCGAAGGAACTCCGTCCGGGCACCCAACAAATCCTGCGCCAGATGCTCGCTGGCTTCAGGTTTTTTGGAGCGGCCCCATTTATAGTGGTTTGATGCGAGACGCGCAGCCGCTCAAAAACGTCGCGACAAAATAGCCCCGGTCGGTGATCTGGCGGACAGCTTATTCTTTAAACTCAGGGGTAGATCGTGGTGTGCCCATAAACTCTGTATGAACGCCTCCCCGTTTGCAAGGCTTCCGTTGTTCTGACATCGACGAGTAGTTGCAGTTCTGTATCCGGCCTTATTGCAGTCAGAGCTGCGGGCCACTATGAGATTCGCTGACCTGATCCTTTTTCTCCTGGCGGATTTTATGTCCAGGGATCTGTTCAGGTTCCTCAAGTCACGGTCTTACCGTCTTAGTCATCACTCTGGCCGCCACAGCAACCTTTTGGCATTCACCCTTTTAAGAGTTAATGTTTATCGGTATCAGCAATTAACAGGGCCTGATACTGACATGATTTTTATCGTACTTATCCGCATGGCCTGCTATTGCCCATACCGTCCGCGCCAGCTTGTTTGCCATCGCCACGATAGCCACACTGGTCGGACGCCGTTTTTTTCAGTTCCGTTATCCAGAGGCCAGGCTCTTTACTCAGTAATGCTGCCGTCCTTGCACCGTGGATAAATAATGTCCATAGGTAGGTATCACCACGCTTGCTTATCCCCGGCAGGCAAACTTTTCCTCCAGAGCCAGTCTGCTTTGGCACCAGGCCGACATAAGCAGCGAACTCTCGCCCGGACTTAAACGCAGATGCCTCTCCCATAGTCGCAACTGCCGCTGTAGCGATTAACGGCCCCACGCCGGGAATTTCCATCAACCTCTTACAGATTTCACTCTGTCGGGCAACGCGGATAAGCTGTTTTCAAGGCTATCTATCAACATATCCAGCTCTTTCATCCTGGTGAAATGCTGCACCGAAAATAATCATACCGGACCGGGGCCCATCTCATCAGACAACTACACGACTACACATGAAAAAATGTGGTAAGGATGAGGGAGAGTGGGACATGCCTGAATATTATTATCAGTAAAACCAGCTGATTATTGGCGAAGCTGTGGTTTATCTGGCGATGAATAATGCGGATATTACCGTTAATTCGCGCGTACTGGAGCTGGCTGAGATGGCTGTCGCCAGGGAAAATTCTGCGCGCGGCGTGCAGATAAGAAAGGCAAAGCACTGGCTCCGCGTATTTTAGTCAGTCTGGGGTAACCGTGACGAGCTGAGATGGGGCACCGGAGCGGGGCAGGGCTCAATGTACTGAGGGGAATATGCCCAAGCAGGCCACAAACCGGGCGGGCTTTATTCCTGCTTCACTCTCAACGCGGAGGCAAATTATTACATTCTGAATGCTGTACAAACCTTTCATTATCTCACTCATCATTCGCGCGCGGATAACAGGCTAACTTACTGTTTATTGATGAGTAGCACTTAATGCCCAAAAATATAAACTGTACAACAACACAATAACTGTACAAGTTTGGTTCGGGTGTATAACGTTATGTTCAGACAGGGTCGGCTATATTTTAACCACTCAGGGGTTCGCCATGCGTCAGAATGTTACGAAATTTCCGGACACCGCCAGCGATATTGCACACTATTTCAGCAAGGCGTTGGCGCCGACCCAGCAGGAAACACTGGGACAGATCGTCGTTGAGATCCTGCGCGCGGGCAAAAACCTTAATCGTAAGGCCATTTGTACTAAACTGCTACGCCGCCTCGAGGTGTCTTCAGGCCCTGAGGAAGAGCGTCATTACCAGACGCTTATCGGCATGCTGTCTGACCGCTGATTTACACCTCGTAATGAAGCGGCGCATGGGGCAGGCATTCGGGGCGGCCCTCAATGGCCGTTACGACAACCCGCTTGGACGGGCATGATACCGAAGATGCGCTTATGAAAAATACAGATTTAAAACGCCTCGCCGACGTTGTGATGGGCGAGGCCGTTGTCACATTGCTGAGTAAAGAAGACAGTATCATCGCAGCCAGCCTCGCCCGACAGCTCCGCGCTATGGAAAGGGGAGACAACCCTGGAGAGGCGAGAAGCCATAGCTCTGGCGCTGGGCGGTGTGCAGGCGGAGTTTATTTAGTCCCGTGGAAGCCCCTGCGCAGCCGTGCTCGCGTTAGATATCCTCACGCTCCCGGTTAGCAGTACAAGTCATAAACCGGAAGATAAAATTTCCGTCAGCAGTCAAAAGTAGCAGGGCGCACCCAGTATGCAGCTAGCACAGGGTATACGTATTTTCAGGCCACAGATCTGACCACTTTTTGCCCGCAGGATCTGACTGATAACATCATGCAGCTTAACGCCCAGCGTAACACGACCGAAGCAGATATCATTCAGCACTTCCGCAGCGGCGGCGCACTGACTGCCGAAACCGCCGTGCTGTGCGCCGCTATCCGCGACATCGTCATTAACGGCAAAAGGCGACAGTAAAGCGATTAATCATTACCTGATTGCCGGGCTCGAAAGAGCCTCAGACGTGGTCGGACTTGACGCGCAGCCCCCTGAAAACCGTCGTGGGCAAAACGACTGACGATGAAGGCTTCTGATGTATCCTCGGTTTAAACGATTCGACACTCCAGAGATTGGTACGCCACCGTTACTGTATGCGTACTGTATGAGTGAGGTGGGTTAAGAACGGGAGAAAACCGAAGGGCAGAGCATCTGCTGAGCCAGCAGCCTGAGCGCGCGTTCGCACATTCCGCGCGTTTCAGACGCGTCTGCCGCCTTGCCCATAATGTGCAGGGCGCTCGTGCTTTCAGGAAGGGTGAGGCACCGGTCCGGCCTGAGGCTGTGCGCCGGGACACTTCCGATTGCGGGGCAGATAGCTTCAGAGGTGTTGTCATCGTTCATATGACCTCCATTCCATAGTGCAGTTCCGAAGAAATCGCTGCGCCCCTGGTGGCTTCAGTGAAGCATCTGTTCTGACAGGCCGGCGGCACTGGCCACTCCGGCCTTTTCACCGGCGCGAATATGCATTTCCCGCCACAGCTCCCTGATGGCGCGCAGCCCCGCGCGAACGCGATCTTCATCCGTTTCATTTTCTATGGCCAACCTCAGGCATTCCATCCTCTTCATCAGCCTGCAGGCGAATAGTTACCTCGCTGCCGGCACTGCGGTCGTTTACATCAGAAAGCATCCAGCCCGGATCCACGCCATCGTGGGAGGCTATGGTCCGGAAGTCACGCAGCCAGCCTATTGCGGCGCTGATGCGGGTAATGCGGCTGCATAGCCTTTCACCTCTCTGCATGACGTTAAGCTCCGCCAGGAGCGAATCGACGGTTATTTCCTGTTCTCGCACGGCAAGATTGATTGCTGCTTCACCAATAACTGCGTGACCGGTCATGTCTTCGCTGTACAACACGTCTGCACCTCGCTTAATTAATGAAGGAGGATTACGTTAATCACGATTTATTATAGCGATCGTGATGAGGGATTTATAAAAAAATCTATTGTTTAAACCTATAGATAAATAAGGGTAGATATACTGAACCTTTGCGCATAACTATAAGTGATTGACGCGCGTTACTTATTTAAATAATTTAGACATGAATTCTCGTGATATGACTTCCGGAGGGGATCACGTCATGATGAACGTATCTCATATTTTTCGCGCAAAACTCTCTAAAAAGGCTGGCAAGTATGATGCCCGTATCATACTCATCCGAACTGCGTGTTATGCTTACAGATGATGCCAGGCTTCATGAGGGGGCTGGGGGATTTCGCCGTGCAAAGTTCCTGCACAGAATAATAAGAAATATACAGGAGGTATTCGATTTATTTTAAAGTGAATTCTTTTTTGACGAAAAGATACCATCATTCCTTCTGTTTCATGCCGGAATAAAAGTGCTGATGTGCTTAAGGGATGGCACATGGGCGTGTGCAGGATACAACAGCCGGATGATGTATCAGCCGGTCAGGCTGTGAAATATTCCCATTACGACTGCTGAGAGCGGAAAGCGAATTTTTTGCTGGCGTTCAGTCTGAGGAGATTATTTCACGTTAATTAATGAGGCGCGAAGAATTATTTATACGGACAGGAATCTCGCGATACTAATTGTTAAATAAATTAAATGCCTCCCCGGACAGACGTGAAGCCTGTCTGATTCTTCCACTGATTTTCTGCCCCGAAGCTGCAATGGATGTCAGGACGAATGTCACGGCTGAACGGAACGGGCCAGTCAATGCATCACTGATGGAGTGAAAAGTAAGGCATTAGCAAGCAATTGTGCTGAAACAATTCGTAACTCATGCAGGCTGCCAGTATCTGGCTCCAGCCGGTACAGAAACTGTTCTTCCGCCCATGTGGAAAAAGATGAAAGTATCGGCTCGTCTTTTCTCAGGCCATGGCCTATGAGTTATCTGTTATCTGTTATTAATCTGCACCGGCCTGTCTGTGCATGCGCTTAGTGAATCCCGGCAAGGCATGGAAGATACGGTAAATTTTTTGAAATAAGACGTCTCACGCTTGTCCTGAACATGCGTGCTGCTGTTAATAACATGGCAATGTCTGTCAGAGATCTCGTTCTGCTCGAAGCCCCTGAGCAGGAGGAAACATGTGTCACTGCATCGTCTGACTTTATATTGATGCGCAGAGACCCATAACTTTCACTCAGCCTTAATAAAATAAAAAAGTCATTCACCCGCCGATGGCGACGCGTGGGATTTTCCCGGCTTTAATTTTTTTGTAATGCCGGTCGATGATCATCGCATAGTTATAACGGTTCTTGATGGTGACAGGAATATTCTTCATACCTGCGTTATACATCCCTACCGCTAACCAGGTTGTGCCGTATTGATTGAAATTACGCCGCAGCAGCATGGCCCCGATGTAAATATTCAGGCAGGGATTGCTCAGAAGCTTTTCCTTGCTAAGCCCCGGATACTCTCTCTGTAAGCCCCGCATCGTCACCGAGTTAATTTGCATGATGCCGTAATCGCTGCTGCCGGGCTTACCCTCTTTTGTTCTGTTGGTATTTACAGCCGTCAGATTGTACTTAGATTCCTGCCATGCGATAGCGCGCAGATAGTCTGAATCGATGGAATACCATTCGCCCGCCTTAATAAAGCAATCTACACTTGCGCTGGCTGAACAAATGCCTGAGACCAGCAGCGCTGCCGCGTGCAAAAATATACGCATTGCGCCTCCGGTTTTGAAAAAATCGGGAAGGTTGTTAAGCTTAATAATATCATAATATTTGGGATTTCACACACCACTCGCAAAATTATTTATGCAATAGTATGTTATCAAAAACAGTGGGTTAGTAAAATCTCGTAGAAATCCAGGCTGGTTTATGATTACTGCAGAGTGACTTCGCCGTGTTTTAACTGTGCCTGATGTCTAACTTTGTAGTGCTTCAAGATAAACAATGAGTTACTTATAAAAGTGCAGGGCTTGTGTCTTTATGGATACCTGTCATACCCTTTGGTGTAACGACGCAGTGTTAAAAAATGTTCTGATTTTCTCCATGCATTACCGCTTTGAGGTGATGTTAAACCACAGATAATTAGCACTGCCATTATTGATATATCTGCCTAGGTGAGAATATTATATGTCCGAATCAAGTCGAACCAAAACTAATCGTGTAAATCTTACGGTTCCATTTTCATTGATCGAAAAAGTTGATCATTATGTCGAGAAAAGACTGGAAGATGGTGAGTCACGTGAAACAGCTAACCGTTCTGCTTTCGTAATGGAAATGTTCAAACTGGGGCTTCGTGTATATGAGAATAAAATAAACAAAGATGCTTCAGAGAAGACTCTGGATCAGAAGCTTGAATTCATTGCTAAAAATGTACTCGTTAGCGGGTTTATAACAGATGCTATTTTTGGAATTCAAAAGGAAACAGTAGATTTGCAGAAAGTTGTTAAAAACGAAATGTTTTTTGACCCGGAATGGGTTAAAGCTGTTAATGAACGCGTTGCGGGAAAAATGCAGGAATACTTCAGGTAGTTTTAATCAGGGCCGGCATCAGGCCCTGCTGCTTTACCAAAAATCAATCCTCATTATTGTTCCTGGCTTCACGCGCTTCTTTTCTTCTTCTTCGCGTTGTGCTGCCCGAATATAACGGCGCAGCGTCAGCGCATTAATGCCAAATTGCTTATAAATCGGTACGCGGGTGTGACCACCTTCGAGAACGGCGTTGACGGCCTGATTGCGGTCACGTTTTGGAAGTTGAATCAGGTTGTCATATTGACTTGAATTTTCTTCGTCTCAGGCGCATTCTTTTTTTACCTCCTGGCCTTTTTAACCACGGCACCGCTTATCCCGGGAATATCAGCGGTGATCGGCAGCGTTTTCCCCTGTATCCGCAGTCTGACCACGCCTTCATAAATTACGGTGGGATGATGCGATAATCACTCGCAGTGACCGACGTATTTAATCAGCGTATTGCTGGTGATGCTGAACTTAGTGAGAATCTCTTTCCTCAGCGTTCCCTCACTGCGTTTTTTACGTATAACTTCACCTCCTGTTTACTCAGCTTTCTGTCGCGCTTTTCTGCGAATAGCACCAGACCATCACGATCGCCAATCCTTTATCCGCATTGTAGACCGCTGTCCGGCTTATTCCACGGGCCTCTTCAATCTGATTGACCATTTTTCCACGTTTTGCCGTGGTACATACCTGAAACCATCTGCCACCGAATCCAGCCATATTCCATCGCAGACATGTCGCGTCGGATTTTAGTAATATTATCAACATGAGCTTCAGAATATTTCATTTCATCACAGACTTCTTTTACGCGACTGCCCATCAGAAGAAGCTGGAGGACTTTATCGGCGTCAGGAGAATCCGGGCGTTTATTTCGTTCTTTTGGTGCAATAACGACTTTGCTGGATTCAGCGTCATCCGGTATTGAAGTATCTGTGGTTTTTTCGTGATTAATAATGATCCCGTACTGCGTTCCGCCAGTCAGTTGTATATGACTTCCCGTCCGGACCACTTTATTCTCATTCTCCGTCCCTGATGCACCCTTTGCAGTCAGCATGACGGATTTTCAATTCCACGGCTGACTTTTTCCGCCAGCAACAAGTTAACGCGCGAGCGGGAAAGGGGGGGGGCCAGAAACTCCTGTCTGAGCAGTATCCGTATGTCCGGTCATCCTGGTTCGCGTCGGATGTGCATTCGAGCGCGTTCTGAGAAGGCTGCGGCGACCCGTCCGGGGACGCGGCTGCTCATGTATATGAGAAAGGGAAGGGTCACCACCCGGCAGGCATGCCACCGGCAGCCCAGGGTCTCGACCTCAAACCATCCGGGGTGCCGGGTATAGTATAAGAGGGGTTTCTGAGTCAGCATCCATAAGACCTCCTCATCATTTGACCTGAAAAACGCCGCCGTATTCCCTGCCGGACTAGCCATGTGAAGCATCAATTCTGCCTGGATATCATTAATTTCTCAAGTCTTTTCAGTCGGTTACCGAGAATCACATGATGTTAGTTTTTCGCGATAAATTAAATAGATCATCAAGATCAACTAGTTATATTGAATATGAGAATCGGTAAGCGTAAAAAAACGGCAGATCACCATGAACCCGTAAATTTGCGTGATTTTGTGTTCATTTTGTAAGGCGATTGTAGCCGAAAACACCAAATGTCTGACTTGCTGCTTTTTGCCGGTAGCGGGTCGAAAATGTTTAACGACTGCTCATTGCAACCCTAACTAAGGAAATTAACCATGAAGGGCGCATTTACAACGTGTGTTGATTACTACCGCCGGGCAGGGGCGGTAGCGTGGCAGACGCTGATTGGTTTCAGGCTGCTTTTACTCATCGCGTTCCTGGTCGCCCCCGCCGTTCAGGTACACGCCGCAGACCTGTTCGCGGGCGGGAAGGCTACAATATCTGATACGTTTGGATCTGGCAGTACGGTTGTATGGGTTCTTTACATTCTTGAGATTATTGCCGCCATTTTCGCCTATGTGAAAACAAAAAATCTGGCCATGTTTGGTGGCATCGCCGCGGTGATGGTATTCGTTAACGTTGCCTTCGGCATCATACCTTCTTAAGCCTGGCTTATGGAAAAACGTAACCGGTATCAATATGCGGCTACGTTTTCTGAGCAAAGGCGCCTCGTAGGGCTTCCGCCTGATGAGTTTTGTGTCTTCGTGCCGCTGGCACTGATGGCCATCTTTATCAACATGTGGATTTTCGGCCCCACGCTATTAGCCGCCGTGATTGGAATACGTCACCTTAAGAAAGGCCGCGGATCGCAGTATCTTCTCAACCTTGCGTACTGGTGCCTGCCTACCTCAGTGATGCGCTTCTTTATCGGTATCCTGCCTGAAAGCTACAAACGGCACTGGGTCGCCTGACCCTTTCCGGAGAGATCATGGAATACAAGCTGCGCTCTGCGGGTAACCGCAATATGGCCGTGGCCATTATGGTGCTCCCGTTATCACCATCCTTGCGCTGGTACTCTGCTGGCGCATTTACAGCGATAACCGGGCGCTTATGAATCAGCTCGTCAGTAACCATCAAACCATTGTTGTGCCCTGGGGCGCCGACACGCCGTTCAGTTTCACGGGAGAGCGTGGCGACGCCCGCTACCTGCGTCTGATGGCGCTGGCCTGGCTCAACCTTCGCCTCAACATCTCCGATAGCAACGCGGATGCGAGCCACGAAATGCTGCTTGCCGCCGCCTGCGACGGCGCGGATAAAACCCTTAAGGGCGTGCTGGCCGAGGAGGCCTCGCGCGTAAAGGGTAACAGCGGTGGGTCGGTGTTCTATCCCAGGGACTTCGGCGTCTGGCCTGATAACGGTATCGTTGATATCAGCGGTGATCTTCAACTTAGCTACGGCCTGCATAGTGCCCGTCCTGTGAAAAAGCATTACCGCCTCCGCACGGACACCCGCAACAACCGTCTTTGCTGGAGCGCGTTCCTGGAGGTTCCCGATGCTTAAGATCCTTGCCCTGCTCGTCGCAGGGCTGATTTTTTATCTGCTGGTGGGTGCCATGATCGACAGGGCTTCAGCAGAACA